>Ga0247831_1000605_pt1 | contig 77679 bp, 69 predicted proteins | sample LaCruzMarch2015__9_FD_192406 | JGI IMG/M metagenome (GOLD analysis project Ga0247831, IMG submission 192406) | Freshwater microbial communities from meromictic Lake La Cruz, Castile-La Mancha, Spain - LaCruzMarch2015_1m | ecosystem: Environmental > Aquatic > Freshwater > Lake | place: Spain...
TCATAAATATTTTTTCATATAATCCCAAATTGGCATCGTCATAATCAAATCTACATTGAATAATATTCGGGCATTGTTGTAACATCAAGGTTTTTATATCAGGATTTGTAGTATCTAAAATATGTGGATATGTGATTGTCCATAAAGGAGGATTTTCATTAGAAGTAATAGTAACTCCGTCGCTATTAATATTAATCCGTTTTGGATGAGATCCAAGATATGTTTTTATATCGGGATAAACGGTGATGGAAGAGGATTGATTTGGTGTCCCTCCTATTTCTAAATTAACTAAAGGTGTTAATGCATTGGATTTTTGATAACTACTATTTGAATTCAATACATCTACTACAATAATTATTTTATTTGTAATAGCTGATAAAACTGTATTTCCATTGATTTTTATTGCTTTTCTATGCGAATCTAGATATAATGCTCCTCCAAATATTTTTGTTATATAATTCGCAATAGTTGTATAAATCTCTGGTTTTTGCGATTTTATACGTAATTGAATAAATAATGGATCTGTAATAGAAACCGGTTTATTAGACAAAATAAATGAAAAAACATTATTTAATTGAATAGATGTATCATCTGGTGTATTTGTTGCCTCGTTATTTACATTCATGGAATCGTAATTAGAAGAATAACCTACCGTTGGTTGACCTCCTATAGAATATATTTCAAAATCTAAGAATCTAACTCCTCTCTGTAAAACGGTTTTTAAACTATCATTACAGTCTATTTTATAATTCTTGTTTTTACTACTTAATGCACTGTGTAAAGATGATTTAATAAAATAAGAATTTAACATTAAGTTTTGATTAAATGTATTTTGTGGTTGAATAGTATGAGGTGTATAAGATTCTTTTATTGAAAAAAATTCGCCGCGAATAGTTTGATTTCTTTTTTGTATTAAACGATATAATAAATAAGAAAAAATAACAATAATCAATAAAATCAATATTTTTTTATAAAAATACATTTATGTGGTTAGAATAAAAATATATAATAATAACATACAATAATTTTCTATATTCAAAACATAATAAATGGCAGGAGGATTATTAAATATAATAGCTCAAGGTAATGCAAATATTTTCTTAACTGGGAATCCTTCTAAAACTTATTTTCGTGTAACTTATTCAAAATATACAAACTTTGGACTACAAAAATTCCGGTTAGATTTTAATGGGGTTAGAGATTTAAGATTGACAGAACCATCTACTTTTATTTTTAAAGTACCGAGATATGCAGAATTATTGATGGATACGTATCTAGGAATCACTTTACCTGATATATGGAGTCCTATTTATCCACCAACAAAAGATACAAATAATTTTTGGTCATCGTATGATTTTCAATGGATACGTAATATCGGAACTTCTATGATTAGTGAAATTGTAGTACAATGTGGATCTTTTATCTTGGCGAAATACTCGGGGGATTATTTAGCGGCAATGGTAGAACGTGATTTTAGTGCAGAGAAAAAAGAATTATTTAATTCAATGACTGGAAATAAAACAGAATTATATTCTCCATCCAATGCATTTGGGAGAACAAATACCTATCCATGTGCGTTTTATGATACTACTACAACTGCTACTGGAACAGAACCATCTATCCGAGGTAGACAATTATATATTCCATTAAATACATGGTTTACCTTAGATAGTAGGTGTGCACTTCCATTGATTTCTTTACAATATAATGAAATTGAAATACATATTACAATACGACCTATACAAGAATTATTTCAAGTTCGTGATGTATTTGATCATGTGAATAAATTTCCATATATTCAACCTGATTTCAATCAAAGTAGATTTCAAATGTATCGTTTTTTACAAAGTCCACCGGCAGTAGATACATCTGTAGAAGGTGGAGAATATACGAATACTATTTCAAATTGGAATGCAGATATACATTTAATGACTACTTATGCATTTTTATCAAAAGAAGAAGCTAAATTATTCGCTACAAATGATCAAATTTATTTAGTAAAAGAAGTTTTTCAATATAAATTTGATAATGTTACTGGTAGTAAAACCGTATCTCTTACTTCTAACGGAATGATATCTAGTTGGATGTGGTTTTTCCAGAGAAACGATGTATATATGCGTAATGAATGGAGTAATTATACGAATTGGCCTTATCGTAATTTACCATCAGATATACAAATCGCACCACAATATAGTAACGATGATAAATTAATCATAGCGAATATTGGGCCTTTATTACAACCAGATGGAACGAATTCTGGTTTGTTTACTTCAGGTAATTATAGTACAGATAATCAAAAAAACATAATGTTATCTATGGCTGTGCTTTTTGATGGGAAATATCGGGAGAATACATTAACAACTGAAGTATACGATTATATTGAAAAGTATACACGTACAAATGGATTTGCAACTGAAGGATTATATTGTTATAATTTTTGTTTAGATACTAGTCCATATACTTATCAACCATCTGGTGCGATTAATTTAGGAAAATTCAAAAATATAGATTTAGAATTCAATACTTATGTACCTCAAGTAAATGCTGCCGAAAATTCATTTCAAGTGATTTGTGATGGAAATGGTAGTGCGATTGGTATTACAAAAACGAATTGGCAATTATATGAATACAATTATAATTTAACTTTGTTTGAAGAGAGATATAATATATTATCCTTTATTGGTGGTAACTGTGGAATGATGTATGCGCGTTGAGTAGTTTCTCCCTTCACAATTTTGGAGAGAAAAGGCGTAATATACCGTTTTTTTTGTATGAATGAATTATAAGAATGGATATAGAAATAGAAAGTGATATTGATACAAAAAAAATGCAATTGAAATTATTAAGAATTAAAAAAAATCGGAAAAAAAAGGATAATAATTATTATAATTACACAAATATTGCAGTATTACCAACAATATATGATGATATTCCGACAGAGAATGCAGATATATCATTTGTATCTTTACAATCATCATCTATTCATCCTCCTCCAGCATTAACTTATTTATCTAACCCACCAGCATATAACAATGGTTTATTCCATAATAATATTTTTGTAGGGGATAATACTTCTTCTGAAAAAACACAAACACAAACCCAAATGCAAACAAAAGATATAACGAAAGATAAAAAAAATACTTTTATTTATTATTTGTCTTCTACTTATAATTATTTTTTTCCATTGAAAGAAGGTGCAACTTCTTCGGGTGGGAATCCATTAAAACTACAATTTTGGTCTTTACCTTGTGATTTTCTAAATATGAGTTTTTATACAAATCTTATCACTACCATTGTAGTATTTCAAGATACTTACATACAAGGTAATAAAAAAGATATGAAGAATTTAAAAAGTGATTCTGCAATTATTAAATCATTAATTGATCACAGTATTATGATATTAATTGCATTTATAATGACTTATAACGTGTATTATTTTATATTTATGTACCGATGGGATTGTCGGCATTCTTTTTATGTACCTGGACATGGAATGTATTTTGGTAAAAGTGCAAATGATATTATAGATTTTATATTGAGAGATGTACGTATACCTGTATATTATTGTCAATATATTTACACCGAATTTTTTCCGGCTATTTTCGGTATGTTTGAAATGCGTAGATATAAAAGAGTTTGTTTTGTATTTTTGTTTTTATTTATGTTGTGTTTTGTGTTTATCACTGGTAAAAAAATCGGATTATCTAGTCATTCTTTTATTACTTCTGGAAAAATAAATCCTTTAGTTGCAATTACTGTTTTATTTTCTGTATTTATAGGATTATTTTTCACTAAAGAGGCAGATTTAATAACGACACTTCAAAATGGATTAAACGCAAATGAAACATGTACCGGTGACACTGTTAGTAATGAAGTTTTTGATTTCAGTGAAAAAGAAAATATAGAAAAAATAAATGGAAGACCTTATTATTATTCTATTGTTGAGAAATATAAAGATTTTCAAGAAGAATTAAAAACATTAAAAACAAAAAAAGATGATAAATTAATAGATAAAATAAATAGTTTTTTAACTACGTATCAAGGTGTATATGATACATATCAAAAGAAGGGAGGGTATGAGGTAAGTGGAGGAGGAGGAAAAGGACCAGAACCAGCAGTACCAGAAGTATCAGCAGTACCTGGAGGACTACCAGCAGTACCAGACCTCTCAAAATTTATAGATCCCGCAATGGCTACAAAATTACAGAAAATACAAGAAAAAGCAGAATTCTTTTCAACATTAGCATTTGGAAAATTTTATACAGTAATAATGGCAATTATTCGTATTGTAATCGCAATTGCATTGTTACCTGTAGCTCAAATATTTGTATCTTGGTTTTTCTTTTATACTACAAGTGGAATTGGATTACTTATTGAAGAAGGATTTAAATTATTTATTGCATTACGTAAAATTAAATGTCACATGAATGACAATAATGGAATTGAAATAGATAAAGGAAAAGGAGGAGGAGATACAAAACAAAGTTTTTATGAAAGTGTAAATAATACACAATTCTTCAAATTTTGGGTGAATGAATTATTCTTAACATCTATTTATACTATTTTCTGTATTGTCAAATTTATCACAGTTCCTATTAAATTATCTAGAAATAGTAAACATGGTAAGATTATAGCAGCTATCATTATTGGAACTATTTCAGTTTGGTTAATTTTACGATCTTATTTGTTACATAATAGACATTGTAATTTAGATGTTAAGAATTGTTATTTTAAACAACTAAAACAAACTGAAATACAAAACACATCTATAAATATAAATCAAAATGATGGAAAATTACATCAATTAGATGAACAACGAAAAGAAAGATTTACTAAAATGACGGATGGATTTGATAATTATGCAAAAACAAAACTAGATATTGGTCAACCAAATTTTGATGATATAAAAACAAAATTTGATAAGTTATTTAATACATTTAATGAATTTATAGTAAACCCTGATAATTATAGACGTACTCAGCAATTATTATATAATAATATTATTAAGAATGAAAAAGGGTTACTTAATAAAAATAAAAAAATTATAAAAATTACAAATGAAATAAATGAATACCATAAATATTTTGTAAATAATCAAGTTATTGAGTCAGAAAAAATTAAATCTTTTCAAGATATTCAACAGTATTTAGATGGATTAAATACTCACCTACAGAATGAATTAAATAATAATTCGGTTCCGGTTCCGGTTCCTAAAGGGTTTATTGATAAAATCGCAAATTCAAAAATTATTATTAAAGATAAAAATAAATTGATTATAAAATTAGTTATTGATAAGGATGATAATCTAAATACAATAAATAATAAAATATTAAAATTTAAATTAGAAAAAGGAGATATAATTACCATTGATGGTATTATTGAATTAGGTTCTATTGATATTGATAATACTAAACCATTTATTACGATATCAAATAGTACTAAAGAATTTAAATTTATATTTAAATTAAATAGTGAAATATTTAATAATAATAATAATGATAACTCATTTTTACAAGAAATATCTGATAGTATAGTTGAACAAATTAATAACATACTAGTATTTTATAAAGATAATATAAAACCACAAGTTGATAAGTATAATAAATTAGTAAAAGAACCTTATAGTAATACTATTTCAAAATTAATACCATTTCAAAACCCAAAACCAACCATTTTTAATAAAATAACAGAAGCTACAACAAAAACAGACCAAAAATAAACAATCCACCAATTTATCAAGCATATTTATACCCCCATCATCTAACACTAAACCACCGAATTCATTTATTACGCGTTTTTAAACAAAAATAACCGATAAAAAAAACATATAAATGTTATATATATTTTGTATAAATAAGGATAGTATAGTATGGCACCAAACAAGAAATCTCATGCGAAAAAACATCATCCAGCGAATAATCATTTACCATTTGTAAGTGTTTGTACTCCAACATTCAATCGTCGTCCATTTATTCCATCTATGCTTGAATGTTTTAGGAATCAAACATATCCAAAAAATCGTATGGAATGGATTATTGTAGATGATGGTACTGATAAGATTGAAGATTTGATTGTTGCCGCGAATATACCACAAATTAAATATTTTGATTTATCTAAGAAAATGGCTTTAGGCGCAAAACGTAATTTTATGCATGACAAGACGCGTGGATCTATTATCGTATATATGGACGACGATGATTATTATCCACCTGAACGTGTTGAACATGCCGTAGAAAAATTAACAGAACATCCAGAAGCATTATGTGCTGGTGCAAGTGAAATATATATTTTCTTCAAACATATCCAACAAATGTATCAATTCGGACCATATGGTCCAAATCATGCTACAGCAGGTACATTTGCATTTCGTCGTGAATTATTGAAACAATCTAGATATGAAGATCATGCTGCTTTAGCTGAAGAAAAAGTATTTTTGAAAAATTATACTATTCCGTTTGTACAATTAGATCCTTTGAAATGTATTTTAGTGTTTTCGCATGAGCAAAATACATTTGATAAACGTATATTACTAGATAATCCACACCCGGATTATGTACGTCCTTCTACAAAAACAGTAGATATGTTTATTCGTGGAGGAGAAAAAGAAGCAAAAGTAAAGAAATATTTCTTGGAAGATATTGGTGAAGTATTGAAAAATTATGAACCTGGAACTGCGAAATATAAACCAGATGTTTTAGTTCAAATGAAACAAATAGAGGCAGAGAGAGAGAGAATGATGCAACTACAAATGCAACAAATGCAAAATGCTCCTCAACAAATAATGATGCAAGTTCCAGGGGGAGAACCTAGAGCATTGAATATGCAAGAAATTGTTGGTATTATTCAACAACAACAACAACATTTACAGGCATTAACCCAACGCAATCAAGAATTAGAAATTTTGGTATTGCAATTACAACAACAACAATTAGCTTCTTCTTCTACTACTTCTTCTTCCTTCGTTCAAGAACCATGGACTTATCAACCACCTATAAATACGAATTTGAATATGAATGCTAATGAAAATACGAATGAAAAGATTAATGAAAATACAAATGCAAATACGATTGTTAATGCAAATGCGACAAAAACCGACGTGACATTAAGTGTTCCATTACAAATAAATCCAGAAGCATTAAAGAAATTTCAGGATAAGTCTATATAATAATGTAAACGGTATTGTAATGCATCTGGGAATTTAGACAATTCGGTTTCTCTGCAAATTGGACATTTACTATTATTACTTTGTATACATTTTTCTCGGCATTTGAAACAAATCGGATGTTTACAAATCGTATATTCTATAGTAGGTTCGTAACAAACACTACATAAGTTATCCATATTTAGTGGATAAATCACACGTTGTAATTTTGCAAATTCAAAATCGTTGGGTGATAATAATTTGTGTTCTAAAAGCCGATAAGTCTTTTTCACTTCTTCAATATCAGTTAATAATTCTAAAAGAGTTGAAAACCCATCTTTTTCTAGTAAATCTATTGAATCATCATCCCCTATAAAAAAAGAACTAATACAATATTCATACACATTATTTTCTTTTTTCACATAAATTTTTACTTGTATTTCATCAATTACTACATAAGTATGATGCGTAATATTGAGAAATATAGATTTATTCTTTTTTTCTGCTAATTTTATTTCAATAAATTCTGCGAAGTTAGAAATATTTTTTTTACAAGAGATATCCATATTATTTTGTTACTTAAACCGTTTCATTATTTTTATATTAGTTTTAGTTAGTACAATACATATTATATTTTTTGTAATATAATACGTATAAAAAATGATTATTAGATTTTTTACTTTGCATTATCACATGACCATTTTGCCCAACCACCTGTATGTTGTGAACAATCTCTTCCTGTATCTGTATAAGCAGGTGAACTACCATATGTATATTTATTCGTACAATCTGCATCCTCACTACATAAATTCTCAAACCATGGACATCCACCAGTATATTTATAACAAAAAGAATGTAATTTATTGTCGTAGTCTAGTTTACGATTCGTTACACAAAACTGACTGTTACTTTCTGCATGTTTAAAACATTTATTTGGAGGGAGTGGTGGTACAATTTCACTTTGTTCTGGAGTCGTACTACTTTTTTCATTTACTACAATAGTTGCTCCTTCTTTCACTGGAAATAAATTATCCCATAAACTACATATTATTTTGTGGGTAAATAGCCATACAATAGAAAATAGAAATGCATGAATACTAACACGTATCCATTTATTCTTACTACCTCCTTCCGATGACGATGGAATTGAAAATAAAATACCAGGACTAAAAATTATAAATAAAATAATAATATATATGTATGTACAAATATTCATGTTTTAATACACACACTACAAAGATATATATTTGTATTATATAAAATCTGTTTCATAATCACTTTCTCCCCCACCACCATCATCCTCTTCTTCTTCTTCTTCTAAATCATCTTCTTTCTTTACATTCTTGTCTAAAAACCGATACATTCGTTTAATATCTAGTAAATCTACATTATCTTTTGCTAAATGTTCTTCTATTCTCACCATCCATTCTGTATTCGTATTTTTGTTGGGTTTTGTTGAATTCTGGACTTTTACATTAAAAAAAGAAGTGGAATATAATATTCGTAATTCTTGAAAAAAAGCAACCAAATCGTTTTTATCCATATTCATTTTCTGACATAATCCATACAAAAATAATTGATTATTATATTCTGTTGAATATTTCGTCAATACTTTGGTGAAATCTACATCGGACAATGCAAATTTTCCAGAATGATTCGGAAAAATATTATGATACAAGCGATTATTATAAAAAGTTTTGATTAAAGATCCCATTTCATTAAACTGCCAAATCTGACTTTGAAATGTGATTCTCCCAATATAATCTGCAAAACAAATATTCTCTAATAATTCCGAATAAAACGGAAACGCTTTTTGTTTCGGTTCTAAAGATAATGGATTTGCTATATTTTCATGCCATAATAATGCCACGGTTGTACGATCGGTTTCATTCATAAATAACGTATGATCTTCTAATGGTATTGGATTATTAATTAACCGCCAAGTTATTTTTTTCGCATCTTCATTAAACATTTTCACATGGAAAATATCTTGGATTGTATCAAACGTCAATAATTCCGGTTTTTTTTTCCAGATTTGACACAAAAATAATAATTTACGTAAATCACCTTGAATATATTCATGGATTTTTCCTTGTAATTCTTGTTGAAAGGATGGAAATGGAGGTAAACATAATTGTAAAATAGCGTGGATTTGAGAATAAGTCGGTATTTTCAATTCAAATGTATGACACGCTTTCATTAATTCACGGATTTTCTTGTCGTTTTTATGATTTCCAATACAAATAATTGGATTTAGTGTAGTATTCTCGGCTTTTTGTTTTTTGGTTTTTTTTTGTCGGATTAATTTGATTAATGCATCAATTCCACCTTTATCTCCATTATTCATACCATCAATTTCATCCATTACAATTGCGATTTTCTTGATTTTACGGTTCATTAGATCTAATACATTGCGATTAGACAAATTATTACTGTCTATCGTTTGAAACAGAGATTTATTACGTACATCTCCTGCATCATAAATAATCGCATCATAATCTAGTTTTTTCAATAATTCCACTACAAAATGAGATTTACCAGTTCCTGGTGAACCATAAATATAAATCCCTTTTTTAAATGTAGTTAACTGACATCTTTCATCAAACGTTTTTAATATTTCGGTGATTTCATTTGCAATATATTTTCTCTCCAAAATAGTATTTATTGGAATATTATCCATTTTTTTACGAGAGAAATTCCTTGGTTTTATTATAACAATAGTTTTATTCATACTATTTTTGAACGAATTCGGTTTCTTTAACGTCCAAATTTACTGAAATCAGAAGTAACTGGCATGAATTTACTTGGTTTAGATGGTACTGCTCCGAAATAAGAATAAGGATCAGTTACAGAAGATTGATCAATAATTGGACCTCCACTTGAATTATAATATCCAAGACGATTAATATCATTATCATTGAAATTACGATTATTATTTTCTATTGTTGTAGGATTATTCAAATTAGTGATTCCATTACCTATATTTTTTGCAAGATTTATTGCTCCGGATCCAGTATTTTCTACGAAATTTTTAGTTCCCGATGCACCTGCATATAATAAATTACCAACTCCACTTCCAGTATTTTCTACGAAATCCTTTACACCAGATCCTGTTCTTTGTGCCAGATTACTAGCCCCAGATGCCGTGTTTTGTGCCAGATTACTAGCCCCAGATACAGTATCTTCTGCCAAATTCTTACTACCAGAAGCACCTGCATATAATAAATTACCAGTTGTATTTAATGCATTATTTGTTAATGCTGCTGTATTATCTACTGCATTATCTATTGTACCAGTAGTCGCATTCACTGTATTTGTCACAGGTTCACCCTTAATTCCTAGTATTCCACTACCTCCATTTCCGCCACAATTTGTACAAGTACCTGAATTACCCGTATAATTTGGACAAACTGGACATGAAGGACATACTGGTGGTACAATTTGTGTTTTTAGAATATAATTATCAGAATAATTATAATTATGACTATTTGGATCTTGAATACCTTTGGCTACTGTATTATAAAACCATATATAATAATCATTCATCATAGATTTTGGATCTGAAGGATACGTATTTGTATTAGAACTACTCGTTAAACTAACCGATGGTGTTCCAGTATCTAATCCAGTATCTATAAACCGTTTTATATTGAAAATACGATATCCAGTACTATTATCTGGTTCTATAATAACTAACATTGTTTTTGTTGCAACTGAAATATATAATACCATTTTGTTTCCTTTATTCGCTAGATCATAGGTAGTCCATGTATTGAAATCTGTACTTACTACAGAAGTTTGCGCAGTATAATTTCCACTTTTAATTAAAGAAGAATCAGTCATATCGTATTTACGAGGATATACCTTAATTGCATTTGTATCTGGATTCACAATAATTACTTGTGCGTTTCTTACATCAAAGAAAATATTTGTACTCATTTGGAAAATACTATAACTTGGATCATAAGAAGGTAACCGAACAAAATTATTATTACTTGCATTAAAATCATCCATACTTTTTCCAGAAGAGAATTTCAATGTAGAATTACTATATGTAATTGTGTTTTGAGAGGTTGCATGATATAATTCGGTAACAATATGCTTATGATTTTGAATTCCACCAGAAATATCAATTATATGAATATAAGTAGAATCATTCCAAGGTAAATAAAATACTACATATGGATTTGTAGTTAAACATTGTGTTTTGTAAATGTATTCTTTGAAAGAGTTTGTAAACGTATTTTGACTTTCTGTAGTTTGAACAATTTGATTGGTAGTTTGTGTTTTATAACTAACTAATGGACTACCACCATTGGCTCTACCTAAAATATAAATATTAGAAATAGTACTTCCTGTAATTTCAGATGTACCACTATATGCTGTTCCATCTACTTCAATTAAATTGCCGTTATATACGTCGTAAAACACATTATCATATACTTTCGCCACTTTGTTCACTGTACTTGTACCAGAATATTGTGGAATAGTAATACTACTTCCAGCAGATGCACCATAATCAAAACCAATGAAATTTTCTTTTGTATTAGAAGAAACAGAAGAAGAAGAAGGAAACCAATCTCTAATAAAATAAGATACCAAAAGAACTAATAATAATATTAAAAAAAATGACAAAGGAGATAATTTAATATTCATTTATTTTATTTTGTTTTGTAATTGGTATATATTTTATATCTGAAAAAAATATATATTATAGTGTTATTATATTATTTACTTGAGTGATATGAAGCAATTTTAAATTTTTACCTAAAGACAGTATTTCATAAATAAAAGATAAGGATAGTAATAGTAAAATTATCTCAGAAAATATGTAAAATATCTAAATCTGATTTTCTTGTTTTTCATTTAATTTTCCATTTAATTTGTATAAAAACTCAGTAGTTAGTGAATTTTTATTTGTATCATATACATGATAATAACTGTCGTCTATACTTTTAATATTTGCATGTTTAACAGATTTCAATTTAATATTATATGAATTATAATATTCGGGATCATGATTCATTCGTTTTATAAAATTGGCAATATTCATTTTTTTTTCCTTTCGGGTTGGATCTATGATCATACCAGTTTCAATAATATTTATAAAATCTGGATTAGTCTCATCCAATACTATTTTATTAATACCTTCTTTTGTAGTGTGTATTTTTTTTACAGTAAATTTTGGATAGTATGTTAATAGTTGTAAATAATCTTGAAAATTAATACCTATCCCCCTCGTTCCTATTTTAGTTTGATTCTGAAATCCATGTTCTGGGCAATCTATAAGATCAAAACTATTATATTTGTATTTTTTACGGGGGGTTTCTTTGTTTTCTTTATAATATGATTTTGTTTCATCTGTAGTCGTCGTTGCAATATCTAAACATTCAGATTCACCAAAAAATGATAAAGTAAATTCATATATATAATACGAAGTAGTAAAACATTTTTCAATATCTGGTTTTGGTGTTATATATGTTTCAATATTTTGAATATTTGCATAATTACTATTTGTACTCTTATGTAAATCTACATAAGAGTTATATGGTCTTTCTGTATATGGATTAAACGTTTGATAAGATGATTTTCCTGCATATTTATCAAAATAACCAATAATTTTGTCGGATAAATACTTTATGTCTTTTGCATCAAATTCATTATTTAATAGACATTTATAAAATTTTTCTTCTTTGTATTTATCATCATCTAAGATATAGTCCTTTTGTTTGTACCTCATTCGTATAAAATCAATATAAGATGTTTTAAAATTACTACAACTAGATATAATAGTACTACCTTGAGAATATAAATTAGCTCCAGTTTCACCTAATGATCTCTTTAAAAAACTGGAACCACGGTTTCCAACACTACCTATACTACTTGCCGATAATTTCGCAAGTGGAACTGCATATGTAGCAACAGATGCAGCAGCAGAGCCCAATATAGGGGTAGATGCTATTTTGGAAGCTATTTTTGTGTTTGAATCTGATATTTTGGAAGCTAATTTGTTTTTTGAATCTGATATTTTGGAAGCTATGTTTGAAAGCCACGACGTCCCTCCATGTTTTTTTCTATATGTTTTTCTTTTTTTTAAATTTGTTTTTTTAGATTTTCTTATTTTTTTTGTAGAAAATTTCATAAATCTGAAAAAAATTGATATATATTTATTTCTGATTTTATTCTTATATTCCAAATCAAAATCAAATCAAATCAAATAAAATGAGAGAACAAAAAGAAGAAGAACAACAACAAATACATCTACAAAATAAATATGGATTATCGTTACAATATTCTACTGATAATGACATAGAAATAGGAGTAGATGAAGCCGGACGAGGTCCATTATTTGGACGATTATATGTAGCAGGAGTAATTTTACCTAAAGACGGTTCTTTTGATTATTCGGAAATGAGAGATAGTAAAAAAATAACTTCTAAAAAGAAAATCTCACAATTATCTGAATATATCAAACAAAAAAGTACTGCTTGGTATATTCATTATATTGATGCGAGTGAAATAGATGAAATTAATATTCGGCAAGCAGTATTAAAAGCGATGCGAGAATGTATTCGTGTTTTATTGCTACAAATAAATACGAGAGATAAAATATGTTTACTCATTGACGGTAATGATTTCCCCCCTTATATTCAATATAACAATGACATAGATACAATACAAACTATTCCTCACGTTACTATTACAGGTGGTGATAATTTATTTGTAGCTATTGCTTGTGCTTCTATTTTAGCCAAAACCGCGAGAGATGAATATATATTGGAATTATGTGAACAACATCCGGATTTGAAAACGAATTATGGTATTGAAAAAAATATGGGATATGGTACGAAAATACATCTAGAAGGAATTCGGAAACATGGAATTACAGAGTGGCATCGTAAAACCTATGGTATTTGTAAAACCTATGGTATTTGTAAAACCTATGGTATAGAAAAACCTTTGGTATAGAAAAACCTTTGGTATAGAAAAACCTTTGGTATAGAAAAACCTTTGGTATAGAAAAACCTTTGGTATAGAAAAACCTTTGGTATAGAAAAACCTTTGGTATAGAAAAATAGAAAACCTTTGGTCCTTTGGTCATTTGGTCCTTTGGTAACTTGTAAAATCCAAATAAATAAATAAATATATTATATATTTAAATGTTAAATAAATATTATACTCATTATTTCTTATTCGTATCACATGGACAAACATTATCTAATAAACTAACTATGTATGATGCACCTTTTTCAGATATTGATAATATAAACTATTTTGTTGATCATGGTAATATATTATTTATGCCTAGTTTTAATATAGATGCACATAATGAATTTCAAAAGAAAAATGTAATTGAACAGTTTGATATAATGCTATCAACCTCAAAAATAATTATTCATCCTAAAAAAAATGTATTTTCAATACCATCTATAAGATTTTATGTTTATCCAAATGATATCTCTCATCCTATGAAAGATTTTATGGGCATTTGGTTAGTTAATTATATAGATAACACCGTTACAAAAATAATAGATATATATGGAATGATGGAATTAACCTATAAAAATAAGTTTATTACTTATAAAATATACAAAGAAATTATAAACCCATATATTAAAGACATTAAAAAAACGAATAACGATTATAAAATCGGATTAGGATTTTGGGCATGTAGATATGTTAGTCCACAATATTTAAATGAAAAAGTATTACCTGAAGATTATGATCATTATATGTCTCATACTAATATAAATTTAAAAACTCAAATTATTAATTTAATTCCAAAAAATGAAATATTATATATAACACCTGGTTATTTTTTCCCACCATTATCATATAAACCATTACATGAAATTGAGAAATATTTTAAATCATGGTCATCTGCCCTTTCAGAATTAACTATACAAGGTTGCGGTTTAAATGTATTGGCTTTTTGGCAATTTATAAACCAATCTATTGCAAGAGAAAATGTTCTTTGTTTAACAAAAGGAACTTCTATTTTTAAAATTATTCAATTTATAAATAATTATTTAATTCGCAATAAAGATATGAATGAAATGGATATTGACAATAAAGATATGAAATGGATAATACTAAGATTTTCAATTAATTATTTAAATATATATTTATCATCTATAATAAATCAAAAACCAGAATATATACATCAACATATAATAATTGTCAAATTATATTTAAATAAACAACATAATAATGAATATAGTCATATTGGACATACTATATCTTTTTATTTTATAAATATAAACGGCTCTACACTAGCCTATATGGTAGATCCTCAAAATACTTTATTTCTGAGATATGATACCAATGAATATAATGAATGGTTTAAACAAATAGAAAAAAATAATAAATATTTTGATACAATTTGGATTAATACTGAATATATTGGAGACAATACTTTTGGTATAAGTCAAGACCAAAACCCATTTGGAAATCCATATGATATAGTACCATATAATAATGAAGTATATGGAGGTTCTAATAATACTCTTATTGAAACAAAATCACAATCTAAATCAAATAAACTATCATCGGCTAGATCAAATAAATCTAAAAAACTACTGCCTTCTAGATCAAATAAACTATCACAGGCTAGATCAAATAAATCTAAAAAACTACTGCCTTCTAGATCAAATAAATCTAAATCAAGAAAGAAATATGTCAAATTATCATCATTATTGGAAGAAGAAATTCCAGAAACTCCTAACTATATTATTAATAAACAATTAGAAGCATTTTATCATACATTACCAGTTGTTAAATAAAACCGGTCTTCAAACCATTGTCTAGATAAAGTCATGTATTTCGTCTCTTTATCTAGAATACTATATCCTAATAAAAATTCTTCACGATAATCTATATCTGTATCTCTTTCTGGAATTCTCTCAAATCCCAACACATATTCCACTTTTTCTTTTTCTAAAGTAAATAACCGAGTATATCTTTTCAAAAGACCACTATCTGCATCTAACGCTACAAGAATATGATAATAATAACGACGATCTTCATAAGATACAATATGACATAAAAACCATGTTTCATTTATATCGGGCATATAAATACCATTACATGAACCACGAATATGTTTAAAAAACGGAGGTACTGTCGTATCTCTCGCTATTTCTTTGAAAAACACATCGTCTATTATTTCTCCCGAAATAATAGGATTCCAATTATAAATCATATTTAAAGGTTTCCATTTTGTTTTCCAAAACTTTTCATTATTACTACCATCATCTAATACTTCTGGATTAGAAGATGTAGATGAAGGAAAAAACACCCAATTCTTTTCTATTTTATTTTGGCCTTCTATTTCTAAAAATACATCATTTGTAGTAACAATTTCAGATGTATCTATTTCTCCCATTTCTATCACCATATAATCATCTAATCCACGATTCGCACTATAATATATTTTGTAATTGTGTTTTTCTCCAACAACAAGAGATAACCGAATATCTTCTAATCCAATATAACGATTATCCATACTCTTATCATAATCTAAAATCGTTTCCTTTTCAATAACCCATTCTTCTAAAGGATAAAACCAACGAGCAATTGCAATTACATTAATGGTATGAATAGTTCCTGGATTTTCATAACCACCATTTTCCGTGATGGTATAATTCACTAAACGTACATTTATAACTATTTTGTTATCCGGAGTAAATACAAAGGAAGGCGTACTTGAAACAAATCCTGGATTTTCTCTCAAAATACATTTACCAACTTGATTTAAAACATCTCCTAATTTATTTTGTTGCCATTTCTTCGTATCAAAATCCACCGCTTTTTCTGTATAAAATTTATAATTACTAAATACATTGGTAATTGTATTATTTGTAACAAAAGGATTAGAGAGAACTTTCATAGATACTAATTTCAAATCATGATGATCTAGATTGACATAATATCCTAAAATACTCAATTCATAATCTAAACGATAATCATAAATATCTTTCTGCATAAATAAATATTCTCGTTCGGGATGATCTATTCGCATTCTATCTGCAATGGTATAAAAAAAATACGACAATTGATTTTTACCTTCATACCGATAATGTTCAATAATTTCAAATAAATTTTCAATACGATTTGGATATACTTGGTATCCATTCATCCATGATATAATCGCATTATTCATATTCCCTAGATTTTTCCAACATTTACCCATAGAATAATAACTATGCCATATTTCTTCTATCCATCCACCAACATCAATACGTTTTTGATAATTCTCAATTGCTTTTTCATATTGATTAGAATCTTTGTAACTATTTGCTAAATAAAATAAATAACGATCATTATTTGGCAATTCTTCTAATCCTTTTTCTAATAAACGAATATCTCTCAAAAATTTATCGGTTTTAGCACCTCCGTCTCCAATATCTTTAATAAATACAATTTGTTTATCTAATTGTAAAATGGTACTATTTGAAGGGTGTTGGACATATTCATGAGTAACTCCCCAATACTTGAATCCATGATTATTACGAACAATGCGTATATTTTTGTAATAATAGGTATCACTTCCTTGGAAAATATAATAAGCATCTTTATTTGTTTCTTTTAGATATTGTTTGAGAGAATTCTTTGAATCTGTCCAAAAAATCATATCTGCATCTAATAACAAAATATATTCAGAAGGTAATACATTACATGATTCTAATGCAAGAGAACGATTATACCCAAAATCACGGAAAGGTTCATAAATAACAACACCAGGTATATTTTTTTGTTGGAAATAATTCTGAATAAGTTCAACCGTATTATCTGTACTTCCTGTATCACAAATACAATATGTATCAATCACATCTACTACAGAATCTAATAATCGTTGAATGATTTTGCTCTCATTTTTCACAATCATATTCAAACATATTCTTGGATCCATTGTTTCTTTTTTTATATTTCTCTCTTTTTGTTTTTATTTTCTTTTCTTTTCTTTTCTTTTCTTTTCTTTTCTTTTTTCTTTTTATTTTATGTCGTGTTTATACAAATAAAGTAAAAATAACTATGCCTATTAAATTTATTGTATTTATAACAATATTTATTTTATTGATTAGTATCATTTTTATAGTGTTTTCATTAATAAATGCAGATCTGATTACAAATTTACAAAGTATATCAATAGATGGATTTTTTAAAAGTTTTATTTATATTTTGTATTATGGATTCTTTGCTTTGATTGGTTTAGCAATTTTTGTTGCGTTTTTCTATTACCTATTTGATATTGACATTTTTTTTATGGTTATTCACATAATACTTATAATCCTATTATCTCCTTATTTTTTATTGATTGCGGTATCAGTTCTTATAAAAATAATATTCAACAGTAAAGAGACAAGAGGAATAAGAGCATTCGGGGTAATCTTTGTAGAAAATGATATATTTGGAGTATGGAAAGGACTATTTGGTATTTATGATTTATTTATTTTATTTATGGATAGTCCTTTTATGAAAGGAGTAAAAAGTATACTACAAAATAAAATACTAATATAAATTAAATATAATAAATAAAAAATGGCATTTACGCGTTTTCATGATGATCCAGCTAGAATAAAAAAACAATTAGAACAAGATACATTTCCAGGTAGATATCAATTAAATACTCCTGGTCCTGGATCTGTTCTCCCATTTTGGGAAGATCCGAATATCCGTTTACAAAAATGGGGTGCAAATTTAAAAACAAATACGACTGATTTTGAAAGTGAATTAAGAGGAATGACACGTAAATTAAATCGTGATGAAATAGAAGTAAATGATTATAAATTAAAACAAACAGAAATGTCATGTCCTGAATACGAAGTGAGAGAACCATTTGTAGAAGAGAGTCGTGCAAGTCATCCAGCATGGACATATAGAAATGTATGGCAAAATAGATGGGAAAGTCCATGGACTAATCCTCAAACTTTTATTGATAAACCATTTCAAGAAAATATTCAAACACGTATTTTAGAAAAAGATGCATATATTCCTATAATTCCATCGTCAATATCAATGGTATAAATAAATAAATAGATGAATAAATTCTCTTTTTCTAGAAATTTAAGCATTTTCAAAACAAACAAATATCTTTTTTCTCCCGAAATTTAAGCATTTTCAAAACAAACAAATATATAATTATTATAATAAGAAAAGAATAAAAATGGCAGAAGTATTAGCAATACCTTTGATTGCATTAGCAGGATTATTTTTTGTATCTAGACAACAAAAAGATACTTTTGTAGGTCAACGTGGAACTGGTGGTCAAAGTAATTTATCTAGTCAAAGTAATTATTCTACTTTACCAAACACAGATATTCCAAATAAAAATTACCCAGATGAACAAGTAATCTCTCAAGAAAATGAATTAACTTCTCAATTATCTAATACAAATAGATTTGATGCACCCTATGTTTATACAGATAAATATTTCAATCCGAATAATAATGCATCTACTGTAAATTCATATTCATCCTTAAATGTTGGAACAAATGATCAAAATAATGGGAAAAATCCTTCTTATGCTTCTAATAAAGCTCCCTTTTATTCACTTACGGGAGAAAAAGTAGATTCTAGTTATTTTAAACATGATAATATGGTTCCTTATTTTGGAGGACAAATACGGACAAGACCTTTAGACGCAAATTCTAATGAAAGTATTTTAGATAGTTACCAAGGTCAAGGATCACAAAACATTACTAAATCAGAACAATCACCTTTATTTGCACCTGGAGAAAATTATCAATATGCATTTGGAGCACCAAATCAAAATGATTTTTATCAATCTCGTGTAAATCCAAGTTTACGTATGGCAAATGTAAAACCATTTGAAGAACAAACAGTTGGTCCTGGGTTAGGATTAGGATATACAACCGAAGGTTCTGGTGGATATAATTCTGGTATGGCAATGCGTGATAAATGGATGGATAAAAGTGTAGATGAATTACGTGTTGCAAATCATCAAAAATCATCGGAACATAGAATGTTAGGACATGAAGGACCTGCAATGTCTAATATTACTTATCGTGGAGATCATGCACCAGTACATAAAAATGGACAAGAAACTGCATTTGCATTGGGATCTGATCGGTTATTTACTACTGTCGGTGCTGAAACTGCTCCAACATCACGTAGTGTAACTATTGAAAAACATATTAATCGTCCAGAAACAGCTGCATCGTATAGTGGTGTTGCAGGTTCAACTATTGATAAGACCTATAATACAGGAGAATATATGCCATCTAGTCATCAAGATCTAGGACCAGTACCAATTGGTATAGCTACTTCTAAAATCGGTGCAACAGATGGCGATTATGGTATTAAAGGCAAATTTGCATATCCAAATAATCGTACTTCTAATTCACAGAATATAGATGATCAGTATTATGGTGCAGTTGGAGGAGCAATTGGTGCAGTAATTGCACCATTATTAGATATATTACGTCCTTCTAGAAAAGAAAATACGATCGGTAATTTACGATTATATGAAAATGCACATACGAAAAACAATGCTTCTTATTTATTTAATCCAGCCGATCGGCCTGCCCCAACTATTCGTGAGACGACTGAAAACAATAAATATATATATGGTGTAAATGCGAATCAACATGGTGGTGGATATACTACTACAGAATATCAACCAACTCATAATGAGAGAGATACTACTACAAATTTTTCTTATGTAGGTGGATCTAGTGTAACTGCTCAAAGTTCATTACCTCGTACGTATAATGCAGAATACAATCAACGTAATAATGATATTAAAGCGTCTACGATTAATGGTCGTTTAGTTCCTGGAAATATGGATTTAATGAATTCCGATATAAATATGCGTAATCGTTCAGGAGATTCTTTGTTGAAAAATACAAGACCATTAGTAATGACAGATGCTCCCAAACAATATATATCTAGTAATCAATTGGGAGAAAGAGCAGAATCTACTGGATTGTATCAAAATATTCAAATAGATCGTAATACTCCAGATATATTAAATGCTTTTAAACAAAATCCATATACACATTCCTTGACCAATATTGCATAGATTTTCTTTTCTTTCTCTCATTTTATTTTTATTTATTATACTACAAAATAAAATAAATAAAATTTATAATATAACCGTTTTATTATAAAAATAACGAACTTGTTGTATATAATTTGTAACATCTTGTTCTCTATTATTTGCATCGTCTATACGATTACGAATGAAAAAAATATCTTCTCCCAATTCTTCTAATAATGAATCATTGGAAATAGTAGTAATCGGTATAGATAACCATTTATAATTAAATTCGTGTTGATCTAAAATGCGTTGTAAAATCATACTAATTAATATATCATCAGGGATAATAGTGATATCTAAATATGTATGGTTGAGATGTTTATACCAAGGAATAAAACTACATCCTATCGTCGTAGTATTATCCATATTTTGTAGTAAAATAGAAACAATCTCTTTAGATAAAATAAAACAAGCACCATCTAAAAACGGTATATTTTTATTAATTATTTCTGTTGAAAAATACAATTCATACATCTCCCAATATGTTTGCCATAACGAATTAATATGTTGGTGTTGTTTAGATATTAGTTGTACAGGACTATATATATTTACATCATTCGTTTTATTATTTTCAATAAACCTAAGTAGTCTTGGTATATAGAAAAAAGAGGAAAGATTTGTACGTAATATATAATCATAAGTATATTTTTTTTCACAATATTGTAATGCTGCCATTGTTTTTAGAAAAATACCTGGTTTTAAATTTTCTTCTCCTTTATAAATAATCGTATCATTTGAAATAAATAAATCACAAGAGATAGAAGGATCTGAAAATACAAAAAAACATTTAATATTCCATTCTTGAACACTATTTTGCATATATTCTTTCCAACATGATAAAAACGATTGATATATATCAGATTTAGACGCAATTACTAGAAAAATAAAATGAAAATGAGTATTACATTCATTTTTATTTTCTTCTATTATTATCATTTCAGGATTATTATTATTATTATTATTATATTTTGTATTTATTACCATTATTCCTGTAAATATAAATAGGTTATATATTCATCAATGATATCTAATACCGGGTTTGGTTCATATTTACTTCTAATAAAATAATTTGATTTTAAATTCATATCTTTGTACATATTATCAATTTCTTCTTTATAATCTATGAAAAATTCACGAAGTTTACTATAATCTTTTTGATTTTCTAACACATATTTAATCTTTGTATAAAGTGCTATTTTATTTTGTAGTACATTATCTTTTATGTTACATATATCATGTTTAGGTAATTTGAGTTTATTTGTAACAATATCTATAATATCTTTAATAGTAAGCTCACTTATATCTAGAATCATTGGCAAATTACCTATTGAATTACCTGGAAAACAATCATCTATTAAATATGACTCATGTTGAAACCCGAATTTATGATATAGACAAAATGCAGATATATTTGTATAATTACCAGCTACTTCCAGAATACCCCATTGAGACATTTTTGGGGTTTTCTTGATAGTGTATACGTATAATCCCATCAAATATTTAGATAAACCTTCGGTATTCGCACAAATTAAATTAATTGCATATACATTTGGAAATTGTTTACATTCGCCTTTTTCTACTACCATGACACCACGAATATATTTTTGTAATTTAGTATTTATATTTTCTTTACTAGTCAGAATGTCTCGGTCGGCAAGAACTACAATATCGTATAGATTATTTGCATTAAATGAGATACCTTTTCTTATAGAATACATACCATAATCCTTGTCTATATTTCCTTTACAAGTTAAATCAGCTAGTTTAGATATAACTTTTGAAATATTATTGTTTCTTTCTGTTTTTATATCTTTCTGCATGGTTAACCGAATTCGTTTTGTTTTTCTTGCAGATTGTGATTGTGGAGATTTAGATTTAGATTTGACAGATTGCGATTTAACAGATTTAGATTTTGGAGATTTAGATTTTGGAGATTGTGATTTGGGGAGTATTGGTGTATTCACTCCACCATAGGTGTCTTTATAATATTCAATATCATTTTCATATAGATAATCTGCTTTACGTTTTTTTGTATTTCTATATCCAACGAGAGAATTCGGTTCAATTATAGTATAATTAATAGTATTTATATTCATAATAAGTAAATTTTTTTGTTCCAAATTCACTTCTTTACTATACGATTTTATCATTTTATCTGTAAAAAAATAACTTTCCATTTTTTATTATACTATATGTTATTATTTTTATTGTAGTTATGGTATGATTCTAATTCTAAGAAAGATCTTTTGGTAAAATACTATTTCTTCTCCCAGTAAATCTTCTTCTAACTGAAGTATTTGTAGGATAATGAGAGATAAAATCACTATTATAATTTTGTTGAATAACTCTTTCTTTACCCCAAAAAGAATACTTTTCTAAACTATTGCATTCTTCTTTTTCTTTTTCTGTTTGATTCATTTTATCAGGAGGAAACAAGACATCATCCTCATCTTCTTCACCATATCTTTCTTCGTCTTCTTCTGAAATATATTTATCTATTTCTCTCTTTTTCTCTATTTCAATTATAATATCGTTTGTAAATTTATAAAAAGGATCATTTAAAAAATTATCAGAAGAAGTTAACATATATTCTACTTGCTTCATGATTTCATCTTTGTATTCTATACATTTCTCTCGGAATTCTTGCATTTCATTATAATTATCTGGTTCAATTTTAGATAAATATTTTTTGTATTGAATCTTATTCGTAAATAATTCTAATGTTAATTTATCCATATCATTCATTATAATAGTAGAGATAAATAATTATAATTATTATTATAATTTGAATAAATATATTAAGAGAATACATTTATGTTTCTTTTTTGAGAGAAACAATACCACATAAATAATATCTAGTAAGAATATATCATAATATATGTCATTACCTACAAAAACAACTGTTTTAGGCGGACCTTATAATGGATTTTCAGGCAAACAAAGTATTTCAAATTATAATAACGATGGAGATATAATTACACGCAGAGAATTACGTAAATCATGGAATACTGCATATGCAACAGGAACGTATAATGGATATAGACGTCGTATTACTCCATTCAGGGCAGTAACAAATTCGGGAGATTTTCTAGCTAGAACCGATTATGTATGCGGTGGACCAAATCCTGCAAATAATACTCACGCAAGAGCAGCAAGACCAATGGGATTAGGTGGAATAATCAATGCATGTGATGGTACAAATGTTCCTGCAACATCATGTAATGTGAAATATGTGGCCGATTCTTCTGATTATACGAAATTCAAGAGACAAACTGCATATAATAATAATTATAATGATTTGAAACATGGAGGATATAACAATTCTGCTTATTCTCCTTTAAGTGCAATCCGTGGAGCTACGAAACTTCCTCCACATTAAAAGTAAATCATTAATATAATTATTAAATCTCATGCATATCATGATATTTAATAATTTTACATTTCAAACTATCCATTATATAAATACAAATTTTTGTTTATTCAAGTAAAAATTAGAAGAAGAAAAAGTAAGCCGGAGAAAAAAGTATAAAACATTATTTACTAGGATTAAATTGCATAGGTTTATTTTGCTCGTTGAAAATATACAAATCTCCTAATTTAGTCATTGTTTCATAAAATTTTTCATTTTGGTCTTGTATTTGATCATGGGTTACTAATGTTTCTAACATCCAATAAGCATCTTGTACATTATTAATTGTATTTGGAATTCCAGAAACAATATTCGGTTTAGTACCATAATTCGTATTATAACTTACTTTAGACAATAGTTTATTTAAATAAGATGGAAAATTATATCTATTACGATAAATATCAAGTATTTTTAATAATCGTAAATCATGACTAACATTTACTTCTTTAGAATTAATAAAATAATGATCATATCCAAACCCATTTTTATTTAGCCATCCATATCCAAAATTAGATCCACATTTTGGATTACATTCTTTATCTTTACATAATTGTTTTTGTAATTGTAAACTGTTTTTAGTATCTGATGTATAAAAGAAACATCGTCCATAATCAATAATTTTTGCAATATATCTAGATTTAAAAGTAATTTCAGTACCGTCTACAAAATAGTGATATTGAATATATTTCCCAACGATAGGTTCATACAACAATACATTATTATAATGTAAATCATAATGAGTAAATTCATTTTGTAGACACATTAATGGCATATATACTTGATATAATACGAATAATAATTCATATTTATTAAAACTTGGAATAAGCATTTTATCTGATAAGGTTTTCGCATGACTAATATGTTGAATTAATACTGATAATTTGTTGCTATTTTTACATGAAATAGAATAAATTTCTTTTTCGGAATTATTGGAAATAATAGATAATTGATCTGAAAATAGATCATTGAATTGTAAATTCGCTTGGTTCCTTACAAATAACCCATATGTTTCTAAGAAACAAGGAAAACGTTTATTTTGTATATTGATAAATTGTCCTACAAAATATTCATAGGCTAAATTATCGGATGATTTACTTTTGGAATTTTTTAAAATCGTATGAGCATTATAATTATCTTTAGAATACTGGATTTCTACTACAAAACCATTTTCAGATGGAGCTCCGATTTGTTTAATTCCTGAAATATGACGAAAATGAGTAAATCCTCCGAAAAAGTCATTTATTTTTTTTGTTTCTTGTCCGAATGCGATACAAACCCCTGCATCTGAACATACTGATTTTAAGAAAAGTGTTCTTCTTTTTTGAGTAGTTTTCAACATGAATCGTTGGATTATTTTTCTTTCTTTCTCTTTATCTTCTTCTCTCTCTAAAGAAGGTGGTGGTGTAAGTGTAGGTGTTAGAGATACTAGACTAAATGGTTTATTCGTACGATTAGGTTCACAATTACCTGTTTTTTTGTTTCTATGTGTTCCATTCGGACATCTTTTTTGTGTTTTGGTTTGTTTATGTTTTTTAGGTTCACAATTACCTGTTTTTTTGTTTCTATACGTTCCATTCGGACATCTTTTTCTACTACTATTTAGATTATTAGATTTAGATTTAGATTCACAATTACCAGTTCGTTTATTTCTATGTGTTCCATTCGGACATCTTTTTTTTTTCAATTGTTGTTGTATCGGAGGAGATAATGTTTTTGAATAGGACAAAGACATATTTATTATATACTAAATCAATATTTATTGTGTTCCTTGAATTCCAGGAAAAAAATAAAATATAAATTATATTTTTTATTTTTTTTTATCTTTTTTAATTCTATCTATTTTTTTTTAATTAAAATTAAATTAAATTAATTTATATTATTTATTCTCTAAACTACTTTTTTTGTAATAATCTTCTTGACTATTTTTTTCTTTGGAGCTTCTTCTACTTGTTCCTTTGGTAATAATTCTTCCTTTGGTAATTCTTCTTTTGTTGGTTCTTCCTCTTTTGTTGGTTCTTCCTCTTTTGCTACTACTACTACTTCCTCCTTTGTTGCTTCTTTCTTTGGAGCAACAACAACTGGTTCTGGTTCTTCATTATCACTATCGTTAGTATATGTATCAGGAACAACAACTTCCTTCTTTTGAACAACTTCTTTCTTTGGAGCAACAACCACAGGTGCTACTACTTCCTTTTCTTTTTCTTCCTCTTTATCCTCTTTATTTTGTGAGATCGGAATATGACATTTTCCAAAAACAGATTCCATTATTTGAGGTTTCACGACTAATTGCACTACTTTCCAAGTCAATCCCCATCCTTTTCCACCAACCCATATTCCACCACAAGCAATAATAGATGCGACATTACTTGATTTAGGAACTAATTCAATAGGTGTTTCAAAATTAGGAGAAGGAAATAATAAATTCAAGTTCGTATCATAAATCTCAATCTTCCAATCATTACCATATTTAGGCACTTTTGGTTTCAAAGAAGGAGGACGACTATAATCAATTACTTTTGTATCTTTATTCTTTTTGTATTTTAAAAATGGGAAATAACTATACTCCACAATTTCACGAGACTGTTTCTTACCAAACCATGCTTCTGAATTAGTAACGGCATCATTCAATAAATTCTCTTCAAATTCCTTCAATTTATTCAATGCTTCATTTGTTTCATTTGTAGCATAATCGTTTAGTGGAAAATTCAAATCCATAGTGAATTTACCATCAGGTTCACCTTTATCATCAATGAAATCGGCAATTCCCCATGTTTTCATCAATGGCATGATTAAATGAATAGAACGGTTAGATTGAGTACTAATCACATTAATAGACTTACCACCTTTGTCATTTAATTTAGGCGCCATATACTTATTGGCTTTAGGATTCCAGGTTTCAATACTTAGGATTTGAGACTGAGACTTGTTTGCGTTTGAGTTTGACATTTTATAAGTTGCGATAAAGAGTTGCGATTTAAAAGTGCGTTAAAAGTTTGCGTTAAAGAGTTTAGTTTGTTAGTTATTAGTTAACTTGTTATTAATAGATATATAGAGTTGTCTTTAAATCAATTTTTTGAGAAATTAAATGCGAATTACCACTGAAAAAAATGAGTTATTGTATAATAAGAAATTTATAATCATTTTATTTTATTTTATAAATAACATACGTGCTGCCAAAAACGGAAAAGAAATTGGATAAATTATTCCAGTTATTATACCAATACTAGTGAATCCAATCATTCCCGAAAACGCTTCAAAATTATTACATTTTTTATCAATTCCATAAGTCATTCCATTTATTATACCATATATAGAACTAGTCATTAATGGAATTGGTAAGATTGCGAAATATAATTCTTTATAAACTGTCATCTATATTATATTATATTAGATCAATTGGTTTTATTTATTTTTTTATTATAACAAAAAAATAAAATACGTTTTTTCTTTAAAAGGTTATTTTTTCATTAAATAAAGGCATAACTTCTTTATCATGTGTAATAATCATAATACATTTTTTGTAGCGTTTAAAATCTTTGATTAATTCCAATAATTCTAATTTCAATCCTGGATCTAATGCATTTGTAGGTTCATCTAAAATCAAAATCTTACAAGGATTAATTAATCCACTGATAATATTAATAATTTGTCGTTGTCCTCCTGAGAGATTTTCTCCCAAAGAACCAGTTTGAGTATTTTCTAAATCCACATTTTTATATAAATCCCGGATTTTAGGATATTTAAGTACTTCCATCAATAATTTATCACATATATTTTTGTCATTACATCCATAAAACATATTATCCAATATTTTCTTGTCAAATAATTTAGAACTTTGATTCACATATGTAATATTTCTACGAATATAATCTGTATCTATTTCATCTATATTCACAGTATCAATGAAAATTGCGCCATTTGTCGGATGATACATTTTCAATAATAATTTGGCAAAAGTAGATTTACCATTTCCAGATAATCCAGTAATTCCAATGATTTTGTTATTTGTTTGTACTGATATATTCTTGTTTTCCATTACAGGCGTTTCTCCACTTGCATATTTAAAAGAAACGTTCTTGAATTCAATTGTATTAAAATCAATATCAGTTTGTTGTTTTAGATTAGACATTTCTCTTTCTATCTTAATATATTCTGTATCAGTATCTTTGAAATATTTCAAAACAGATTCAGCTCTACCAATAAACTCAATATAATTCGGTATTTGTTGGATAATATTCGTCATTTTGTCGCGATATAATAATAATATAGTGAAAAATGTAATGAAAATAGTCACTTCAATTTGACCATGATAACAACTCCAAATTAAATATGCAATAGATGAGAAAATAATACCATATAATCCTAATATAGAAATAGTTTCGTGATAATTGATATTATCAAATAAATTATAAGCAGCATCAATACTTAAATTCATTTTATCCCAATATGTATTTATTTCTGTTTTTGCCTGTCCTCTTGAAACTACTTTATCCATATTATTCAATAAATCCACCAAATAATACTCATTTTCAATAATTTGTCTCTCATAAATATTATTATAATTAATCATATCATCTACATTATATACGCAATATAGACATAACAAGATATTACAAATAATAAATCCTAGACCAAATACCCAATTTTTATATGTAAAGAAAATACATACCATTAATAAGAAACTGAAATTTGGGAGTAAATATGTAATGACATCATTAAATAGAAAAAAACTGATGGCAGAAACGCGATTAATTGGAGCATTTAAATTTTGAAAATTAACGTCACTATAATTTTCATTGTTGACTAATAATAACATTTTCACCAAACTACCTCTGACCCATTGTCGTAATCTAGTAAGTAATTTCATTTGATAATGTTTATAGAAATTAAATAAAATAATGAAAATCACGGAAACGCCAATAAAGTATTTGAAAAAACTCCATGCTTGTGCATTATCTTTTTTTTGAATAAAATTAATGATATTTGCAGTAATATAAGAAATACCATTTGTTTGTAGTAAATTAATAGTAAAACTCGCTAATATTAATAGTATTATATTTGTTTTCTCTTCTACTAAAAACTTACTAAATAAATAATATATAATATTCATTTATTATATACAACTTTCTTTCTCTTATCTTTATAAGATATAATATTTTGTTATCGTAATAGTAATAATACATAAAAAATGATTATTATTATTTAGATATGTAAAAAAATATAAAAAAATGCAAAACTGTATAAATATAAACTATTTATTATTATATTGTAAAAAAATAATAAAATATAATAAATAATGTTTTCAACAATAAGTGAAAATAATAAAGTAATTCCTTTATCCCATAAAACATATCATGGTACTAATAATAGTATTGACTATAATAATCAAAAACTAATATTGGAATTAACTACCAAACATAATACAAATAAACCATTAGTAGAATGGTGTAAATTATTTATTTCTTTGTCGCCAAATACACTACAAAATATATTAGATACGATTCGTGATATTATTATAGATGATGAAATAGATTTGGTAGATATTCCAAATATGATTTTGTTGATTATTTCTAATGTACAAATGGAAGCCATGCGATATGATATTGTTTCTTCTGAACATATGGTGAATTTTACTAAAATAATAAGTCATATGATTATTGATTACGAATTATTTGGTACTTCTCCCTATCTACAGAATAATATTGTAGTAGAAGCTATGATTAATTCATGTTTGGAATTAATACAGATAGATTTGAAAATGCTGAAAAAACCTGTTGTTGTTGTTGAACCAAAAAAAGAAGAAACCTCGGATTTTTGGAAATGGGTATCTTCTTTTATTTGTTTTTGGTGGTGAAGATTTATTTGCGATTTAATGCTTTTTTAATAAAATAAAATAAAATAAAATTTACATATAAATATAGTAATATAGTTATTATTTATAATGAAATACATAATAACTATAATAAAAAATTTATTACCAAAAGAAATATCTAAACCGGTTGGAAGATGGAGAATAGAAAATTGTAATTCTATAATGAATCATAAAATAGATTTATCAAATGAAGATCATTGTGGTCCTTGTGGACAATATGCATTAGAAAAAATAGAATTAACAAATAAAAAAAATAAAAATAAAAATACAGATATTCTTTTAGAAAAACCAAAAGAATAATACAACTTTAAACAGGTGTATTACCTAAAATATTAATATCACTTTGTGATAAATTAACATTAGCCCAATAAAAAAAAGGTAAAGTTCCATTGAAATTTGGATAAGATTGTCCAGCGACTCCACCCCCTGTTGGACCACCAACGTAATTATTCTCTACAGTTTGACTCCTGCCAGCATTCTGAGCACTATAAGCAGTAGGATTTATTAATCCATTATAGTATGAAGCTCTACCATTTGTACCAACCGTATTCCCAATATAAGTATCTGCAATTACTTGTCCATTTTTAAAACTTGTAGTAGTATAATAATCGTTATTTATCCATGCATTACTAAAAACATTTTGAAGAGATGGAAGACGATTTATAATTGTTCCCATACATGAATTTCCAGTATTTCCATTCCAATTTCCACCACGATAAATAGCATAATCTGGATTAGAAGTACTAAATCCAGATATAGTAGGTTTAGATATATAACTATATGGAGTATTACCGAGAGGAAATGAACTATCTGGTAGTTTAAAATAACCACCATTTGTAAAATCAATAACATTTGTTGTAGTATTAAATGTAGGAGGATAAGTAGGTAATGTTACAGTACCACCGAAATAATTACTAGGTGGTGGTTGAGGTTGACTTCCAGAACCAACCCATACTCCATGATTAGAATTACCAGTTTGGTCATACCATATAGTAACATATGCTGTTGTACCAGATAAAAATGCCGCCAATGTAGTTCCAGAACTAGTAGTTAATACATTCACTCCTGTTGTTCCATCTTTTGGTGCATAGAAATCAGTAGGAGTTCCAGATACACCAGCTTTAATTTGCATAACTGGGCCAGTATAAGTACTAATTAATAATCGTACACCAAATGCACCAGATTGTAATCTTGTTCCACTATATAACATAGCAGTTTTTGCAGCTGGACTTAATATATTTATTGGGGTATACACTATATTTAATGCAGTAATATCAGGTAAAGATAATGCAGTAGGAGCCCAAAAGAAATTTTTTAAACTACCTGTAAATTTTACTATATCTGAAGTTTGTCCTGCAGCAGTACCCCCTAGAAAATTACCAGTACTTGGACTATTTCTTGTTCCACTTTGACCTTGAATATAATCAACAGAAGAGTTATTTAAATATAAAGTTCTTGTTGTTCCATTTGTTCCATTGTAAATATCTGCTATATTAACTCCATTTAAAACGGATGCAGTCATAGTTAGAGGTGTTCTTGCATTATTCGCATACCAAATATTTAAATATGGAATAGATCCATCATAATAAATAACACCTTGTAGTAATTGCCTATCTGTAAATGCTCCCCCAGTATATATTGCTTGTCCTGGGGCTGAACTAGGTTGATTAAGAGGAGTAAAAATAAAACTATAGGCACTATTTCCAGATGGATAAGCACCATTCGGAAGAGTAAAATAACCGGTTGTACCAAAATCAATATTATTTGTAGAAGTATTATAAATTGGAAGAGTGGTACCAGCACCAGTAGCATTATTACCATTACCTGTCTGGTCATACCAAATAGTAACATATGCAGTTTGTCCACCTAAAAATGTAATTAAAGATACACCATCTAACGTTTGTAAAGTTCCATAGAGAATAGCAGATTGTGCGTAAAAATCTGTAGGAGTTCCAGTTAATCCTGCTTTCAATTGAATCGTAGGACCAGTATAAAGTAAATTTAATTTCACTAAACCATATGCTCCTGCTTTTAAAGTAGTTCCAGTATTTAACATTGCGGCTTTACCTGCTGTAGAAATATTATTCAGAACACCATTGATAGTTTCTGAACCAGATACTTGGTTCGCATTATAAATCGCACTTACATCTGTTGCAGTCAATGCACGATTAAATACCTTGACATCATCAATATTACCAGTATAACCATAAGATAAATCACCAGCAATACCAAAAAACAAATTAGAAATAGTTTGATACGATGAAAAAATATTTCCTGCATTTGTATTAATCGCAATCGCACTATTATCTAAAAAGATAGTATGGGTAGTTCCTGAAATAGAATATACTAAATTATGAAACCCATCGGCAGAAAGAATTGGTTTCGCTAGGGTTGTATTAATTACAGAAGACGACATATAATATATAATATCTAGATTGATAATATATATTTCCATTATAATTTACCTAAATTTATAAAACTATTATATTCTATCAGCTTTATGTTGCTCTAAACACCATTTAATATGATAATATCAGGTAATGATAATACAACTGGAGCCCAAAAGAAATATTTAAATGACCCTGTATAATTAACAACATCTTCTCCTGTATAATCTGAATGACCTATGTAATTATTGTATTGTGATTGGTTTCTAGTTGCATTATTACCCCCAGTAAACGTTTTAGCCTCATTATTATAATATACCATCATACCTGTTTGTCCATTTGTTCCATCGTAACAACTAGCTATTTTCACTCCATTTGAGAACCCTCCACCCAAATTTCTAGCATAATAACTAGTATTCGCATACCAACCACTTTGATATATAGCATTTGTTCCACCATGGTTATAATTAAGAATACCATGAACCCATTGATTCGGCGCTAAGTTTCCACCTTGAAAAACAGCATTCGTAGTAGTTGTTTGATTATTCGGAGTAAATAAAAAAGAATAAGGAAGATTTCCAGTAGGAAAAGCATTATTTGGAACACTAAAATAATTACTTGCAAAAAGTACAGTATGACTAGTATTATTGTAAGTTGGATTACCAATATTTGTAGCATGAAACTCATTACCGGTCTGGTCATACCATTTTGTAACATATGCAGTTTGACCATTTAAAAAAGTAGTTAAAGATACCCCTGCCAACGTTTGTAAAGTTCCATAAGTAATAGTAGATTTTGCATAAAAATCAGTAGGAGTTCCAGCTAATCCTGCTTTCAATTGAATTGTAGGACCAGTATAGAGTGTATTTAATATTACAAGTCCATATGCTCCGGATTGTAAAGTAGTTGTAGTTTTCAACATTGCGGCTTTACCTGCTGTAGAAATACTATTAAGGACCCCGACAATTAAAGGTGTTGTATTATAATTATAAATCGCACTAACATCTGTTACAGTTAATGCACGATTATATATTTTAACATCATCTATAAGACCACTATATCCATAAGACAAATCTGCTGCTGTTCCGAAAAATAAATTAGAAATAGTTGGAAAAATAGAAGAAATATTTCCACCATTTGTATTTATAGAAACTGAACTTCCATCCAAAAATACAGTATGAGTAGTTCCAGAAATAGAATAAACTAAATGATGAAAACCATCGGCTGAATTAATTTGTTTTGTTAAGGTAGTTGTTGTACTCATATATATATAATATCTAAACTGATATTTTATATTTCCATTATTATTTTATTGCGGTTTCTTGACTAAATTTCAATCTTTTCATCAAATAAATCAAATGTATCCTTATCATGGGTAATAATCATAATACATTTTTTGTAGTTTTTAAAATCACGAATTAATCCTAATAATTCTTGTTTTAATTCCATATCTAAAGCATTTGTCGGTTCATCTAAAATTAGGATTTTAGAAGGATTTACTAATCCACCAATAATATTAATAATTTGTCGTTGTCCACCTGAGAGATTTTCTCCCAATGAACCAGCTAATTTGTTTTTTAAATCTACGTTTTTATATAAATCACGGATTTTCGGATATTTCATGATTTCATCTAAATGTTTACTACAAATGGTAATATCATTACAACCATAAAAAATATTATCTACTATTTTCTTATCAAATAATTTAGATGTTTGGTTTACATACGTAATATTTTTACGAATATAATTTGCATCTATTTCTTTAATATTAATTCCATCAATATAAATATCTCCTGAATTTGATTGATACATTTTCAATAAAAGTTTCGCAAAAGTAGATTTACCATTTCCAGATAATCCAGTAATTCCAATAACTTTATTATTTGTATTTAAAGAAATATTGAAATTATTTAAAATAGGTATTTTTTGATTATTATAGTAAAATGTTATATTCACACATGTTATATTGTCAAAAGTGAGAGAAGTATTATTATTCGCATATTTATCTTCTTTTTCTGTTTGGTCGTCAATATAATCCATATTTTTAAAATGTTTCAATACAGATTCAGATCGTCCAACAAATTCTATGAAATCAGGGATTTGTTGAATAATAGTAATCATTTTGTCGCGATATAATAACAAAATCGTGAAAAATGTAATAAATATTGTCAATTCTATTTTCCCATGAAAAAATAAATAAATTAAATAAGTTATACAACCAAATAAAATAATAAATACAATAGATGTCATGATTGTTCCATAATAACTAGTAATGGAATAAAATTCAAATGCAGTATCAATACTTTTAGTAGTTTTATTGTTAAATATTTCAATTTCCGAATTCACTTGACCCCGATATACAATCTTATCCATATTATTTAAAATATCAATTAAATAAGATTCACTTTCTGTTACTTGTTTTTCATATTCTTCATTATGTTTCACTATAAATTGTAAATGCCACCACATATATAATACTAAAATTATATTACCAATAATAAATCCAGTCCCGAAAATAATATTTTTGTAGAGGAAATAAATTGCTACAATAAATAAAAAAGTAATATTAGGTAATAAATACGTGATAATATCGTTAAATACCATAAAAGAAACAGATGAAATACGATTAATGGGAGAATTTAATTTCGTGAAATTCATTTCACTGAATTTTTCGTTATTTATTTTCAATAAAATTTCAATTAAACGATGTCGCATCCATTGTCTTAATTTAGTCAATAATTTATTTTGGAAATATTTATAAGAATGATATAGAATAATAAAAAGAATAGAGACTAAAATAAACCATTGTAAATAATGATACGTATTTATTTTGTTTTTGTTTTGTAAAGATGTTATAATATTTGCAGTGATAAAAGAAATACCATTGGTTTGTAACATATTAATTAGAAAACTATTAATAATCATAGAAATAGTATTTGTTTTTTCTTCATTAAAAAATTTGATCAACAAAAAATAAATAATATTCATTTTGTTTTGTTTATGTTTTATATATACATTCCTAAATTATTTTTCCATTGTAAAAATAAGATATCATTATTTTACAATTAAACAAAAAAAAACAAAAAATAAATATTCTTTTTCGTTGTAAAAACTATCCAAGTGCTATTTTTTTAGGATTTTATAAAATATATATATATTTAGTGAAAAATACTTAAATAGAGTTTATGTAATAGTTTATAATAAAAACAAAAAATGGTTCGTGCATCATCTAAGACTTCTGCCCCTGTTTCTACTTCTGCTTCTGCTTCTTCTGTCCCCGTTGTTGTTGATACTGCTTCTCTTTCTCAGCCTGTTGTAGAGGAGAAGAAGAAGGCTTCTAGACCAAAGAAGGCTGCCTCTACTGACGTGCCTGTTGTGGAGGAGACTCCTGTCGTTGTTTCTCCTCTTACTGATGCTGTTGTTGATAATGTGGAGGGACTTGTTGCCAATGAGGATGGTGTGGTGGATAAGTCCACTCTTGCCGGAGCTCTTCTTGCCGAGATTGCTGAGTTCAACAAGAACTTCCAAGCATGGACTAACTTCGGTAATGCTCTAAAGACCAACATCAAAAATATTGCTAAGTACTCTTCTCGTGTGTCTAAGAATGCCGATAAGTCTACCAAGAGAAAGAAGAATGCTAAGACCAGACCTTCTGGTTTTGAGAAGCCAACACCTATCAGTGATGAGCTTGCTGTTTTCTTTGGAAAAGAGCTTGGTTCATTGATGGCTAGAACTGAGGTTAGTAAGCAGATTCATGAGTATGTCATGACTCAGAAGCTACAAAACGAGAAGAACCGCAGAATCATTCATCCTGATCCTAAGTTGAAGCAATTGCTTAACGTGAACAACGATGAGCTTACTTACTTTAACCTACAAAAGTACTTGAAGTTCCACTTCAAGAAGGATGTTGCTGCCGTTGCTGTTGCCAAGGCTTAAATACTTTGCCAATTTACCAATGCTTAAAATAAAATAATATCTAAAATAAAAAAAAAACTAGGGTCTTATAGTGTAGTGGTTAGCACTCCAGACTTTGAATCTGGCATCGTGGGTTCAAATCCCTCTAAGACCTATCTATCTATCAACATAAAAAAATAATAATAAAATATTTATTTATTTTATTATTTTATCGTGTTTACACCAAATTAATCTTCTGGTCCCTTAGTTGCATTCGTTGTACTATAAGTATGACTACTAGGTAAACTACTTTCTAATCGCCATTTCCAAGCTAAATATCCTTCTATTTTTTGACGATTTTCATCAGTTAAAGTATTGTTATAAACTAATATTTCACTTATAGCCCCTACGAAATAATTATTTCCGTTTCCAGAATTTCCAATAATAAGTGTACCCCCTTGACCAGGAGAACATGATACTTGATTTCCTGGTACACCATTAATATAAACAGTTTTCTTGTTATTAATTATAGATACTTGAACAATACAAAATGCATTAATTGGAGTAGCTACATTATTAAACTTATAAGTTTCCGGACCCCCACCAGTATAAGTCCATAATACTCCTTCAATATTGCTGCCTATGCCCAATAAGTTTGCTGGTGTATGTGGATATATTGTTAAACCGTTATATAAAGCAAACATCGCTGGTATGCCTGATGGAGTTGGCATTTTAAATACAACAAAAAAATTAAAATTCACATTTGTAATACTACTATTGGTAGTATTGAATTGATTACCTGCTACAAATGTTAATGTTGGTTTTCCATTACACCCTGTAGGATTATAAGTAGGTGTACTATTTGCACTTATATTAGATATGTTTCCAGTTAAATCTCTCCATTTACTTACAGCATTACCAGATTTTGTTAAGGAACCTGCATTATTCGCATCTAACCATAATTTCATTCCACTCCCACTAAAATTAGGATTAAACGCATAGGCGGATGTAGCGGTGGGAGGGGGCATATATAGTAAACCACGTTGAATAGAGTTAAACGTGTTCATTATTTATTATAAAACAATATATAAATATCTATATATAATCAGTATATAAAATAATGAACTATACCCATAATTTAAAAATAATATTATTAGATAATAATAATAATATTATAGAAGATAACACAATACTAAATTAAATTAAAAGTATATTATGTACAAATAATACACATAATATAGAATGGAATGGAAAACTTCAAAATTTTACAATAAAATGGGATAAAATTATACTAAATGAAATAAATCAAACATTAATGGGAGATTTATTTTCATATCCAATATATGATTTTGATAGAATCATTTTACAACATACACAAGAAACGATCTCAAATATAAATTGTAAATATATTGTTAAATTCCATATATCTAGAATATTATGTGATAAAAAAATAGATAAAAACAGTGTTGGATTTAGTTATTTCTAATTGGAAACGATAGTATTATATCTTCACGTTCTTTTATAGTGAATAATCCTAAAAAAATATTTATTTGAATAGATACATCTTTTTGTCGTAAATTGTGAACATATTTATCTATTTCTTCATTTGATTGTAAATATTTATTTCTCTTGAAAATATTATAAAAATGATCAGTATATCCCCACATAGTCGCAATATCATTATTTGTATATCCTAGAATATCATTTATTAACCAATTTTTATCATCGTTTGGGTCTGGACTTTGTCTTTCTATAATCCATAAATCGTGATATAAGGTATATAATACTTTTTTTGTTGCGTAATAATTAGTAATATCCATTAATAAGTTTTTATTTTGTATTTTGTATGTGTATGGAATAATTCGTAAAACAATATCAGTTGGTAATCTACTTATAAATTTATCCATAGTATTTTTATCTTATATCAATACCGAATTTTTATTTTTTATATTATATTTTTTGAGATTAGATATGTAAATAAAAATATAAAAATAGAATATTAATATTAGCAATACAAACAAAACAACCCATGGAAATCTTAGAAGACAAGATTGAACTATTACAAAAAGAAAATGACAGGTTAAAAAAAACTGTACGAGAATTAGAAAAGAAAATATATAATATGAATAATGGTATTCCGTTATCTAAACAGAAAGCAAATCTAGGATATAATACTTTGTATAAAATAAAAGAAGAAGATCCAGAATTATTTAACCGAATTATTGAAAATTCATAAATATATTTTTTTGTAGGAAAAATTCATAAATATATTTTTTTGTAGGAAAAAATAGGAAAAATTGAAACAAAACGAACCAATATAATATAATATAAATAAAGCCAATTCATTCACTTGAATATAACAAAATTAAATAATAAATATAATATGTCAGAAATTAAACCTATCCAAGATAATAATATCCAAGATAATAACATCAAAGATAAAACAGAAAAAAAAACCCAAACAAAAAAAAAACCAAAAAAAATAACATTTCCTTCTTTTCGTCTATTTGATTTTGCAACGTATGATCATTTTAATGAACAAAAAGAGAACGATACAGATAATTCGCTCACTTCTAATTCAACATCTTCCGACAAAAAAAATAAATCTAGAAAAAACAAAGAATATCAGAAAAAACAACCACATTTTCAAATTGAAATGTATGGAATCAATGAAAAAGGAGAATCGTGCGTTATTTTTGTAGAGGATATGAAACCTTTCTTTTTTGTAAAAGTCGGGGATGATTGGACAAACGAAATCTTGTCTGAATTCCAACGATATTTACACGAAGTTTTAAAAACAAATAAAAACGGATTATTAGAAATGATATTAGTAGACCATAATAAATTATATGGATTTAGTAGTGGAAAAACATCTAAATTTGCAAGATTAACATTTGAAAATACAATGGTATTTAATAAAGTCCGTAATTTATGGATACAACAAGATAAACGAAAAAACCTTGTTTTTCAAAATACTATATTAGAATTATACGAAAGTAAAATCCCGCCATTATTACGTTATTTCCATATTCAAAATATAAGTCCTACTGGATGGATAGAAATCCGTAATGTCTGTCCAATATTAGACGAAGAACAAATTACTACTTGTAAATATGAATTTTATTGTAATATAGATAATATCATTCCATTAACAGAAAAAGAAAAACTAGTTCCCTTTAAAATATGTAGTTTTGATATTGAAGCAAGTAGTAGTCATGGAGATTTTCCAGTACCTATTAAAAACTACAAAAGATTATCTACTCAATTAGTAGATTTATTTTTGTTACGAATTTCTGTAGGTGAAATCAAAGAGAAAGATCAAAAAAAAGCCGAACATTTATTTAGATGCATTATCAAAAAAGCATTCAAAATAACCAAAACAGAAATGGCTACCATTGACTATGTATTTCCAAAGAAACTGATTAAGACGGAAGAACAAAAAAACGATATATTGCTGAAAATAGAAGAATTATTTGAAAAACCAGTAGAATTCATTAAAATACAAGAAACGGAGGGAAAGAAAATATTGACGATTTCTTCTATTTTTGAAAAACTAGCAGAAGAAAAAGAAGAATTATTTAAAGATAAAGATGAAGATGCGAATAATGACGAAGATTCAGATGATGGAGAAGGAGGTGATAATATATCTTCTAAAAAAGCAATTGCAATGACACTACAAAATAAAAAAATAAAAGCCGAAAAAACAGCAACTATTCTAGATGTATTATTAGATAATGTATATTCAAGAGATGCTAAGATTCAATTAACAAATCAAGTATTAACCTGTACTTTTCCACCATTAGAAGGAGATAAAACGACTTTTATTGGGTCTACGTTTCTAAGATATGGTGAAATGGAAGCTTATAAAAACCATTGCATTGTTGTTGGTTCTTGTGATCCAGTAGAAAACGCGGAAATTGTTTCAGTTCATTCTGAAAAAGAATTATTGACCAAATGGACGGAATTAATACAAGAAGAAGATCCAGATATTATTATTGGATATAATATATTCGGGTTTGATTATGAATTTATGTTTCGTCGTGCACAAGAAACAGATTGTGTTTATAATTTCTTGCAATTATCCCGAAAGAAAAACGAAATATGTACCAAGAAAATAATGTATTCAGCACAAAATAGTCAACAAAACCCATTAGATTTATATCAATTAGAAAACACAAAAACAGTACTTGCAAGTGGTGAATATGATTTACGATATCCGAATATATTTGGAAGATTACAAATTGATTTGTTATTTTATTTTCGTAGAGATTTTAATTTTGCGTCTTATAAATTAGATGATGTAGCAGGTACCATTATTAGTGACAAAATAAAGAAAAAAGAATGGGATGAAACAAATGGTCAAACATTGTTATATAGTGATAATTTAACAGGATTACATATTGGTGATTATATTCATATTGAAATAGTTACGTTTACTTCGGATTATTACCAAGATGGAAAGAAATATCAAATTGTAGATATTGGAAACGACGAAAAGTCGGAAAAAAAAGATAAATATATATCTATTGTTGGAAATTATCCAGATTTAGATCCTGCAAATATGACAATTAAATGGTGTGTTTCCAAAGACGACGTTACACCACAAGATATATTTAGGTTAACAAATGGAACGGCAAAAGATCGGGCTATTGTAGCGAAATATTGTATTCAAGATTGTAACTTAGTACAACATTTAATGGTGAAAACCGATGTATTAACTGGATATATGGAAATGGGGAGAATTTGTAATGTTCCTATTCGTTTCTTAGTATTTAGAGGTCAAGGAATTAAATTAACGAGTTATGTTGCTAAAACATGTCGTGAGAAAAACACATTAATGCCCGATTTAGATCATGTAGAAAACGATGATGGATATGAAGGAGCAATTGTATTACCTCCAAAATGTGCCATGTATACGGATAATCCAGTTTTCTGTAACGATTATTCTTCTTTGTATCCTTCTATTGCAAAAGCATGGAACTTATCTCCAAATAGTAAAGTATGGACAAAAGATTATAATTTGTTGGGTGAAATCGTCGGGGAAACTGGTGAAAAAAACGAGAAAACAGGAGAATATATATATGACAATTTACCAGAATATCAATATATTGAAACTGAATTTGATTTATATCAAACGATTATTGCTGATCCTACTAAAAAAGTAAGTAGAAAAATAAAAGTAAAATCTGGACGAAGAGTTTGTAGATGGGCACAATTTCCAAATGGAGAAGAAGGGATTATTCCTGCAATTATTGGTAATTTACTGAAAGCCAGATCAGATACTCGTATTATGGCAGAAACAGAAAAAGATCCTTTTATGGCAAATATATTAGATAAACGTCAACTTGGATATAAAGTCACTGCGAATTCTTTGTATGGTCAAATGGGATCTTCTGTTTCTACTTTCTTTGAAAAAGATGTCGCTGCATCTATTACTGCAATTGGAAGAATGATGATTATGTATGCAAAAACAATGATTGAACAAATATATGGAGATTCTCTTTATACTACAAAAGATCATGGTGAAGTCAGAACAAAAGCTTCCTATGTATACGGAGATACAGATAGTGTGTTTTTCACTTTTAATTTAGAAGATCCAATTAGTGGACAACCAATCCGTGGAAAAAAAGCATTAGAAATCACAATTGAAATCGCACAAGAATCTGCAAAAATATGTTCTTTATTCTTACCACCTCCGATGAAATTAGCATATGAAAAAACATTGATGTCTTTTATTTTGTTGTCTAAAAAACGATATGTTGGTATGTTGTATGAAACAAATCCAAACAAAGGTAAATTGAAATTCATGGGATTATCTTTAAAACGCCGTGATGCATGTGATTATTTAAAAGATGTTTATGGTGGAGTATTGACTATATTAATGAAAGATCCCAATAATATTCAAGCTGCCACTGATTTCTTGGCAACTTCATTAGATGAATTAATTAAAGGAAAAGTTTCTATGGATAAATTAGCAATCACTAAATCCTTGAAAAGTGATTATAAAAATCCAAAACAAATTGCACATAATGTATTAGCTGAAAGAATCGGTGAACGTGAACCAGGAAATAAACCTAAACCAGGAGATAGAGTGAAATATGTTTATTTTGTAAATGATAATAAAAAAGTATTACAAGGTGATCGTATTGAAACACCGAATTATATTGTAGCGAAAAACTTGAAGATTGATTATACTCATTATATTACAAATCAATTAATGAAACCATTACAACAATTATTTGGATTAGGATTAGATAAAATATATATTCATATGCATAATAAACAAAAAGAACGACAACAATATTATGCAGAAATGAATCGGTTAGAAAAAGAATTTTTAGGAGATGGGTATGAAGAAAAAAATATTGAAAAGTTTATGAAACAAAAAGAAAAATATACGTCTGCGAAAATAAAAGAATTATTATTTCAACCGTTTTTAACAAAAATATATAATACTCAAAATGGAATTCAAACCATTGATAATATCTTTTCTAGATTACCTCCTGCTAGAATGATGACGAAGAAATAACTATAAGTGGAAATAATATATATATTTTTGTAGTAATTCATGTATATATTATATAATATAATCTATGACATCTTCCTCTTCTTCTTCTTCTTCTGTAAATAGTTTTCCATTAAATGATTTAGATGTATTGTTTTTCAATATTTTTTTCAAGAATAATAAACTATATTTGATTCTCCCAATTTACAATGAACCATATTCTACCGATGATATTAAAATAAGTATTGAAAAAGATAATGACTCTATACCACTACAAATTACTACAAAATATATGAAAGATACTTGGGAACCTTCATTGGTTTATGTATACGATTATAATTCTAGTATGGGTTCCACCATTCAAGTAAAAGTTCAATATAAAGAACATATTCATGAATATTCTTTAAATCATGAAATTACTAGTACTAGTGCTAGTGTAAATCGTAATTTAGGTTTAACGACATTATTTAAAGATGACTATACTTTATTTCCCTTTTTTTATAACTATTACAAAAAACAAGGTGTTGATCATTTTTATATGTATTATAATGGAAAAATAACACCAGAAATACGAGAGATGTTTAATGAAAGAAATGACGTTACATTAATTGAATGGGATTTTATATATTGGATTGATGAGAGTAGAAAATGTAAATATTATCATCATGCACAAATGGGACAAATGCATGATGCGTTGTATCGTTATGGAAAAGATAATGAGGATTATATGATTTTTTGTGATTTGGATGAATATTTATATATTGAGAATAGTACGATTTTGAAATATATACTACAAAATAATAAATTAGTAGATTTGATTGGATTTTGTAATAAATGGGCAAATACTCTTGATAATACTATTCCTTCTAACTTCCCGTCTAAATTATTTACTTCTAATAAATTCAGATATGGAGTACGGAGTAAAAATATTTATAAAGTGACTTCAGTAAATACAATTGGAATACATTCTAGTCAGGATTTTACTAAACATAATATTATTGCGAGTATTGATCTGTATATGTTTCATTTTTTTAATTGGGCAAATTCAGATAGACTTCCAAAAGATGACGCTCAAGAAAGATGTGATAAACTTCAACCCGTTTATTTGTAGAGTATAGTAGTGATTTCATTTTACAGAGTAATTTCATTTTACAGAGTAATTTCATTTTACAGAGTAATTTCATTTTACAGAGTGATTTCATTTTACAGAGTGCATGCTAAAAAATTGATTTATTTTATAAAGAATAAATCAATTATATTATTACATTTATGTGAACTTAAACTTAAACTTAAACTCAAACTTATATTATTTTAATATGTCGGCTTTACCATCTGATGTTACACCTGCCAATGTTACTGTTAGAGCGCCTCGTAAATGTGGCCATTGTAAACAATATGGACATAATGTATTGACTTGTGTTTCTCTGAGTAACTATATTAATGTCATCTATCATTCTGCAAGAGAAAGAATAGAGAGAGATGTTTTAGAAAATGGAAATGGAGAAGTATTTGAACAATGGGTTAATGAATTGATCCAAAAAGATTTGAAATTCTTGTGTTGGAGAATCACAAATACTCATAATTCTTATACTCTATCTCATAGTCGTGCGATTGTATTAGAACATTTCGCTTCTTTACATATCGGATATTTCTTACCAGCTGTAAGATCCGTTCGTAATTATTCGCAAACATACCAAACTGCAACGAATTCAACTGATGTTGAATTTGATCATTATTTGAAAAATACTTTATCCGAAAGTCAAGTAGATGACGTATTTTTCAAAATAGTTACTGAAGAAAATTACGAAATTAATGAAACATATCAACGCGAATTCCAAAATTGGTATAATCAACCTGGATTAATGTCACATAGACAGTTTGTGATTCATTGTCATTTTGCCAGATTAATTCATCAATATACTTTTCAATTACAAAATATTCCGGGATATCTTACGAATAGAAGTATTATGCATAGAAGTATACAAAGAGAACAACGCCGTCGTCTAATGTTTGAAGAAGAACCTATTATTGACCCTATATGTGCGATTGTAAAACCGGATTTATTAACGATTGTCTTTACAAATACGAATACCCCATATCCAACCCAAAAACAAATAGAATATCCATTATCATTCTCGGTAGAAATGCTAGAAAAAGAAATTTCAGATTGTTGTGCGATTTGTATGGAAACCAAAGATAAAAAAGACTTTTTGAGTACTGGAGGATGTAATCATGATTTTTGTGGGATGTGTATTGGAAAATTGATTACGCAAATGGTTGTAGGTAGTAGTGGTATGAAAAAAGAATTGGATTGTCCTTTATGTAGATCTAAGGTAAGTTGTTTTAAATATTGCGATGAAAATAATATTTATAACATAATAAAAAAATAAAAAATAAAAAATAAAAAATAAAAAAAATGTCCGGTAATATCGGATATTTTTTTTTGTAATAAATTAATTTTAACTAACAACTACTAACTACCGCGAGTTTATTTAGAGCAACGCGCCGAGTTAATAGCAAAAAATAATATTAATTTTTTACTTAATATTATTTTAACCTAAACCAATATTTCTTTTAATATAATAATCAATCACCTCGTTTTTTTGTTTACCATCATCAAGCCTTTCAAGAACAGCAATTAGTAATCCAAATGCTTTTCTATAGTCATTTTTACTTATAAAACTATCAATATTTTTTATTGAGCCTAAAATATATATTTTATCATTTTCTTCTCTGGTTTTTTCCATTTATTATTATATACAAAAATACTTTTATTATGTTTTTACATAGTTGCTCTAATCATTATTTTTAAACCAACTTATATATTTTTTGTTATGGTTATAATTAACTCTATATTATTTCCCATTTTATAAATTTATACTTGTATTTTTATATAATTTTTGTAATGTTTATTACATGTTAGAGAATATATAATAAAACGTGTAAAAATTGGTTCTAAACTAGATCATACATCCTACCTAATTCCCGTATATATATTTCTTCTTCTTCCATTATTATTTTTTTTTTTGTATCCACTACTTCAAATCCAAGAAAAAAACATTTTTCTAATAAACAAAACATAAATTGAATCATTTTTATTTTTTGTTATATAATTTAAATATACTAATTTTTTTATATTTATTTTATTTTATTTTACAAACTATAAATAAACAAACTAAAACTACAACCATTAAATTAACTTACTTTACTCTCTATAAACAAAACAATTTTTCCATATTTACAGATTCTAAATTAATAATCGGTGTTGTAAATAATCCATAAATCATCTCATCGGAACGAAACCGAACCGTATATTCTTGTTGAATATTATTACGACCAATGCGACCCATTGCTTGTAATGTTTTTTGTGGAGTCATATTCTTCAAGTCTTTTCCAATCATTCCATGACAAAACTGATAATTCGTGCCGTAAATATAATCAGAAGATGCCAAAATTAATAACATACGTTGTTCATCCGCTAATCGTTTCACTATTTCTTCATACTGTTGATTCTTTTGTTTAATTAATACTCCTATTCCCAACAAAACTAATATTTTAAATGACCGATCAATCTCTAAATTCATGATTTCTCTCACAGTATCTTCTTCAATTGTTGGCATAAATGCATTTGGATATATATCGCGAGTAGGTGTCCATAGTTTTTGATGAGGAATTGTATTTGGAATATATTGCGGATCCATTGAAACAAATCGGATTTTTTTTCGTAAAAGATTGATTTTATCCATTAAATTCTCTGTTTCACTATCCCAATTCTTTTTCTCGTTTTTAGAAGAAGAAGCAGAAGAAGAGTCGGTATTATCTTTTACTTGTAATTTCTTTTCCATCATACTATCTAATGCATCTATTTCTCTCAAAATCTTATCATTATCTATAATCGTCTGACTAATTGTTTGTAATGTACCTTCTGGTATTTTAGACATCTTTATATAAAAGTTACTAATCATTTCCATTTCTTCTGCTAAAAAGATAGTGGGACCATCAGTTAATGTATATGCATCCACTGTTGTTAACAAAATACCATGTGCTCCTTCAGGTACAACATGAGGTTTTACTAACGGAAATGATTGTTCACTATTTATTTTTGTTAACACATTTTTCTTCTTTTTATCTTTATCTTTTTCCGATTGTTTTATTTCTTGCATACTTTGTGTTTTCTTCAATGAATTCTGAGAGAATTTACGTTCTTGTGTTATTTTCAAATGATTATGTATTTTCATCCATTCATTCTCCCAATCTTCTTTATTAGAATTAGACAAGTATTTCAATATTTCTAAATAATATATTTTGAGAGAATTCATTGTTATTTCGGAAATATCAGAGAAGTAATTATGGATTTGTAAATTATCCGACAAATAATCGTCTGAAATATAATCTATGAAACGCAATATTTCCGATAAATCAAAATAACGTAATAACGTCTTGTTTTTCTCGCAAAATAAAGCACAATCTTTCAAACACCCTATAGTATTGTACAATAAATGAGGTAATACACAATATCCATCTTTATTCAAGATCGGGATAGATTTCTTACAATCATAACTAGTAATTGTATGTACGTCTGCTCCTGGAAATTTACAACGAAAACTAGATATACTTTCAGGTATTTCTTCTTCTCTCGGTAAAGTTGCACACGATAATATCATATTTGGTATTTTATTTTGTTGCCAATTTCGTTGAATATTTTCATGTAAAGGATGATCTATATAATCCATAGTAATAGTTGGTTCATCCCAATACGTTAATAATTTTTCAGGGGCATTAAATGATAACATATAATACATTGCAGTTAAATATGACTGTGCATCACAAATCATAATTTCTACATTACTACCATTAGAATTGTCTACTTTACCAATACCACCAGAACGTTTATTTATAGTATAATCTACTGCAGAGAAATAATGAAGACGAATATCTGATGCAGTTTCACATCCAAACGCAAATGCCACTTTTTTTTCTAGAGATATGGCAGATTTTGCAAGAGATAATCCTACATGTCTAGCAACACACACAAATAAAATACGATATCCTTCAGATAACCCAATCGGTGATAATGTTTTTCCAGTTCCAGTTGGAGCAGTATATAATATTAATTTAGGAATATCTTTATTGCGATGACAAGATGAAAATAATTCTTTTTGATGAGAGAAAAGTGATAAATCTTCATATTGCAATAAATATTTATTTCTCTCAATAAATTCATCTGCATTTTTCAAAATAGATTTTAAATTCGTGTTTTGTTTTCCTATACTAATTATCAAATCCCAAAAACAAACCATATTATTATTAACATTTTGTATTTGATTTTTCTTTAATTGAATCAATGTATATAAATAAAAAGCATGATTGTTGTCTTTTTTATAAATGGATTTTATTACGTGTCTACAAAAATCTAATAACAAGAATTCAAACATTTTTGTTTTGTTTTCAGTAATATTGGCTTCTACATGTTTAATACGAAGTAAATCTATGGATTTTAATTTTTTTAATGTGTTTTCTTTAATTTGGAATTTTTCTAATTCTTTGATATTTTTCCCATATTTATCTATCATTATTTTTATTTCTGGTTTCAAGAATTTATCATATAAATAAAAATCTATTTCAGTACTTTGTTCTAGTTTTGTTATAGAAATAATAGTACTTGTATAATTGATTTTTTTATTGACATCTGTATACCCATCCCGAATTAATTGTAACACCCGTTTTTCATTTGGAGATATTGGTTCCTCAATGGATTTCCATTCTGCAAGAGATAATTTGGTTTGATTTAAAGTATCCATTATTTTAATTTATTCAGAAGTGAAGATTAGGATTAGAAAGAAGACTAAATATTTATTTTATTTCTGATCTTTGTTATTTATTTTAAAATCAATTTTCTAGTTTATTATATTTTATTTTATTTATATAATTATGTTTACTTTGTTATATAATATAAAACAAATATAATGGAACTATAATCCAAATACTAGATATACCATAATATATTATTCTATTGTCTAAAGTTGAGTTTTGTAATATATTCGTTCTTATGGTTTTATCTGTATTATATTCATAGATTAGTGTTAAAAAGTATAAACTACAAGTTAATATTTCATATAACAAAACTATTCTAATTATTTTTTCATCAAATAAAAGAATAAATATACTAATTATCACATAGAATACATTCAATAATTCAAATATCCAAACATATTTTTTCAATACATATCTAGGATCTACTCTACAATACTCATTCCACGATGCTATAATGGAACTATTCCATTTTGGAAAATTATTTAGTTTTAAGTGTATTTTATTATTATAACAATATATCTCATATGCCCCTATAAATACATTAAATATTACCCATATCCAAACGAATACTAGTACTTTATACTTCATTTATTCTATATTTTATATTTAGACTTTTATTGTATTTTTTTCAAATAATGTATACATTCTGTCGTTTTATTTTTCAAGTAAAAAATAATATTATCTGTATCACTTTGCAATGTATTTTCATATTCTTCTTTTTTTGTCTCCAAATATTCTATCATGTGTTTTATAGGTAAGTGTATAGCAGGTATTTTCTTGATTGCATCTAAATTTGCATTATTACATAAATCTTGTAAATATTTGTTCATTTTACAATGATATATTATATAATATTATATTTTAACAATATTATATTTTGTGGTTAATTTAATAACATTTATTATTTAGGGTTATATTATATAATAATTATATGTCAGAATCAAAAACAGAATCAAAATCAAAAACAGAATCAAAATCAAAAACAGAATCAAAAACAAAAACAGAATCAAAATCAAAAACAGAATCAAAATCAAAAACAGAATCAAAAACAAAAACAAAGAAGTCCGAAAATAATACTAAAAAAAAAGAAAAAGTCATTACTAGCAGACTAACCACCCAAAATAAATTCAAGGCTTTATTCGGACGCATTGATACTACAAAAGACACTAGAAACAAAAAAATAATTAATTATAAATCTCGTACTAAAAAAAAACGACATTCTATTATTCATAAAAATAGACGTTTAAATTATTGGAAAATCATTTGCCCAGATACAGGAGAATGTATTGCATTTGGAATAGAAACAACACGTATTCGTGACTTTTTTGAAGAATTTAAGAATTTCCATATTGTCACAAATGTAAAATTAATAAGTTCAAGTACTGTAAATGGGTTTATTTATGAAATCAAATATGAAAAACAAGATTTCGTTGCATATACAATATTGAAAAAGTCTAAAGCAAATACCAATCGTATCAATATTCCAGATAGTATTATCTATGAATATTTTGTTGGTACATATATCAATACGAAACATATGATTTATCCTTGTTTTTTAGAAACATATGGAATATATAGATCTGATGGGATTCAAAATCTAAACGTACAAAACCTCACCAATATGATACCTTCTACTGATTTTATTACAAATGATCAAAATATATATCATACACTTATGGATTTAGCTTGTACAAATCAAACTGCTGAATTTTCTATTGTAATACAACATATTAAACGAGCAAAACGATTAAATGATTGTTTAATGGATAATCAACCACAATATAACACAGAAAAAATACATTTCTATGAAGTTGAATTAATATTTATCTTGTTTCAAATATATTATACATTATCTGAATTACGTGATAGTTTTACTCATTATGATTTGCATCTTGAAAATGTATTATTATATGAACCAGTAAAAAAATCCTATATTCAATATATTTATAATGTAAATGGAACAGAAATACGATTCAAATCTAAATATATTGTGAAAATAATTGATTACGGAAGGTGTTTTTTTAAAAATGAAAATATGTCATCTGACGATATTCGCGATTATATTTGTAATATACCTGGTTGTAATTCTGGTAATCAAGTTTGTGGGAATCAGTTAGGATTTAATTCTATTACAGATAATGCCAATTTTTGTATAGAGCATCATATATGTAGTAACAGAAAAAATATTAGTCATGATCTACGATTATTGCATTTGTTAAATAATGTATTTAATGACGTTAATAACCATGTTGCATTTGATGTATTTATAATTAGAAATATTATTGAAAAAGTAGTATTTACAGGGCAGTATGGTACACCTGAATTGACTAATAGTGGACTTCCACAAAATATACATAATGTAACCGATGCATTTACTGCTATATTAGAAAGTATTCAAACCGCTACAGATTTGAATGAATTAAATAATAAATATTATGAAAACCATACTTCATTAGGTAATTTACATGTTTATGGTGGAAATAAGAATTCACATTTTGACAAAGTCAAATAATTGTCTAAATATTTTACCCTACTATAATATAATATAATATATTTAGGAAAAAATGTCGCAATCAGAATGTAGTTGCAAAAATAAATCACCAGAAATGTTGGAAGATGGAAATTGTATTTGTATTGATTGTAAATGTCATTATTATAAACGAAATATTGATTTTTTGGGAGAAAATGAAGATATACTACAACAAAAAATACGTAATTATGGATTGGTTATTGTAAGTACTACTACGGTTTTATATGGAATATATTTTTTTTGTTGTAGTAACGATCCTCGTTCTTTTATTTCCATATAACCCATCTTCTCTCATTACGAATATTCAAAATAGTTTCACCATTCCAAACTATATCATAATCTCTATTATTATGTAATTTATACGTATTGTTTTTTTTTGGGTTTATTATATTCAATTTGTTTTTAGAACAACGGTTATATACAATAAATTCATATTCATCTGGGAGATTTATTTTCATATTCATTTCATTTGTAAAATACAAAGATGCAGTTGAATAATTTATACTTTTTATGTGTAAAATAATCGTTGATCTTGGATTTAGCGAATATATGAATTCTGCATTATTATTTGTTTGAGAGAAAGGAAATATAGTTTCCATTTATTATAATCTAGTTGTGATTCTATATATATTATTTATTTATTATCCTTTCTTGGATTTTGTCTTTGAATTGGACGATGATTTTTTTCGTTTTGAAACGTGTCTTTTTCTTTTATGTTTTTTAGAATTGTTTAACCATTCGCCTTCATAAATATCCCCATTCATATAAGACATTTTACCATATCCATGTCTTACATTCTTCTGCCATTTCCCTACATAAATATCCCCATTCTTATAAGACATAGTACCTTGTCCATGTCTTACATCATTTATCCATTCACCTGTATAAACGTCCCCATTGGCATAAAACATAGTACCATCTCCTGGGCGAAGTTTAATATTCATTACTTTACCATTTTGATTTCTACTAGTACCATCTGCGTATCGGTTATAACCATTTGTTCTTTCTTTAATACTTCTTAAATAACGATTATCTATGGAATCTAAGGGTATAAATTGACCAATATACACATTTCCATTTGTATATCTCATAATACCTACTCCCATTATCGTACCTACAACCCAATCACCTTCATAAATATCTCCATTTGCATATCTCATAATACCTTTTCCATATGCACTATTACTCCAGTTACCATCATAAATATCTCCATTTGCATATTTCATAATACCTTTTCCATATTTAAAATTATCTTTCCAATAACCATCGTAAATGTCTCCATTTTTATATTTCATAGTACCTTTTCCATTTTTAATCATTTGTTTAACTATTTTATCATCCGGACAAACATTACTCACCAAATATTCGCCAGTATATTCACCGTCAGAATAGTTTACAATACCATTTTGTGTGTGTGTGTTTGTGTTTGTGTTTTTCATATTTATATATTATATTAGTTATTTATAAAATAATATATAATTTAGCGTAAACAAAAACTACTAAATATAATTTATTCAATTGGTGTATATTTGTCAATCAATCCAGATACGACATTCTCTAATATTTCTGTTGTAGATTTTATTATTTTATTGGCACTTTGTACAAATGTATCTGGTTTTTCGGATATCTCTATTTGCATACCAGTTGTATATAGTTTATTCCAATTTTGGATTTTTTCAATTGAATCTTCTATTATTCCAATTCCAGGTGGTATATTCATACTCAAATCTATATTTACAAAACTAATATCTTCCATATGTCCTGTATAAGATACGTATATTTTTCCATTAGAAATATCAAGTTCTTTTGAAATATTAGTATAAACACAGGATACATCTTTTATCGTAGTATAAACACAGGATACATCTTTTATCGTAGTATAAACACAGGATACATCTTTTATCGTAGTATACACACCAGATACATCGTAATGATGTTTACCAGCCATATCATATATATAATGATGCGGTTTTATTACACTAGACACAGAAACATCATATATTTTTTGTAGTACATTTGAAAAATCAGTTAGTGGTATATATTTCATATATGGTTTTTTGGGTTTGGGTTGCGAATAAGAAAACATTGTTATATTTTTAACAAATATTTTATTTTCTATTATTTTTACTATGTAAAAAAATGTGCCTAAACATTTAACTATATAAGAAAATCTCTCAAAAAAACAATAAAAAAATAAAAATACAAAATAAAATAAAATAATGTTTGAATGGATTTCGGGAGAAAGTTCAAGAATAAAAAAAGCGAATTTTGAAGATATACAATATGCTATTCAACATCCAAATGAATGTATTCTGATAAATACTCTTTCCACAGAAGAACAAGATTGTCTTATTTTAGGCACTATTTTAGCATATCAAGAAGAAAATATTATTAACGAAATCATAACTAGAATAGATATACCAGATAAACGTGTTATTATTTATGGGAGAAATTCCTCTGATTATTCTCCTGAAACAAAGTATAAACAATTATCTAAATTAGGAATTCCAGATATCGCCGTTTATGCTGGTGGATTATTTGAATGGTTATTGTTGCAAGATATTTATGGAACTAAAGCGTTTCCTACTACAAAGAAAAATGCAGATTTGTTGAGATATAAAGCATTGAAAATAATTATTTAATTTTTTTTGACATTATAATATAATATAAAAAGAATGAAATACTTAATTATTTTTTTTTGTATATTGTTTATAATAATATTAATTCATTCATATATTCGTGATAAAACTAATTTTACATCTTTAAAAACAAATGAAAAAATATACGATATTAAAGATAATTTTTTGTATGGAATTGATGGTATTTACTGGATAAATTTAGATAGATCTCATGACCGAAGAAAACATATGGAAACACTATTGAATGATAACGTTTTTGAGAATATAGATAAACATAGAATTACTGCGTCTGATGGAAAAAATGATGATACTATAATACAAAATTTTATATTAGATAAAGAATCAAATATTTCAATAATTGAATATGCTACATTATTATCACATTTAAATGCTATACGTGAATTTGCAAATTCACCTCATGAAATAGCTTTAATTTTTGAAGATGATATCACTTTAAATTTAAAACCTTACTGGAAGAAATGCATTCAAGAAATAATGCAAAATGCACCTTCTGATTGGGAAATTATTCAATTATATTATATTATGGATAATAATTACGAAATTCCAGAAAATGAGTATACACTTATTAAAAATAATAATTTTATAGTGAATAATAATAATAATACAATTTTATATTATAATAGAAATAAGGTAAGTAGTTATAGTACTGCAGCATATATTATAAATAAAAAAGCAGCATTACGGTTTATAAATAATTTTTATAAAGATAATAAATATTTGTTGAAAAATTATCATCATGTTGCTGATGTATATATTTTCAATCATTTTAAATCATATACATATAAATTCCCTATGTTTTCTACAATAGATGATGTTTCAACTATTGATAGTTCTCATATAGATCAAAATACTAAATCAAAGAAATATTTATTAAAAACATTATTCAATATTGATATCTAATAATTATATATTTAGTATGACTTTTCTTTTACCTAAATAAAAATTCTTGATAAAAATCCTCAATCCAAAATAACATAAAAATATCCCTATTATATTATTTAGCCAAAATGCCCATTGAAATTAATTCTCCCATTTCTGAAACAAAATCTTCGGAACAAGACTATATAAATGATGATTTTGTGTTGTCCTATAAAAATGTTGTAGCTCAAAAGACATTATCAGTTGATGATCCACTCTTAAAAGATTCCAAAGATAGATATGTCATGTTTCCAATACAAGATGATGCTATTTGGAAAATGTATAAAAAACAAGTAGATTGTTTTTGGAGAGCAGAAGAAGTGGATTTATCCAAAGATTTGGGAGATTGGGAAAATAAGTTAAATAATGATGAAAAACATTTTATTTCTATGGTACTTGCTTTTTTTGCAGCAAGTGATGGAATTGTTTTAGAAAATCTAGCCGTGAGATTTATGAGCGATGTTCAATTATCAGAAGCTCGTGCGTTTTACGGATTTCAAATTGCAATGGAAAATATTCATTCAGAAATGTATAGTGTTTTAATTGACACGTTTATTAAAGATCCTAATCAAAAAACTAAACTTTTTCAAGCAATTGACGTTTTTCCATGTATTCAGAAAAAAGCAGATTGGGCTAAAAAATGGATCGGAGATAAAAATAGTGCGTTTGCATCACGTCTAGTTGCATTTGCTTGTGTAGAAGGTATTTTCTTTAGTAGTTCATTCGCATCTATTTATTGGATTAAGAAACGTGGATTAATGCCTGGATTGACATTTTCTAATGAATTGATTTCTAGAGACGAAGCATTACATACTGAATTTGCTATTTTGTTGTATAATAAACTACAAAATCGTTTATCTAAAAGTCGTATTTATGAAATTATCAAAGAAGCAGTAGAAATAGAAAAAGAATTTATTACAGAAGCATTACCATGCCGACTAATTGGTATGAATGCGAAATTAATGTCACAATATATTGAATTTGTAGCAGATAGGTTATGTTTACAATTAGGATATGATAAAATCTATAAATCTTCTAATCCATTTGAATTTATGGAATTAATTAGTGTAGATACAAAAGTGAATTTCTTTGAGAGAACGAATTCTGCATATGCACTTGCAAATAAAACTATGACAGATGACATTTTTGAATTCAATACTGAATTTTAAAGCAACTTAATTTATTTATTTTTTTTTTGTAATAAAATAAATAAAAATCTTTTAGTTTTTCTTGTGAGATTTTCTATATTTTTTTTGTGATTTAGAATTAGATTTACTCTTCTTATTTTTTTTACCACCCTGTTGGTTTTGATGTTGTTTTCTGGTATTTGATTTTTTACCTCCTCCATTCTGTTGTTGTTGTTGTTTTTGTTGATTCTGATTCTGACTTTTAGAGCCAAATAAATTATTCAAAAAATCCATTTTTAGTTTATTATATATATTATGTAGAAAAAAAAACAAAAATGTAATATTTCTAAATAAGATAAATGTTTTTTATGAATAAGAAAAAAGAAAAGAAAATAAAATATGAGTACTTCACCTGATAAAATTAACGAACTTTCTTCTTATAATTTTATGAACGATGATATTGATGATGATATTGATTTTCAAATATATGTACAAAACGAACATTCAAATGGATCATCTATTTGTAGCAATCCTAATAACAATAATAGTGATAGTGATGAGGAAAAAAAAACACATATGTCTGGTTCAGATGAAGATTCAATGATAGTATCGCGTAAAAAACCGTATAAAAAATTAACATATGAAGAAGTAGAATCTTCTATCCGAAAACATTTTTATAAAGATAATTACAACAATCAATTAGATATATTAATCACCTATATTAAAGGTCAAAAACATATATATCGTCAATCCTATTACTTGACTCGTACAAAAGTAGCATTACTAATAACTCCGTGTTTATTTATTACTGGGTCTATTGTAATTATCGCACCGATTATACAACCATATAACTGGAGTGGATTTTTCTTATCTGCTTTAAATGCAGTATTAACTATATTTATTTCTATTTTGAATTTCTGGAATCTACAATTTTATATGATGCAATATAACGTATATTCTGCTCATTTTGATAGATTAGAAACATCTCTCGTATTAACTAGAAATAGAACTATTTTATTAGACAATTACAAGACGAAAACAGAAATTATTATAGAAAAAATACGTGATACCGAGACGAGAATGTTAGAAATGAAAGAAGATCATCCTGTATATATTCCTATAGAAGTTAAAAACCAAGTACCGAATATTTCACATATAGACATTTTCACATTCATGCAGAAACTAGATCAAAACACTCAAAAATTAATCATAAAATATAAAGATATCAAAAATGAAATTCGGTATATTATGTTTAAATGGAAAATGAGAGATAATTTATTATTTGTAAATGATGATAATAATGTGAATAATGAAAATAATGTTATAAATACCGATAAAACATGGAAAATGGAATTAGAACCGACTTTTTATCGTGGATTTATTAATTTAGAAAAAAATAATGTAACTCGGAAAGAAAATGAACGACACCGACTTATTTATTTATTTAATCAAAAAGAAATAATTAAAAAAGATATATTAGATAATAATAAAAAATATTCATATGTTGATAAAATATTTACGAGAGAAATGGAAATATCAGAGAGTAATCAACATAATCTATGGATTCCGTCTTGTTATAAACCGAAAATGAAACTTATTCAATTGGATGAATTTTTATAAAAATTATATATCTATCTTTATTATATAGCTATACATTATAAACCAGATAATAATAAAGAATGGAAGAAATTACTCGCGGGAATATTGTTATTATTAGTGTAGACGAGAAGGAACCAATTATGGCTATTATTCCATTAGTAAATTTTCAAACGTGTACTATAGGCGATATATTCAACAAAATAAATAATCTGAATAAACAATTTCCTACTTGTAATTTTAAAAATAGTTCATTTATGTATGAAGATAAATATCGTTTATCGGGAGATAACCATCAAAAATTATCCAAATGGTTTTATAAACATAATATTTCAAAAGATGAACATAATAACTATATTTTTTATATAAGAAATAAACTAAAAAATATCAATAATAATAATAGTATTAGAAAGAAAACTCAACGAAAGAAAAAACAAAACAAAAATCAAAAAATAGATAACCAAAAAAAGAAACAAAATAAAAACCAAAAACACAATAAAACCAGAAAACCTAAATTCAATGTATAATTATATTTTTATTTATTTTCTTTTTTATTTGTTGTAAAAAAGAAAATATTATATTATGTTCACTATACTATGTCTAATAGGAACAATGATAAAAAAAATAGCCATTACCTATAGCATCCATTTTATTCATTACACGTTCATTAATTTGAAGCCGATTACCCATTTCATCACAATTATGTAACAAATATTTATATTCTATATTATTGAAAATAGATGATAATACAATTTCTTCGGGAAAAATAGAGAGAAATGGAAGACCTAATTTAACATTTTCATAATATTCATCTATTATTTTTGTAATAGGTTCAGAAGATACATTTAATCCAAATACAATCGTATTTAAATATAAAGCATCATATAGATTATTTTGATTTTTGTTGTTTAATAATTCTCGGGTTTTTTCAAATACCATTTGGTCATATGCATTATTATACGAAATATGAAACAATACATGTTTTTCTTGTAATGTATCAAATAATTTTTCTGGATTATTTAAAGCAATGCAGGCAGAATCAATCCATATAATATTTTCAAATCCTTTTTTCTTTGCTTCCATCATCATAAATATTTTGAAACAATACGGTACTCCAACATATTTCATTTCAATACCCGATGGATTTGGAAATCCACCATTAAATAAATAAAAATATCCATTAAATCCACACGATTCTAAACTTTCTTTTATTTTTTGAGAAGCATGTAATCTAGTATTTTCATTATCGTTTAGAATCGGAGTACAACAAATAATACAATTCTTACCGTTTCCTCCATTTCCAATTTTATATAATTGTTGAATTGGTAATTGAGGATTATTCACATCTATTATTTTTTGTTTTATTCCACGAGTACATCTTTTTTTGAAATCAGGTAATGTATAGAAATATATTGTAGGATTAGACGTTTCATATAAATTCGTGATATACTCGTCTATATTTTTACTATCTAATTGATTTTGAATATGAATATAGTCTTCTATATCATATTCAGGTTTATCTTGCATTTGTATTTCAAATATATTTTGTGTATTCATCGTTTTTTATTTTATCTTAGAAAAATACATTTATATTTTTTGAATAAGTATACGATCTAAATATGGAATAATTAATTCTATATTATATTTAAAAAATGCTCCAACCCAACCTTTTATATTTTCTAGAAAAAAACTGTCATTTAGATGATATCGTCTATCATACACATTTGCAAAAATCCATTTATATACAAATGGTTCTCCCATAAACACATATTTAATATCTGGGTATACTTCACTTATATGTTTTGCAAGCATTAATGGTATAAAATAAGCACGAATAATAGATGGATCATTGTTTTGTAATGAATATTTTAATTTTTGAATAATGGTGGGATATTTTTCTTCTATACTGTTTTTATCTACTACAAAATCTATTAATTTACATTCTAGTTTTGTATTATATTTTATTTCATTTTTCACAAGATATTCAAATAATTGATACGATAAATTATTTTTTTCTTCAAACATAATAATTCCTATTTTTATTTTTTTATTTTTTGTAATATAATCCAACATCATTGCTTTTTGTATTTCATTGATATTTTCAGAAGTTTCCAATTCGGTTTCTAATTTATCATTATAAAACGCGTTTTCTTTATATAAAATATATTGAATTCGTTTATTTATCGCGATTTCAATTTGTTTATTTATTGCTTCTTCTTCTCTTCCTTCTTCTTCGGTATATGTACTATGAAATGGAAGTGTATAATAATGAAATGTATTTTTAAATTTCCAAATCGCAGACACTTTAAAACTATGAGTGAACATTAAATATGTACCGTTTTGTATCGGTTCCATAATCATATTATCTGTAGTTTGTATTAAGTTAGACGATGAAAACAAATATTGATGGGTATCTATAACCGTATCATTATAAAATTGTACTTTTTTTTGACTGTTTGTAGTTGAAGTATTCATCCATTGATACATGGGACATAACCCGAAAGAATCTTTCACAATATATATTACACATTCTTCACCATGTATATTCATGTCAAATAATAAAAAACTAAATTCTCCTTCTAACATATCTAGTGTTTTTTCAAAACCGAATTTTTTGTATAATTCAACCACAATTACTAATGGATGTAGTTTTATCAAGGGAGCAGAGGATGCATTTAACATTTTTGTCCATAAAAATACTTCATTGTATATTCTCCCATTTCCAACTATTGTTATATCTTTATAACAGTAATGATATTTAATATTTCCATAAAACATAATATTTTTACCAATCATTTTTCTATTTGTTGCAGGAATAGATTGAAAAATAATATTTAGCGATATATTCCATGCATTATTATTGTATTTTTCGTTCTCATAATCTTGATCTGAATCTTCTTCTTGCATTTCTGCTTTATTTGGATAACTATAAATCTTTATATATTTTTCTATTGATACCATAATAATGAATCATACTATTACTACAGACTTGGAATATAGCAACTTTAAACCATCTAATAAATCATCCTTTGTTTTAAAACCTATTTTAGGATCTATGTTTGCTTTCACATCATCATTACCTGATGATTATGATGTAAATCCACCAGCATTAGTACCACAAGATAATACATTAATACAACGGTCTACACTTGCAAGAGTTAGTAATGAAGATGTAAATACAGTTAAAAATACGAATAAATTACCATTTATTTCTAATGTATATATTGCATCATTAACCATTGTTGGATTATTTGTTCTTTTTAGATTTGTCCAAAAACATCCCTAAATAAGTATTTTTTGTTATTATATTTATCGCTCAATAATAACAAAAAACGGGTTTATCTCTTTTTATATCTTATTTTCACTCTTTTGACTTTTTATAGCAATAGTTTTCTTCTGACTTTGAATAAGACTTTGACTCTGACTCTGACTCTTCCGACTTTTCTTTCCAGGACTATTTCCTTTAGATTTGCTTTTATTCGGTGGTTGAAATCCACCACGTTTTTTCGTACGATTATGTTTCATATTATATTATATTTTTCTATTTTGTTTCGGTTATAGAATATCTTTTATACAATTCTAAAGCGACTAAACCTCCTAAAATTTGAGCAAGACAATATGGAATTAGATCAGCAGTACTTATCTTACCTGCGGATGCCATTACAATAGATACTGCTGGATTGAAATGTCCACCAGATATTTTACTAGCCAATAAAATTACTAGAGCTAGTGCAGCACCAATTGCTAAAGGGTTTCCAGTTGCAAGAATCACATATACAAAAAATATAGTTCCAGTAAATTCTGCTAAATAATTTTGTAGCATTTTATATATTTTTGTTTAGAAATCATTTTCGCGCAATACAATAATAAATTTACGCAATACAATAAATATGTAATAAAATATCCCCTTTCTTAGAAATATTATTTATATCGGAAATGCCTTCTTTTTTATAACGAAGTATTTGACATTCATTTGTTATATTTAATTCCCATGGATTAATAAATAATGATTTAACTATTCCTATTTTAACTTCAATACGTTCTTTTTGATTCGCTTTTTCAAACAAAAAATGAATCAAAAAATCTATTTTATAATGTAAATGATTATATTCATCTATCCAATAATTTGATTCTAAACTAGGTATACATCTCACTATAAATTCTTTACCTGATATTTTATCTTCATATACTAATTCATGATGCCATAATGGAACTAAATAGATTTCATCTTGGTAATGTAATTTATAAATCATATTTTGCAACAAATCATTTATAGTTGGATGTAATTCAATAATATCTTGTTTTTGTTGTTTGTTTTCATTTATTCTTTCCATTTCTTGATAAAACTCATCTGAGAGAAAAAATATATGACGATATTTTTTTAAAATAGAATACATTAATTTAAATTTATTTCCCTCTATTTTCTCCAAAATAAAAATGGATTGTTTTTCACATACAGATAAAATATTATCTAAAACCTCATTGATTTTATTATCTGTGATTTGTATGCCTAAATATTCTTTCAATATACGCTGATACGTTTTTTCTATTTCATATCCATCTTCTTCTTTTACCTGCGATTCTATATCTCTTAAATATGTTTGTAATAAATCATATGCTTCTTTTACTTCTAAAAAATGAGCACATGCATCAGATGATGCATTTTTATCAGGATGATACATTAATGCATATAAACGATAATGTTGTTTTAACTCTGCCTTTGATGTCAATTCCGAAATGTCGTCAAATCCCAATACAGATAACGCATTTTCTATATTCATAAATAATGAATCTTATTTAACATACATAAGATAATACTCTCTAAATGGTATATGGATCTATAATTATTGTTGTAATATTTGAAAAACACAAAAATATTATTTAATACATGGGTTATATCTTCTTTCTTTTTAAAACATTGGAATTGTATTAGTGTTGTAAATATATACCATATACATTCAGATATATCCACATTATAAATCAACAAATCATATAAGTTATTACGAATATCCGTGATTTTTATTTTTTCAGGATGTAAGATTTGTTCTATTAATGCATCGCTTATTATATTAAACACATCTACTGGGATTTCACTAGTATTTTTCAACCATGCAAAAGAATGTATTTCTTTGGAATTTATAATAGAGGTTAATGCTAATTCATCTAGAATATCTACTGTTTTATCTTTATGAATTATCGCAGACCGATTAGATTTGTTGTAAAAAATACCGGTGCGATTTCCTTCTAAAAAACAAGAAAATGGTTTCATTTGCAATTTCGCAATTTCTATATACTGATTTTTTGTAGGCCGTTTCACCGAAATAATTTTACATGCATTTACTATATTATCTGGAATAAATCCAATATGTTCACTAATTATCACAAATTTGATTTGAATATTCATATGTTGTAATGGATGACGCATATAACTATAAAAAATTTCTAATAATTCGTTATGTATATTGTGGAAATTTTTACATACAATAATCCCGATTTTATCTGGTTTTGTTTCTTTATCTTCTGTTATACTTGAAATAGAACGACCTAATTGCATAGATACAGAAACAATATCTACGATTTGGAAAAAAAGATCATGCCATAGTAATTTTGAATTACAACCTAATGTCGCCATATCTATTTCATAATGAATGTCACTGATACGATACATATATTCTTGTTTTTTGTCTTGTTTTTTCATTTGTATTTTGGGAGTAATTGTCTTAGATGATGATGATGATATACCTTCTGAAATACCACTTTCTTTTTTTGTTTTGGTAGGTTTTTTATTTACACTATTCGCATTTGCCGCACTCGTACTTGCATTTGTACTCGGTGTAGTTGGAATAGTACTTGTTATAATAGATGAAGTTGTCTTGGATTTTTTTTCTTGTTTTTCATAAGTTATATATATTTTTTTATCATATTTCAATTTGGTAGGACTATATTGTTGTAAAATAGATAAAGCTTGAGTATATTTACCGACACCTGGTGCGCCATAAATAATAATATTTTTAAACTCATTTACGTTTTTCGGAAGTGCTTGTTTTATATAATCTAATTCTGGATGTAAATTATATTTCTCATAACTTGATAAATATTCGTCATAACTAGTTTCATAATATTTCATTTATTATTTTGTTTGTTTTTGTCCTTATTATATATGGATTTGAAATAATAACAAAAAAAATAACGAACAATTTTTTTTTTAGAATTTTATTTTATTTATAGTATTTTTATCTTTATATTTTTACATAGGATACATTTCTGCATATATATCCATCCAACTTTCTAATAACACATCATCTTTATACACTAATGGCATATCTTTTGTACTGATTCTTACATTTTCATCCCAGATTGTAAATGTATCTTCAATGAAAAACGTTTCTAACCCTTGCATTTGCATTTCTAAAAGTAAATTTTGGGTTTTTTCATTATCTTGCCAAATCACAATGTATAATGGTTCCTCTATATAGTTGTGTTCTTCATACAAATACTCATAATTTGAAGGGGGTGTAAAATAGTCATCATTATCTATCATTTTATTTCTAGATAGATTTCGTATTTGTATTTTCTTTTGTAAAAATACAAATGAATATGCGACAGTAAACATAGATATAGATATAAACAACAAAATATTCATTTTCATTTTCTTCTTATTCTTATTATATTTGTTTTGTAATCTATATTTTACAAAAAAAATCAATTTTTTGTTGTTTTCTCTAGTTTATCCCTCTCTAGTTTATCCCCCCTCTCTAGTTTATCTTATCCATCTGTTTGTATTGGGTTTCCGACTAATTTAGAACTTATATCTGCCATTACAATTTGTGTGATTGATAATGCAAGAACACCAATTGGTGCTAAAATAAATAACGCCATTCTAGCAGGTTGTATTACTGAATTATATAAAAATGAAAACATATTGAATTTCAAATGTAATGCAAAAAACCATCCAACCATTAAACTCATAATGATTATTATGAATAATTTAATATATTTATTATTACCATTATTACTTAACCAATGTGAATTTTTTTTACTATCAAATGATCCACCATAAATGAAAATACCGAATAAGAGAGATAAGAATATAATTACTAATGTGATCGTAACGACTATATAATTAAAAATACCATTAGGTACTTTTTTATATAAATTGTTTCCTAAAGATACTCCTGGATATATTCTAAACAATAATTCAAATACTATAAATACAGCTGGAGTACCAAGTAATGCAAAAATAAAACATAAACAAAATAATATATAATTCTGACTAATTGTATTAGATGATTTAGTATTTCCACTGCCGTTAGGTGTTTGCCCTAATTTACTACCTAAATTGACATACTGATATAATGCTATAAAATTTATTATAGATAAGAAAAATATAAATATATTTGACGGTAATTCGTAGATTTTATTACTATTACCAACCTGAAAAGTAGGGTTATCTGTAAACATCTTTATACCTAAATATTTAAGAATATTACGTATACAATTCACGATTAATGCGATAATAAAAGTTAAGAAAAAAGAACCTAATGCCGCGAAATTAACTGGTCCAGCAGTTTCTACCAATATATTTGGAAAATCCACAATATCAAAATTATTAGAAGGATAAACACCGACTAATCCATATCCAAATTCAGAAATTAAATTTTGAGTTTCTGGATCTGTTATTCTATCATCTTTATACGTTGTAGTCAATTTAACAAAAAAAGAAAAAAAGAAAAACAAAAATCCAGCACAAAATAATAAAAACATTTTCAAGAATCCACCTATTGGAATATAATTAATACATTTTGTAATATATTCATCAAAATAAATAATAATTCGTTTTATAATATCATACCACCAATATATATTTTTGGCCATTATTTGTGGTTTCTTTTCTTCTTTTTCACCTTCATATACAAAGAAATTCAGAATAATTGCAATACATAGAACAAGATTCGTAGTAAACAATATTTTTATTTTATTATAATTATCTGTAATAGTAGGATTAATATGGAAATTACTTGGTTTTTGACCAGGTGCTAACACTTCATTTGTTTTACGGTCTTGAATACGAGTATTTAATCTGGTAGTATATAAAATTAACATTAAAATCGCTGCAAAATTCAATATAATCCCGAAAAATAAACAAAATGTAATATATAATTTATAATTACTGTTACTTGAATACCAAAAATTACCTAACCAAGATACCGGTAAAATAACCATTAATACCATACCGAAAATCCATGATAAATACTCTGTATTTTTATCAAATAAATATACTATACATATAACAGTTAATGCGATTCCGGTAAAAAAGCTTCCAGTAAATATATCTAAATGAATTAAAGCATCAATATTATTTTCTATATTTGATGGTTGTGTTAATATATTTGCGCTTATTGCACTTGCATTTGTACTACTACTTGGACTACTTGCGCTTGCGCTTATTGCATTTGTAACAATACTACCATTTGGGTCTATACTGGATGTATTACTATTACTAGTTGTTGATGTAGTAACCGTACTCATTTATACTATAATAATATTCTTTATATTGTCTATATAATTCCATAGGTATTTTCTATCCACTCCAATAATTCATTTTTTTCACAAATCAAATAATTTCCTGGAAATAGTTTTAAATTATAAAACTGAGCCGTTTTATCTTGTTCATAATGTATATATACTCCATATTTACCTTTACGTATACTTAAATAGTCGTTTAATATACGTATTATGTGTTTTGTCTGTAGTTTCGTTTTTTTCTCTCTTTTTACTGATAAATACTGAATAACATCATCTATTGTAATAATATTGGAATCTAAATTAGAAGAAATACTCTCTTTTTTATCTCCCCAAGTAACATAAAGACCATATTGCCCATTTTTTAAATATAAAGGATACCCTTCATATTCTCCCAAATAATCGTTTGGAATCTCTAATAATTCTTCTAAATTATATTTTTGTTGCTGTAATTTGTCAAAATCTATTTTTATATTTTGTTTTACTTTTTTATATTCATGTTTCTTAGAATCATTGTCATTGTCATTATCATTGTCTAAAATGTTACGAATAACTGCTCCAGTTTTCGTAAATAATAATTCATATTCAGTATTGATTTTATATATTTGTTTTAATTCTGTTTTCCATTTTCTCGTATTCTTTTTAATAGTATTATCGCAATTACTACAAATATCATTCCATTTATATTCAGATTCTACTAATAGAATTTTATCTAATTCTATTTCCATTTTCTTAGTATAATCATATGAAAATAAATCTTCAAAAGTAGGAATTAATTCTTCAATCACATTTTTCCCTAATTCTTGTAAAACTAATTTATTCTTTTCACTTCCAATTATTCTCTCAGTTTCTACACGAATTATTTGTTTTTCTTTTGTAGTCATATCTAAATGATAATCTATACATTTTATTTTGTCACCGGTTATGTTTTTCTTCACTACATAATTACGTTCTTGAATGCATTGCAGAATAATTGAAAAAGTAGATGGACGACCAATACCATATTCTTCTAAATCTTTTATTAATCCGGCTTCTGTATAATGCCGATTTTTCTCATTTATATATACATCACATTCAATTTTCATACATTTTATAGGAGATTTGGTACATTGTAAAAACAAAAAAAGTGCATTTTGTCTTGCTTGTTCTTCTACTAGATTATCTTCTTTTTTTTTCTCATTAAGTAAAAATAAATTCCATTTCCATCCTAAAAACAACGGAATATCCACAACATATATATAATATACGTTATCTATTGGACTAGTAATTCGGGCAGTTATTTGTTTTATTCTATAATCCGACATACAACTCTCCACACTACGTTGCCAAATCAATTGATATACTTTTTGTTGTATTTCTTTTTCTTTTTCACTCATTTTTGCATTAAATGAATTCGCAATACTAGTACAATATAAATTCGTAACATGAATTGCTTCATGTGGACAATCAAAATCGGTATTTTCTATTTGAGAAAATGAATTTAGATATTCTTGTGAATTCGTTTTTTCAATAATAAAATCTCGTACTTTTTTTAAAAATAAATTGGAATATTTCGTACTTTCTGTTCGCATATAAGTTATATATCCGTTTTGATATAATTGTTGACAATGTAACATTGTATCTTTTGATGATAATTGCAATATAATATTTGCAGTTTGTAATAAAGATGATGTATTAAATGGAATAGGTGCAGATTTTATAATTTCTTGTGGTTTTTCTAATATTAATTCGTGTTTAAAATCTTTAGATGTTTCTAGAAAAGAAATGCATTCAGAAGATATTTTTTCTGATAAAATAAATTTCAATGGAAATGAAAACGATTTAGCAGATGAATTTTGAGAGAAAAAATATCCAATTATTTGATATTTTTGTTTTTCATTTTCATTCATAGTATCTTTTAAACATTTCAATTCCCTATCATAAACTAAACGTAATGCTGGGGTTTGACATCTACCTGCCGATAAATGTTTTATTTCGCTACTATTAATTCGTTTTGTTAATAAGGGAGATATTTGAAATCCAACTAATCTATCCAATACTTGTCTAGCATGTTGAGCTAACACAATATTCATACGAATTCTCAAAGGATTTTGTACAGCTTGTTTAATTGCCTCTTCAGTTATTTCGTGGAAAATAATACGATGTATTTTCTCAATAGGTAATCCGAATTCAATACAAATATGCCATGCAATTGCTTCACCTTCTCTATCATCATCTGTTCCTAAAAATATATTTTCATATGCAAAATTAGAAATAATATCACGCATATTTTCCACATGTTTTTTCTTTAAAGGAAGTATTTCAAACATTGGTTCATATGTTTTTGTTGTAATACTAGAAATCGTGCGAATATGACCATTAGACGCTATACATTTATATTGAAATCCCAGGAATTTTTCTATTTTCTTACATTTAGATGGGGATTCTACAATAATTAAATATGGTGTATTTTTTGTATTTATTTGGGTTTGTTTATTTTGTATATGAGCCGGATGGTGATCTTTCTCTTTTATTTTCTGTTTAAAGTTTTTCATTCAATATCCACCAAGCCAAATCCAATCTAATCTAATAGAAACACACTATTTCTTATTATATTTTTTTGTATTATTCTTTTACAAAAAAATATTCAATCCAATAAAGGCAAATCTAATAATATAATGCTCCACAAATGATATTCGTTCCACTTAAATCTAATTGAATACCTTTATTTCCAATACTAGATGCAATATCAAATAAAGTATACATATTATTGCTAGCTAAATCGCCTGGATTAAACCATATTGAAATTGTAATGCCAGTGAATCCAGTAGTGTTTATATTAGATGTATTTTGAACATATTGTGTAGCTAAATTTGGATTTGTAATATTAGATAAACGCAAAGCTCCATTACCAATAATAGAATCGGCAGTATTATTTGTTATGGATGCATTTCCTATAATATTACTATCATAAATAACACTATTATTTTGTGCATTATAAAAATTCGGTAAAACTGTATTTATTGCAGAATTTAAAGGATAGTAAATAGACATACTACTATCTACATTAAAATACAAATTAGTAATTAGTTTATCATAGTATCCATAAGAAATTGCATTAATACCACTTAAATCTATCTGAATACCTTTATTACCGACATTCCCAACAATATCAAAAAGCGTATATAGATTATTTGTAGATAAACTAGTTGGATTAAACCATACAGAAATAGATAAGCAATTATTAAATGTACTAGTATTTATTGGAATTATATTTTGAACATATTGGGTAGCAGTAGTATTGGTAGTATTTGTTATTTGTAACGATCCATTTCCAATAATATAATTCTGTGAATTATTAGATATAGTTGCATTACCTATAACATTTGCATCATATATTATTTTTCCACTATTAGCTTTATAGTAATTCGGTAAACCAATAGTATCAAATGTATAATATACAGACATACTACCATCTAAATTCGGATAAACATATACAACATTTACTCCTGAAGAAAAAAATTTTAAACTACTAAATGTACTAATTGTACTAAACGACATTTATTATATTATACTGTTATTTTTTTGTAGTGTAAAAATCTTCTATTTGATTCTCTCCACTACATACCGATTATTACGCATGGAAATATTCCATACATAATTATTAAATACAGGAATTAAACGACGAAAACATTCGTTTATATACACACATAAATTTATTAATTCATTGTAAACCTCTTCTTGTTTATTTATTTTTTCAGTTATATCTGACAAATTCACAAAATTCAAAACAATATCTCTTGCAGCAGTAACATATGTACGAAAAATCATATCAAATTCATGGTTTTTTTCATTTTGTTTTTCTCTAGATTGAAGTTGTTGTTTATATTTTTCTGTAGTGATTGCATTCATCATATACTGAATTCTTAAATCTAAATTATCATTGATATTTGGTTCATTATTGAAATTATATGCTACAATTTGATTAGAAATTAATATTACTTTTTGTATTTCTTCAGAAATACGTATATTTCTAATTTCATCGTTGTTTTTACTTTTTAATTGAAATGATGGAATATTGCGTAAACTGTTTTGCATAAAACGAATCATTTGGCCATTAAAAGCTTCCCCATCCGGCATTATTTCAGCACATGGGTTATCTAATGGATTACGTGGTATTTCTTGTCCATTTGCTTGTTCTCTTAGATATTGAAAATAATGAGGATTATGAATAATACGGTTTTCTATTCTACCGGTTATCCATGAAAATGCAGTATGGCATTGAGTACAAAACATTTGGTCGCATCCTGATATTTTAAATATCATACATGCACATTTTGGACATGGTTTTGAGTCGTTTTTTAATAATTTCGCAGTTTCTACGTTATCTGGATTACATACATGATAATTATTTTTTTGTTTTATTTTTGTTGTTGTTTCTTCTTCTTTTTCTTGTTCTTCTTCTTTTTTTTCTTGTTCTTGTTCGTCTTGTTCTTGTTTTTTTTCTTCTTCTTGTTCGTCTTCTTTTTTTTCTTCTTCTTGTTCTTCTTCTTTTTTATTTTGCCCATCATCTTCTTTCGGTTCATGACAACGAGAACAAACATGAGTATTACAAATACCACATTTCCATGCAGTAGATAAAAATCCTTTACAATTTTCAATTGGGCATTGTCTTATAAATTTTACATGTGTTTCCGTTTTCTTTTTGTTTTCTTTTTGACGAATTTCGTTTCCTAGACATTGAAACTTATGTTCTACTTTCACCCTATCAATTTCTATTTCCAAATGTTCATCTGAATATAAACTTGTTAAGTATGATCGGTTTTTCAATACATTAATTTCTTTTCCATATTCAATTAATTTACGTCGCATAATTGCAATTTCTACATGAGGTTGTGTAGCTGGCATCATACTTCTTTCTCTTTCTTCAATTAAATTCTGACGACGTTGTTTATACTCATTATTTAAAAATATTTTAGGTAATTTATCGTAAATAAAAATACGATTCCATTCATGTTTACAGTTCATACAATGTGCATTTTGTGTAGTTTCTAGTAAATATCTCTTTACACATGACACACATACAATAAATTCATTTTCTGTTGGACAAAACCCACAGATAATTTCTTTATGAGTTGATTTATTGATTTTCTCGCAACAAATAGAACACGTTTTAGATGACATTTTAATTAGATTCGTTTATATTATATTATATTGTATTGTATTATATTATTGCTATTTATTCAATTTTATTATTAATAATAATGGACACCTAGAAAGTTTTACACCTTTTTACATTTCAAACGCCGATTATTTATAAGTCTATTTTATAAATAATTACTTGTAATTTTTCGTTATTTTTCTTGTTTTATTCTTTGGAACATATTTTTCTGGTCTTTCATAAGCACCTTTAAATATATTTTCATACTTTTCCTTTGGAATTTCACTAATATAATTACTTTCTTTATATTTTCCTTTAAATTTTCATATTTCAATCCTTCTAGTTTTTGTAATCTTGATTTCAGCATACTAAAATAATTTTCTATGGAATTTGTAAAATGTTGATAAGGAACAGCATATAATATATTATTATGCTTATTTACTAATGCTTTTATTTTTTCATTTCTATGACTACTAGCATTATCTAAAATAATTAACTTATTCCTTAATTTACTTGTTATATTTTGTTCTAAAAAATCTATTAACCTATCTGTATTTATACCTCCTTTTTCATACAAATCCCAATCTATAACACCATCAATAGAAATAGCAAATATTCCTGTATATTTTTTGAATACTTCTTGAGATTGAGTTTTTATTATACATCTTTTACCTTTTCTGCTATAACAATGATTTCGTTTTTGTAATGACTTTATAGAAGTCTCATCAATACAAATAATATCTTCTATTTTGTATTTTTTCACTTCTTCATAAAAATCTTTTATTTTATGATTAATATTAATTTCTTTACCAAAACGCAAAGTAGGTTCGTGTCTAATTCTAGTAAGTTTCAAAGAAATGTTATTATCTTTTATTACCCTAAAAATTTGTGTAGTAGATAAATCAACACCTTTAAATTTATCTTTAAGTTTTTGATTTAATTCCTGTAAAGTAGATGTTTTATTTTTTTGTAGTTCATCTAATAAGAATTTCACATATTCCTTTTTGACTTTATAAGCAAGTGGTTTTCTATAATTAATATCTACATTACCATCTTTCTTGTATCGTTCAACCCAACGCATTAAACTTCTAGGAGAACATTTGAAAATTTTACATATTTCTTCTTGTGTTTTATCTTCTACTAAATAATAATTTACCGCAGTTTCCTTATAATCTTTACTCTTATGAGTAGGCATATATAATTATAACATAAAAAACTTAAAAAATAATTAATTATATATTCTAGGTATATAATACATACAATAACAATGATGGAAGATAAAGATAAAGATGAATTTGATAATGCTATTAAATATTTTCAAAGTATAATCCACAATAATATATCCAAATGTTCTTCTCATAAAATGTCGGCAACATTTATTGGAATAAAGACAAATATAAGTGGTATTTTTAAATTACATATTTATATTCTTTTGTTTCCATTTGCACATTCTGATTCTGTTGTTCCATATATCAATAGTTTTCCAAATATTTATTTTAAAGATATATGTTTTTATGTAGATGAAAGCTTTTATTTATGGTTATATGATGAAATGAAAAGACAAAATAGTATTGTTATTATGTCATTGGAATCTAAAATATTAAAAGTTGTTTCTGGAAATGGAGATGTAATAATAAGCATTGATAAAAATTGTAATGAAAAAAAAGAATGGATGCATTTAGAATATGAAAATTGGTATGCAAAAAAAACATTCAATAATATATTTACTATTAAAATTATAAATCCGTATCTTTATATGGTTCCGTTTCCAGTGAAACCAATTATAATACAAACCGTAAAAAAAATAAATAATTATGTTGCAATTTTACAATATTGAGGTTTATAATACTAGTTCTCTCACGAAACACGTTCCATATTTTGCATGTTCTAATATATGTTTAGTATATTTATCCGATCGGTTTAAATCAAAACATTCATCGCCTCCATACAAAAAAACTATTTCATTTTTGTTGTAAATAGAAGAAACTTTCTGCCAAAATGGGAGAAATGGAATACTTCCCATTTGCATTTCATCTGGTCCCGTTTTTCCATAAATAATAATATCCCATTGTTTATTCTCAATACTTTTCATGATTTCTGCATCATTATTATATTCCATCATAGCATTAGTATTAGTATTATCCACCGGTAAACATTTCGTATAAGTAAATCCATTGCCATATAATTCCTTCTTTCTTTCTTCTGGAAAATCTTCATACAAATAAGATAATTTCGGATATTCTACTGCAATACCATTTTTTTCATGAATCCATCGTTTTATTCCTATCCAAGACAATTCTCTCAAGTAATTTACTCCAAGATCACAACATAACATCAATATATTATTGATTTTATCTATTGGTTTTTGTAATTTAGATAATAAATATGTGACAGAAGCACTTACTGTACAATTCTTCCGAAAATGATCCATTATTTTTTTATGATATATGGAATATATATTCTCTTTTTCCAATGTCCATCCCTTTTCAGCTACAAAAAAATCGCGGAGTTTCATTATTTCTACCAATTCATTTTTCGGTAAACTTATCATTGTAGTTAATGGACACTCACCAATATTTTCAAAAAAAGGTATACATCCATTTGCCAGAATCTCATAATGTCGCAAACAATCCCATCCACCTTTTTTCTTTGTTAATGCAAAAAAAGCATCTCGGTATTGTTGATTATATTCCATCTCTTGTCCTGCATCATATTCATATACATACATACAAGAAGTACTTCTGTCATCACCACCACCACCCCCCAATTCTGCCGATAAAATATTTTTTTTGTTTTTGTTATCATAATCCTCTTTTATTATTTTCTCATTTGGAATAGAATAAGATAATGGATATATATTTTTTTGTAGATATTTGTCTTCCACTAAATCAAACACTTCTTTATGTGTCATTGGATTTACATCTTTCAATATATCATCATATATATTAATCGCCCCTAATTTCTGACCCTTATACATATTCGTATTTGGAATATATCTTTTTTTGTCGGGGTTTGAAGAAAAAAAACTCATTAACCATGAAAATGTACTATTGGAATGAATAAATCTAGGACAATCACGCATTAATGCTCCATCTTTCTGTAAACTATCTCCAATAACATAAATCGGATTCCATTTATCAAATAATTCTAGATATTTATATTCCCAATCATGTTTGACTTTATCACAAATAATATATAATGTGTCAAAATACGTATTTTCCAATATATCTAGATAATATTCAGGTGGAAGAATATCTGATGTTGCACATGGATATTGAATAAAATCGTCTAATCTGAGAGAAACTACTATATCTTTTTCTGTAGGAAAATATCTAGGTGTTTCTTTGAAGAAATCCGTGATAAAATATTGTTTATCTTCCAATACCCAATAATCTTCCATTGCTTCTCTCATTACATTCAATAAATCCGTTCTATTATTTATAAAATAAAAACTCTTTTGAAAATATCCATCACAAATAATATTTTTTTGTAGAAGATCACTTGGATGAATATTATTTATATTTTCTTCAGTTAACAACATAAATTCTGTTTTTTCAAATTCGGGAGAATACGCGACATATTTATGCTGACCGTATTTTATTTCTAATAATTTACACAACATATATGGAAAAATCAAATTACCAGTTCTTCCTCCATTATTTTTAAAAGTAATGATTTTATATTTTTTTTGTTGTTCTTGTTCTTGTTCTTCTTGCATATTATATTATTATAATAATAAAATTGACATTTTTATATTTATTATTATTCAAAACATACAAAGAAATACGAATGATGTATACTATTGATATTTCCGACAGAAAATATACAGAATGGAAAATAACTACAAAAGAAATTATAGAAGAAACTCAAGATGATATACAAATACAACCTTTCTCTCAAAAATTATTCCATAAAGATGTGTTTTCAAAGAATCATCAAATCATTCAGTCTCCTACTAGAAATGCAAAATATATTGCAGGAATATTAATTCTTGAAAATAATCGTACCTATGGGAGAACCCCAAATAAAAAGAAATTATATTATTCTTGTATACCTTATCAAAAACAATTACCTATATTTCTTGTTCCTTATGAAATACAAATGGGATTTCATAAAAATATTCAAAATAAATTCGTGTTATTTAAATTTGATCATTGGATAGATAAACATCCTTGTGGTATTTTAATAGAAACAATCGGTGACGTAAATCATTTACCACATTATTATGAATATCAATTATATGCGAAAAATATACATCTATCTCCTATCGTCACTAAATCCAATAAAAAAATAAAGACATATTTACAAACGAAACCACTGGATACATATATCCAAGAGATATTACAAACTCCTACCGAATATGGAAATATTGTATATGAAACGAAGAAATACTCCAAAATATTTACGATTGATCCAATTGGATGTGTAGATAAAGATGATGCATTATCTATTTGTATTGCAGATGAAACAAATCCATCTATTTTCAATATTCAAGTACACATTGCAAATGTCTGGTTATGGATAAAAGCATTTGATTTGTGGGAATTACTTGATAATACTGCTGTTTCCACTATTTATTTACCAGATTTTAACCGGCATATGTTACCGAGTGAATTGTCTGAAAAAATTTGTAGTTTAGATGAAAAACAATATAGATTTACTTTTACTATGGAATTTCAAGTAGATATTATACAAAAAACAATTATACCCATATATACCCCTGAAATTATAACACAAAAATATATATTTGTATCTAAAAATTTTGATTATGATTCAGAATCTCTTTTGAAATATTCACCTTATTTATTATTGTTACAAACTACGAGAGAAATAAAACCAGAAATAAAAGATAGTCATGAATTAGTTGCTTTTTGGATGATGCAAATGAATATGTGTATTGCCAAAGAAATGTATTTGAAAAAAACGGGTATTTTCAGAATAACCAATTCTTCTAGTCCTTTGGTTAGTACTCCTTTGGTTAGTACTCCTTTGGTTACTACTCCTTTGGTTACTAGTCCTTTGGTTAGTACTCCTTTGGTTACTACTCCTTTGGTTACAGACAATTCTTTCTTATATATTTGGGAACACGCTATTTCTGGAAAATATGAACAATATAACTATGATCAAATGTATTATCATCAAATACTAAATGTAAATCACTATATGCATTTTACAAGTCCAATCCGTAGAAAAGTAGATATTTATAATCAGTTATATTGGATGAGGATGATGAATATGAATATGAATATACCCACTATTATTACTATAGACGAAATAAATGAAAATACAAAAAAAATCCGGAAAATACAAAATGAATGTACTTTATTACATATGTTGCAATCAAAAGAAAATATAATTACAGATGGATTTGTACTACAAATAATCAACGAAACTAAATCATTGGTTTATTTACCTATTTATAAATGTATTTTATCTTGTAAATGTTGTTTAGAATTATATACAAATATAAGATGCAAAATATATGTATTTGAACGTGAAAGTGATTACAAACGAAAAATACAAATAACTATTTTGTAAAATGATATAAATACATTTGTTTCATATTTCAAAACGAATGTAATGAAATACTTATTATTCTGTTTTTTATCAGTGGTTGTAAATAGCTATTATATTTTTCCTACTTTTCTGAATGGTGTAAAGTATACACGAATGTTATCGCATAATTCTATTCCTGATATATCTGTTTCTAATACGTTTAATGCAAATTATTCAGGAAATAGTACATATCCAACTAAGGATGAAATAGAACGATTTATAAATTATATGAAAGCATATGAGAATCAGGACGACGATATTTGGGATAGTGGAGAGATAGAATGGGAAGTGTAATAAATAAATAAGTAAAAAAAGCATTTGTAGCTCAGTTGGTTAGAGCATTGGTCTTATGAGCCAAAGGTCTTCGGTTCAAGCCCGAACTTGTGCAAAAAAGTAAAAAATAATATATAGAATTATATTATTTTTATTATTAGGAGAAGATTATCCGCTCTATAAAGATGATATGTTAGTATTAGAATTAGGAATGAAAGAGATTGTAATGGCATATGAATATTTAAAAAAAAAAGAGAAAGTGGAATATGAAA
>Ga0247831_1000607_pt1 | contig 77448 bp, 74 predicted proteins | sample LaCruzMarch2015__9_FD_192406 | JGI IMG/M metagenome (GOLD analysis project Ga0247831, IMG submission 192406) | Freshwater microbial communities from meromictic Lake La Cruz, Castile-La Mancha, Spain - LaCruzMarch2015_1m | ecosystem: Environmental > Aquatic > Freshwater > Lake | place: Spain...
CTTCAATAGCAACCCGGGCTTTAAATTCTGCAGAGAATTTTCTGCGTGGTGTTTTCTGTTTCATAGATGTAAATTAAAATTAATTATTTAACTAACACCATGGTTTGAAATTAGGGGAGTATTATACAATTAACCAGTCGAATGGCCATTTTTACGCGTTATGAATGTGGATACTTAAAGCACTATTCTTTTTCAAATTCGGAATGGAGACAAGATTTATTTATTGGATTGAATGTCAGTTTATAACTATGGATATGTTCTAGTTAAACAATTTTGCCTAATTTTGTTCTGTGAAAACCTTCAAGGTAATTATCTTACTTCTACTTCTATCCAGTAAACTAGTTTATTCGTTTTTCTGGCAAGTTAATTTTTATATTAATCAACAGGAAATTACTCGGTTAGAATGTGAGAACAAGGATAAACCCCTAATGAAATGTAATGGTAAATGTTATTTAGCAAAGCAATTACAAAAAGCGGAGGATGAGCTAAATGAAAAAAAATCAAAGCAGGAGCAATCTAAAAACACAATTAAGTTAATGGAAGGAAGTGCATTCATTGTACCTCAAAAAATAGCATTTTCATCCAATTTTTCTTTTCAAATTGAAACAACAAATTGTGTTAGTTATTCTAAAAACCTCCTATCTGGGGCAACTTACCCCATTTTTCATCCCCCTTGTTTGGCTTAGTTTTTCAGAAAGAAAATTAGGTTCAAATAAAAAATAACACATGAAAAAATACAGTGTGATTCTACTACTTCTTGTAAGTAGTAGAGCAAACGCTTGTGATATTTGTGGAGGGGTAAGTGGTAATGCAACTATTGGCTTATTCGCTTCCACCAAGTACCACATGCTAGGAGTTAAAACGGGGGTTCAATCTTTTAAAAGTTTAATGGATGGAATTGTGCATTCACGAGAATACTTGTTTCGTAACGAGATCAATTTTCGTTTTCAATTTCATAAAAGAATTCAAGTAATTGGAGTGATTCCCTACCAGATTGGCTTCCAAAAAAGAGATTTAGGAAATGATTTGGTTCAAGGATTGGGTGATCCTATGGCGATGCTAAATGGAATACTTTGGCACAAAAAAGATACCAACGGACGTGCAATTCATTTTCTCTCTTGTGGTTTTGGAATTAAATTACCCACTGGTCGAGTGGGATCTATTTCAAGCGCGATTAAAAACCTATATCCCGGAACTGGAGCTTGGGAGGAATTACTTATTTTAAACTACACATTCACGTTGAATAAATCATGGAGTGCTCAAAACGAATTGAGCTATGCGTTTAAACAAAGTAATAATGCTGGATACAAATACGGAAATTCAGCACAAGCATCTTTCACCGCAGTAAATAATAGGAAAATGGGAATGCGAAGATTGATATCTTCTATTGGATTTATTTATAGCCATTTTCAACCCAGTTCTTTGGATGGTGAAGTCTTATCTCTGAATAGTAATAAGGGATTTGTGCTATCTCCAAAAGCTAGTTTGAATCTTATAGGATATCGTTGGCTCTATTCCATACAATGTCAAGTTCCATTGTTCCAAAACCTAAATGATCGATCAATTAAACAAACTTTCGGCATTGAAGCCGGAATAACTTATTTATTAAAAACAAAAATTAAAAAACATGAAAACAACATTTAATTATTTTCTTATATCCAGTGCATTATTTATTGGATTAACAGCTTGTAAAAAACATGAAAATTCAACCGCAACCATTAACTTAATGGAACCAATGGAGAACGATACTCTTGCATTCGGTACAGAACTACATATGCACGGAACAATTGTTGGAACGGGTGAATTGCATGGTTATACTTTATCATTAAAAAATGTATCAACAAATGCCATTTTGTACTCAGCTTCAAACACGACACATCAAGAGAATTATGCATTTGATGAACATTGGGTGAATAACGTAACAGATACAACGCTGGTTCAAGTTTCTGTTGATGTAGAAATAGATCATGATGGAACAAAGACTAGTAAATTAGTAAACTTAGTTTGTTTACCGAATTAAAGATGTAGTTGTAGATTTGAAATTGCCGGTATGAAAGTACCGGCTTTTTTTGTTATCAATTTTGAATAACTAAAGTGTTCGAAATACTGGTGTTTAATTGGGTTATTTCACGAATAAATTCAGATTCCTTTTCTGGTGAAATTAACAATTCATCATATTTGTTGTAGTGAACAACCAAACACTTCCAGGAAGTATTCATTTTCCATCCTAGATATAAACCATTGGCTCGTTCTATTTTTCGAATGGTCTTTATTGGGATTTGTTTTTTGAAAAACAATATTTTACAAATTAGAACCTCTTTGTCCCTTATTTCATAAAATGTGGAGCGCTGAATCACAATAAATAGAATCCCTAAAAGTAAAGAAATTGAATAGAGAATTAACAGTGATTCGTAAGACTGATTGTCAATTACTTCAATCAAGCCAATAAAAGAATAGAGAACAAAAACGAATAACTAAATTAGTCCAAAAAACCAATCTCGCTTCGCTCTAAAAATCATTACCAGGTAAACAATGGACGATGAGACATTAACGCGTTTACGTCTTGTTTTACATGTGTTATTTCAATTTCGTTGTCTTTATTCATCAACACACGGTCAATTAACGAAACAATATATGGAATTTCATCTTCTTTGATACCTCTTGATGTGATTGCAGGAGTTCCAATTCGAATTCCTGAGGTTACAAACGGTGATTCTGTGTCAAAAGGAACCATGTTTTTATTCACGGTAATATCTGCTAGAACTAGAGTGTTTTCTGCTTCTTTTCCCGTAATTCCTTTCGAACGAAGATCAATCAACATACTATGATTTTCTGTTCCTCCAGAAACGATTGAATAACCTAGTTTCATGAATTCTTGTGCCATGACAGAAGCATTCTTTTGAACTTGAGCCATGTATGTTTTGTATTCAGGACTCAATGCTTCACCAAAAGCTACTGCTTTAGAGGCAATCACATGTTCTAATGGACCGCCTTGAATACCAGGGAATACAGCAGCATCCAATAATGCGCCCATAGATTTTGGATTTCCATTGAGCCATTTTAAACCAAAAGGATTATCAAAATTGTGACGCATCATAATTACACCACCTCTTGGGCCTCTAAGTGTTTTATGGGTTGTAGTGGTTACGATATGACAATGGTCTAAAGGATCATTTAATAGTTTTGCTGCGATCAATCCAGCTGGATGCGAAATATCAGCCAAAACTATTGCACCAATTTCATCAGCCACTTTTCGAATGCGCGCATAGTCCCAATCTCTTGAATAGGCAGAAGCACCACAGATAATCATTTTAGGCAGTTCACGTTTTGCTGTCTCTTCCAAAACATCATAATCCACCAAGCCCGTTTCTTTGGAAACCCCGTAGAAAAATGGCTTGTATAGCTTTCCTGAGAAATTTACAGGTGAACCATGCGTTAAATGACCACCGTGAGATAAATCAAATCCAAGTATTTTATCACCAGGATGCAGGCAAGCAAGAAAAACTGCTGCATTGGCTTGTGCTCCTGAATGTGGTTGAACATTGGCCCAAGTAGCACCAAATAATTGACACAAACGATCAATGGCTAATTGTTCTACTTTATCTACTATTTCACATCCGCCGTAATACCGTTTTCCGGGAAGTCCTTCCGCATATTTATTGGTTAGCACACTTCCCATAGCTTCCATTACTTGGTCGCTTACAAAATTTTCAGAGGCTATTAATTCAATTCCGTGTAGTTGTCGATTTTTTTCAGCTTCAATTAAAGTAAAAACTTCCGTATCTTTTAACATGGTGTGCTAGTTTGGTTCTTGTAATTTTTTTCGTAAATTTTCTCCAGTCCTTGTTGCAAGGTTATCATTGGTTTGAATCCGGTTAATTCAACTAATTTTTTAGAACTTCCAATTCTACGTGCAACCTCATATCCATTTTTTTCATGTTCGTTATCAACGTGAATAATTTCTGAATCAGATTGGGTAACTGCTTTAATTTCTTTTGCTAGATCAGCAATACACCATTCTGCCTCGTTCGCGATATTCACAATATGCCATCCTTTCAAGTTAATCAATCTTATACAAGCTTCCACAGTGTCATCGATATAGGTGAAATCCCGGGTTTGTTTTCCGTCTCCGTATACAGTGACTGGTTCATTCTCCAAACATTGCTCAAAAAAGCGTGGAACAACCATTCTATTGTCTTGATTGTGACCATATACATTAAAAAACCGCAACGAAACGGAGTTTAATCCTCTTTCATCAAAATTAGATTTTAAGTATAATTCATTGTATCTTTTTGCCATGGCATAAGAAGTATGAGGGTCAACCAATAATTCTTCAGTCAATACGTCATCTACAATTTCAGTTGAACTATAAATTCCGCTGGTCGATGCATAGATAATTTTAGATATGTTGTTCGCGTATGCTGCAGTTACAATATTTTTAGTTCCGTAAACTTCAACTTCCATGGTTTCTACCGGATTTTCAGCAACGATATCAACTCCTAAAACGGCGGCAAAATGATAAATTAAATCACACCCCTTGGCAGCTTCAATTACTAAGGCCTCATCGCGAACATCTCCTTTAAAAAAAGTAATGTTTTCGAGGGTTTCTTTGTCCAATTTATTTCCACGTATCAGTGAGTCTAAAACAACAACTTGATGACCATCCTTTAGGAGTCTTTTTGCTAAATTGCTCCCTATGAATCCAGCTCCGCCAGCGATTAAAACTTTCATTAATTGATTTTTGTAGTTTAGTGGTTACAAATATCGTAAAAAATTCATTTATAGCGAATGATTGAACGAAGATTATGCGTTTTTATTCCGTTTAAACTTGAATAAATTCCATCTGGTTTTAATATATCTTTTTACAAATAACCAGAAACATGAAAAATATGATAAGTGTCTTTTAAGGGTCCAACGTGAACCACTTTTCCATTTTCATTTTAGGAAAACGCCGAATCTCCCATTTTTTTCATGGCAAAATGAATGGATTGAACAAACAAGAGTTACGATATCATTTCAGAAGCATCCCTTTTTTCTGATCGAATGGGGAGTAGTTGTTACTTTGCAAAAACCATAAAGTGAATCTTGTTTGTTCATTTTAATACACTAGATTTAATTCAAATTTAATTTTAATGCTGGAATAATATGTATTTTCGTAATTAGTTTTAATTATATGAAAAGACCAAAAATACTTGTGACGAATGATGACGGAATCACATCGAAAGGGATTTCTACATTAATAGAGGTTGCCAAATCGTTTGGTGATGTTTTGGTTGTGGCTCCAGACAAACCTCAATCAGCTACAGGACACTCCATTACGATACATCATCCGCTGCGACTAAATTCTTTTCATCATTATGAAGGGGTGGAAGCCTATTCATGTTCCGGAACACCCGTAGATTGCGTGAAACTGGCAATTTATGAAATCTTAAAAGGAAAACCTGAATTATTGCTTTCGGGAATAAATCATGGAGAAAATACTTCCACTAATGTGTTGTATTCTGGAACTATGTCAGCAGCTGTTGAAGGAGCAATGGAAGGGATTTCATCCATAGGATTTTCTTTGGCAAACTTTTCGGCAGATGCTGATTTTACCGCAGCTCAATGGGCGGCACACGCAGTAATTTCCTCAGCTTTAAGCAATGAATTCCCTTTGAATACTTGTTTAAATGTAAATATTCCTGATATTTCAATTGCAACCATTCAAGGATTTAAGGTTTGTAGACAGGCACATGCATTTTGGGTGGATCGATTTGATAAAAGAGAAGATCAGTTTGGTAAATCTTATTTTTGGTTAAGCGGAGAGTTTTCAGACGTTGATCAAAACGAAGACACTGATTTATTTGCAATGAAAAATGGCTATGTAAGTATTGTACCTACTCATTTTGACATGACAGCATATCAAGCATTAGAGGAACTAAAAAACTGGAAAATATGAGTTTAATAAATTGGAGTTGGGAGCATACAAAAGGATTATTGATTGGACTTTTGTCACCCATCGTGTTAGTTCCATTAGTTATTGTAATTATGGCAGAATTTCAAAATTATCCGTTTGAATATTTATGGAAGCAGTTTTTGAATATTGATATGGTTCGAAGCAAATTTTTATCCCTTGCGATTATTGTTAATTTGTTGTGGTTTTATTTAACAATAAATCGTGAGAAATATGGACTAGGTATGGGAATAATTGCTGGAACAATACTTTACTTGCCATACGTTTTGTATGTGAACGTTATTCAATAATGAGTCAAAAAAAACCTCGATTTTACATTATTGCTGGTGAGGCATCTGGAGATTTACATGGTTCAAATTTATTGGCTGCGTTAAATGAACTTAATCCGACAATTGAAGCTCGTTGTTGGGGCGGAGATTTAATGAAAAAGGAGGGTGCAACTATTGTTAAGCACATTTCTGAACTTGCTTTTATGGGGTTTATCGAGGTTTTGTTTAACCTAAGAACCATTCTCAAAAATATTGCATTTTGTAAGAAGGATATTCGTGCTTATCAACCGGATGTTTTAGTTCTGATTGATTATCCTGGCTTTAATTTGCGGATTGCTGATTGGGCCAAACAAAATAATATTTGTGTTCATTATTATATTTCTCCTCAAGTTTGGGCTTGGAAACAATCTAGGGTGCAAATCATTAAGCGCTGCGTCGATAAAATGTACACTATTTTGCCCTTTGAGAATTCGTTTTATAAACAATTCAATTATTCCACGGAGTATGTAGGTCATCCTTTATTAGATGAAATAAAAAAGCGAGAGGCTCAATCGGTTGGTAAAGTAGAATTTTGCGCAAAAAATAATTTGTCTGAAATACCTATAATTGCTTTGCTACCCGGTAGTAGGAAACAAGAAATTCATGTTAAATTACCCATCATGTTGGATGCGGTTAAAGATTTTGAAACCTACCAAATTGTAATTGCAGGTGCGCCCAATCAATCCCAGGATATGTACCGAGATTTTGAATCACTTGGGGTAACAATTCTTTTCGCTCAGACTTATGATTTACTACGTTTTTCGGATTTTGCAGTTGTAACTTCGGGAACAGCGACTCTGGAAACCGCATTGTTTTCAGTTCCACAAGTCGTTTGTTATAAAGGTTCTTTTATTTCCTATATCATCGCACGAAATCTGATAAAAATAAAATACATTTCATTGGTAAACTTGATAATGGATAAACTGGTTGTAAAAGAGTTGATTCAACAGGATTGCACATCAGATAATATTCGAAAAGAACTCCGTTTACTGATCGAAAATCAGGAGTATCGGCATCAAATGATTACGAATTATGGAGAAATGAGCTTATTACTTGGTCAAGGTGGTGCGAGTCAAAAAGTGGCCAATTCATTGTTGAAAACTATATCAAAGGCTTAATTCATCGATTTTTTAAGGTTGTAAATTTGCGGTATGGGCAAAGGAATTTGTTTTGTTATTTTTTTAACGCCAACACTGCTTTTTTCGCAATTAATGCGAATAGGTATTTTTTCACGGGATAAAATCAATCGTTTAACAGTTTCCTATTCAGAAACTTCATATTCCATTTATGGAGATTCAACCTACATCGGAGAAATAAATAAAAATGATTTTGCCGAAATTCAACAAGTTGAATCGAATAAATTAAAGCTAACGGTTGGCGTGTTAGAAATAGGTGTTTTTAATTCTGTTAAATTTGTTCAAAACCTCACGATTGGAAACCTAACGCTGACCATTAAGAATTCTGATGTAAAACCTCGAAAATACAATGGTGATTTTTTATTTGAAGTGGGTAAGAATGGAATAAAAATTATAAATGAGGTTAATCTCGAAGATTATATTGCGGCAGTTGTAGAGTCAGAGGGTGGGGTAGGGCATCATTTAGAATATTATAAAGCACAGGCTGTAATGAGCAGAACCTATGCGATAAAGAGTAAAAACAGGCATTCAAAAGAAGGATTCGATTTATGTGATCAGGTTCATTGTCAGGCTTATCATTATAAATGGAGATTTTCAAATCCAATATTAACAGCTGTAAAAGGAACACAAAATGAAGTATTAATCTACTCTCAAACCCATTTGGTGGAAGGTTTTTTTCATGCAAACTGTGGTGGGCAAACATGTGAGCCTGATTTGATTTGGAATGAATCAATTCCTTATTTGCGTTCGTTTAAGGATACCTTTTGCATCTTTACCAAGCAAGCAAAGTGGGAAAAACGCATTGAAAAAACAAAATGGGTTGATTTTTTTCAAAAAAAGTATTTTGTTTCTTCCGAAGACGAGTTTTTTAAAAGTCAACAATTTAATTTTAGACAAGAAGCCAGGCTTGCTTTTTTTGTTGATCCAAAATATGGAATTCCACTTCGTGATATTCGTGAAGTTTTTCAGCTGAAATCAACATTGTTTAGTTGTTCTGAGGAAGGTGAATTTGTAAAACTTAGTGGAAAAGGATATGGACACGGAGTTGGTTTATGTCAAGAGGGATCGATGAAAATGGCGAAATCCGGATTTACATACCAACAAATATTAGGATACTATTTTGAGGGGACCAAGATTATAAATTTAAAATCAATTGTCGATGTTTCAAAAAAAGACTTTAAAACCACCAATCCAATCACCTTTGAAACATATTTCGAAAATACAACCGGCGATTAACAAAAAAAGCCGGACATAATCCGGCTAACAATATAATCAATGAGAAATATTATCTTTTGTGGAATGGTTCGTCAGATACAGTTAATTTTTTACGACCTTTTCTTCTTCGAGCAGCAATTACTCTTTGGCCATTTTTAGTTGCCATTCTACTTCTGAAACCGTGTTTGTTTCTTCTCTTTCTAACGGATGGTTGAAATGTTCTTTTCATATCTATTTATTAAATCCCATAAAAATGGTTTACAAAGATAATAAAAATTTAATTACATGCAATCTGAAGGATGAAAAATATTTTAAATCATCTTTTTTTTATTTCTCAAATGATATATAATTAACGATTTTTGAACTTGTTGATGTACTATTCAAGCTATTTTTAAGTAAAGTGGCTGCAAGATTTTGAGCTTTCACAGAATGGAACTTTTTCAATGAGCCCATCATGAATAAATCTACGAGCGGTGAAATTTTTTGCGCAATCCACTCTAGAGGTCTTGATTCCGAACGCTTTCCAATTAACATTGCGGGATGATAAATAAAAATAGTTGGGATCTTTGAGTTTTCAACTCCTTCTTCAGCTTCTCCTTTTATTCGATTATAGTTGATTTTTGAATGTGTATTGGCTCCAATCGCTGAAATTAAATGGAACTGTTGAATACCTACTAATTTTCCAATTTGCGCCAACCGAACTGGAATGTCGCGATCTATTTTTTCATAATTGAAAACATCCGGTGTTTTCGCTTTCGTGGTGCCGATACAACAATAGATTATTTCTCCATGAATTGAGTTTTTTAATTGCTCCTCGTTTTCAAAATCAACCGCATGGACAGAAATTTTGGGTGAAGAAAAAATAACTTCTTTACGCACTAAAACATGAATTTTTGAAATATTATTGCTCTCAATTAATTGTTTTAAAAGTTCCGATCCTATAAGTCCGCTTCCTCCAACAACTGTTACCTCTTTCATTTCCATTAGTTTTCCTAAAGTTACAATTAATTGATTCATAATCTTTACTACAATATTTCAATTGTTTCCGTATTTTCGTGAACTGAAAGGTAATTTTATAAAATGGAAATTAATCGTCTGAAACTGGCCCAATTCGGGAATATTGAATTACTTGCGAAACAAGTGGTTGAAGGATTTATTACTGGATTACATAAAAGTCCTTTTCATGGGTTTTCCGTTGAATTTGCTGAACATCGATTATATAACAAAGGTGAATCCACTAGGCATATTGATTGGAAATTGTATGGAAGAACGGATAAACTATTTACTAAAAAATACGAGGAAGAAACCAATTTAAGGTGTCAAATTGTGATTGATGGATCAAGTTCAATGTATTTTCCTCAAAATAGCTCGATAACAAAATATGAATTTTCTGTTTATGCCGCAGCCAGTTTTATTGAGCTTTTAAAAAAACAACGGGATGCAATAGGGTTGTCAATAATTACAGATAAAGTTGAATTGCATACACAAGCTAAATCTTCTCCGGCTCATCATCGTTATTTATATTCAGAATTGGAAAAGCGTTTGGTTTCGTACGAAGAAGATAAAAGAAAGAATACTAATATCGTTCAATCCTTACATGACATTGCTGAATTATCTCATCGAAGAAGTTTAATCGTTATTTTTTCAGATTTATTGGATGATCCATCGAAAGCGGACGAATTATTTCAAGCGGTAGAACACATGCGTCACAACAAACACGAAGTAATTCTTTTTCATGTGGTTGATCAGAAAATGGAAGTTGATTTTGAGTTAGGTAATCGACCTTATAATTTGGTGGATATGGAAACTGGTGAACGAATGAAAATTCAACCTGCTGAAATCAAGGAAGAGTACACTAAATCGATAAAAAAGTACTTTGATGAGTTAGCTTTACGAAGTTTAAATAATCGAATTGATTTTATGCCCGCTGACATAAATCAAGGTTATGATCAAGTGCTATTGCGCTATTTACTCAAACGACAAAAACTATTTTAGTTTGTTCAATAAATCATTTAATATTGATGGCTCAATTGAGTGATTACCATAATATTGTAAAATTTTAAAATTCTTTTTTTTATAGAATTTAATTGTGTTTATTTGTTCTGTTTCATTAAAATATTGATCCTCTGAACCGAGAACAAAGTAATTTTTGTTGGGTTCAAAATTAATCTCCTCTTCAATATGTAAATCAGGAGGAAAAACACATGCCCAGAGTATTAAATGGTGGATATTTAACTGATTAACATAAAATCGAGTGGCAGTGGCTCCTCCTTGAGAAAAACCTAGAAGAATGATTTTTTCGAATGATTTTTTGCTTGTTAAATTATCCAAAAGTTGTTTCAAATAATTCATATTATCCTGAATGTCTTGTTCTCTTGCTTCCTTGGTCATCCATGAGGCACCAACTCTTCCGGCTGAGCCTTCCAAATAGAATCGATGCAATCCTTCTGGAATTACTACAAAATAGTTCTTATCTACGGTTTCAAATTTTCGTCCAAAGTAAGTAGGTAATTGCCCATATCCATGAAAGCAAATAAGTAATGAACTCGCTTCATCCAAATTACCGTGGGTAAAATAGCGTGCTGTTTTTTGAATCGTAAGTGTGTTTTCTTTCATACCGTTTTTTTGTTACAAAGCAAAATTATACATTTGACTATGCGTAAGCTAATTTCTTTTCTATTACTTTTTTTATTCCTGTGGCAAATAGGGGGGTATCTACTTGAATTTGAGATAGAATCAAGTAGGGTTAGAAAAGAATTGAAGAAATTATCCAAGGAGGCCGTTCCATTAAATCAGCTTGTTTATTTTCAATTTTCTGCTAAAGAAATCCAATCTTTGACCTGGACAAAAAAAAATGAGTTCAAAAAGGACGGTCATTTTTATGATGTTGTTTGGAGACAAGATTTGAGAGGAGGATTAATCGAATTACAGTGTGTTTCTGATGATCAAGAAACTGAATTATTTAAAAAGTTGGATCAATATGTTTCGGTAAATTTGGCAAACCCGAATTCAGGCAGACCTTTAAAAAAATGGTCGAAATTGGTATTTGGGGTTTATTTGTTAACCAATCTTACCATTGAACCAATTATTCAAAAACCATTATCCATTAGTGCAAAACTACGATATAGTTATTTTGATCTTCTATCACAAAGTCATCTCTTTATTGAAACTCCTCCACCGAATGGTGAATTTGCCTAATCATTAAGCAAATTAAGTTTTAATAAATAAAATATGATAAAGTCAATATTGACCTTTATTGGTCTTCTAATGGGTTTTGTGTACACCCTAAACGCACAACAAATCATACATTTTTATGATGAAAGTACTTGGCAGCCAATTGCAGGAGTTCAAGTGAGTTTGAATAATCAAAATTTGGTCTCCGACCAAAAAGGAAACATCCCTGTGAGTGACTTATTTTCTTCTACGATGCTTTCCATTTATCATCCTGATTTTGAATCTATTATAGTGTCATATTCTCTAATAATGGAGAGAAAACATAAAATCGGATTGAAATCAAATGCAAATACTTTTGAAGAAACCGTTATTTCGGCTTCTAAAGTGGAGGAAAAAAAGAAAGATGTGGCTCAGAAAATTCAAGTATTAAAAAGTTCAGAGCTCCAGTTTCAAAATCAAAGTTCCATGGCAGATGTGATGTCAAATTCAGGAAATGTTTTTGTTCAAAAAAGTCAATTGGGTGGAGGAAGTCCCATAATACGTGGTTTTGAAACTAATAAAGTGTTAATGGTTGTGGACGGAATTCGCATGAACAATGCAATTTACCGCGGGGGGCATTTACAAAATATAATTACCTTGGATAATTCGATGATGGATCGGGTAGAGGTTGTTTTTGGCCCTGGATCTGTCGTTTATGGCTCAGATGCGATTGGAGGCGTTATGTCTTTTACGACTAAAAATCCAACATTAAGTTCAACGGATGATATTCTTGTTAAAGGTGGTGCATATACTCGCTATTTCTCTGCTGCTAATGGATTTGCCGCCAATGCAAATGTTTCTATAGGTTCAAAGCGATTTGCATCATTAACCTCATTCACGTATTCCAATTATGGTGATCTTCGTCAAGGTGCTGTTAGAAGTCCGTTGGTAGGAAATTTCGGATCCAGACCATGGTATGTCGACCGTATAAATGGGGTGGATTCTATGATGGTCAATGCGGATACGAATCTTCAGGTTGGTTCAGGATATACTCAATATGATATTTTGCAAAAGTTTACCTTTAAGCAAAATGATTGGATGACTCATAAATTAAATTTCCAATTATCCAATTCAAGTAAAATTGATCGATATGATAGATTGACTCTTATGAACGGTAGTAAGCCAAAATTTGCTGAATGGTATTATGGCCCTCAATTTAGATTACTTGGATCTTATACATTAGAATTGACCAATAAAAATAAATTATATGACCATGCGCGTATCATTTTAGGTTATCAATCAATTGAAGAAAGTAGAATGGATCGAAAATTCAAAAAAGAGTTGTTGAATCATCGAATCGAAAAATTGGATATTTTCACATTCAATGCTGATTTCGTTAAAAAAGTTACCAAGCATGAAATCAGATATGGATTAGATGCCTATTTGAATAAAGTAAATTCTACAGCTTATGCAGAAAATATTGTCGCGGATACAACTGCAATAATAGATACGCGTTATCCAGATGGTGGATCTTCTATGAATGCAGTCGCAACTTATGCCACACATACTTGGGAAATCACAGATAAATTGATCCTGAATGACGGTCTTCGTTTTTCTAACGTTGGTTTAGCAGCTATGTTTAACGATAAAACGTTCTTCCCATTTCCTTTTAATTCAATCAATCAAAATAATTCCGCAGTTAATGGAAATATTGGATTGATTTATATGCCTTCTGAAAAATGGAGATTAACAGCAACCGGATCAACAGGATTTAGAGCGCCAAATGTGGATGATTTAACGAAAGTATTTGAATCAGTTCCGGGAAAAGTGGTTGTTCCTAATCCAAACTTAAAACCGGAATATTCCTATTCAGCTGAATTAGGAATTAATCATTATTTTGCTAAATCAATTAACATTGGAGTTAATGGGTATTATACGCTTCTTCAAAATGCGTTAACTGTTCAAAATTCACTATATAATGGATTAGATTCAATTGATTATGATGGCACATATAGTCAAGTGATGACAACAACCAATGCAGGGAGTGCATCTGTTTATGGTATTGAAGGATTTATTAGCGGGAAATTAGGAGAGTATTTCTCTATTCTTGCAACGATAAATTATACCCGAGGTAGAATACAAACAGACTCAATTACATATCCCTTGGATCATATACCGCCGATATTTGGTAAAGTGAGTTTGACCTATCAAGTTCAAAAATTCAAAGCTGAAATTTTTACAAATTTTTCTGGTTGGAAAAGATTGGCAGATTATAACATAAATGGAGAAGACAATTATTCGTATGCTTTGCCTCAAGGAATGCCAGGTTGGTTTACATTGAACTTAAGAGTAGGTTATAATTTTAATAAAAATCTGGCGATTCAAGCTGCTTGTGAAAATATCATGGATCAAAATTACCGCAATTTTGCTTCTAATATTTCTTCTCCGGGAAGAAATTTCATTCTTACTTTGCGAGGGAATTTTTAAAAGTTTAGTAATAAAAAGTAAGGAGTAATCGGGAACAAGTGCTCCTTTTCTATTTGATTAGGTTTCGTGAAACTTGATGAAAAGAGGGCTGATTTCGGTTCTCCATTTTTTAATGTTCAAATTTCTTTAAATCAAATAGATGAATGGAATGGGTGGAGGTGGTAGCAACCAACTTTCTTTTGAAAGTGGTTAGGGATAAATAATACAAGTTATTTATGTTGATCCATCTCGTCCCACCATCCAACGAATAATCCAAGCCATTGGTACCACAGGTAAAAAGAATGTTTTTATATGAAATAATGCAGGATCTATAACCCTGTGGACGTTGAATTGGTTCTACCCATGACTTTCCTCTGTCAGTTGAAAATAAAACAAGTTGAAACGCTATCATTAGGGAGCTTATAATCGCCACCAACGGCTATATAATTCCCTTCCCCTAAGTAGGAAATGGAGAATGGGCCTGTGCTTTCAGATGCCGGAAATGGAATAGGGGTGTCCTTCCATGAATTCCCATGATTTGTTGAAATAAAAATACGTGATTTCAAACCTCCAGATACAAACATGAAAGTGGAATCGTTTAAACAATGTACAGTTGACCCGCTAGCAGCAAATCCAGCCTCTCCTTTTTTAGCGAGAATTTTACCTTCGCAAGGATTCCAAGTTTTTCCGTTGTTTATTGTGAAAAAAAGGGAGAATGTATCATTTATTGGGTCTCCCATTAGAAAACCACTGCTTCCATAGAAATCCATTCCATCTAGAAATACAGAATCAAAGTCATGGCGTCGATTAGCACTTAAATTAATAATAAGTCCAGAATCTCCACTTTGCATAGTAAGAATTTGATGGTTGACCAATTCAATGTCTCTTAATTCACCACCGGTGTTATCCAAATTGACTAATTGAACTGATTTTTTGTTTTGGGGTTGATTTTAAACACATACCCATCATTGGTAGAGACATAAATAAATGATTTATCTGAGGTAATCCCTCGCGCATGACATTTTCTAGTGGAATATACAATTTCCTCCAACGCTTGAGCACGTAGAATAGAGGGGAAGATAAAGATTAGTAAAATAAGTGTTTTCATAGAATAAAAAAAGCCGCTATAGAAGCGGCTTTAAATTGAGTTATCGGTAATTATTTAATAATAAATTGAACGCGTCTGTTTTTCGCCCAATCGATTTCTTTTTCTTCAGCATCACCAGAAACAAAATCACTTTCTTCCTTAATACCTTTGAATTCAATTGCTATTACGTTTGTTACACCTAATTTTTTCAATTGATCAGCTACTGCAGTAGCGCGTTTTTTATCGACTTCCTTGAATGCAGGAGTAATCTCACTTAAATTTGTTTCCATGGTATCGGCATTACCAACAACCGTCAGGGTTAACCCAGAATTTGCTTTCAAGATTCTTGCTACGTCATCAATCGTGTTATTTGCTTCTGTCGTAAGATCACTTTTCCCTGCTCCGAAGAAAACAGCATATGTTTCAATTTTTTGTTTTGGAGTCATTTTGTCTTCAATGATGAACTCTTTTTGAAATGTCAAATCGGAATACCCTTTATCCATGTCTTTTCCACCACATTTACAAGGTTCTATTGCTAAATACTTTTTTTCAAATTCATTTTTTTCTGCAATTTCATCTTCTGATAAATCTTCTTCATTTTTCATAAGATTTGATAAATTATTAGCCAATAAGTATGCCTCGAAAGTTGGGAAATACTCTCTAACTATCACTTGGTCTATAAAATAATAAGCAGATTGCAAAGCAGTTGCTGTGGCATTTTTTGATTTTTTAAATGCTTCGTTTTTTGTTTTGTTATTTGATGCAAAATTACCTAGAGAAATATATTGTTCTCCTCCTTTAGCTTCGTAAGTTCCGCAGATTTTGTGCCAGCCGTTCGCTGAATTAAACACTTTTGTTTCATTATCTGGATGTAAAATATCGGCAACTCCTTTGAAAAGGTTTTTATCCTTGGATTCTTCCGGACGTTTCATGTCAAATTTCGCGCCTATATTGTTTGTCGCATATTTAGATCCTTCAGCTAAAGAGACATAATATTCTACACAATACAATTTCTTTTTTGTTAATTTGGTGTTCAATTCACCTGTTAAGTAAGAACGCTCGTTTTGTTTTTTCCCAGTAACAAAAATATGAATCCCTGCATAGTTGTCACCAAAAGTCGGTGTTGGTACTTCTTTTCCGAATTTACTTTGAGGTACTGTAATTCCGGTTTCAACACCAGTAACATCAGATCGATACGCATCAGCTTTCACACCAGTGGCTGAATACCAACCATCAATATAATCAATTCCCCCTAGCTTTTTTGGTTTTTTTCCAGGTGATTTTAAATTCTCGAAACTTCCATTTCGAACAAAATTTCCGTCAGTATTGGTTTCTTCTGATTTATTATCTTTCTTCTTTTGTCCAAAAACAGGATTACTGAAAGAAACAAGTCCAACTAACGCCACAGAGGAAATCCCCCATGTTAGTGTTGAATTTAGATTAATTGATTTCATGGTTTTTAACTGTATTTATAAACGTTTTTACTTTTTCAAAGTCAGTATCTGGATAAATTCCGTGGCCTAAGTTAACAATATGTCGTTTACTTTTAAACGAACTAAGCATTTTTTTTGTTTCGAGTTCAATATTTTGCTGCGTTCCATAAAGAACACATGGATCTAGGTTCCCTTGTAATGTTTTTGTTTCATTCACCAATTCGCGAGTTGAATTAATATCCATGTTCCAATCTAATCCAAGGGTATTACAATTTAATTTCGCCAAATCAGATAAAGATGCACTTGCTCCTTTCGCGAAAATTGTAATTGGAATTTCAGTAATCGCATTACAAATCTTGGTAAGGTATGGCAAACAAAATTCTTGGTATTGAGCGCGTGATAATATCCCTGCCCAGGAATCAAAAACTTGCACTAAATCTGCTCCATGTTTCATTTGTAATTTTAGATATTCTATAGTGATATCTGTAATTTGGCTTAACAAGTTGTGCGCCAAAATTGGATTTTGATATAATATCTTGCGTGATTCCGAAAAAGTTTTTGACCCTTTTCCTTCCACCATGTAACAAAAAATGGTCCATGGAGCCCCTGCAAAACCAATTAATGGTACACGACCGTCAAGTGTCTTTTTCGTTAGGGAGATTGCCTCTAGGACGTAACTTAATCGATCTGAAACGTCTATATTGCCGGAAATCAATGATAGGTCATCTGAGGTACGAATCGTTTTTTCAAACCAAGGACCTTTTTGCTCAATCATCTCATAATCCAAACCCATTGCCTCAGGAACAACTAAGATGTCAGAGAAAATAATCGCAGCGTCCACCCCTAAAATATCAACAGGTTGAAGTGTAACTTCACAACATAATTCAGGGTTTTTAACGAGTGCTTTAAAGTCTTTTACAGAAGACCTCACGGCTCTATATTCAGGGAGAATTCTACCTGCTTGCCTCATAATCCAAACCGGATAACGATCAATTGATTCGCCTTTGGCAGCTCTGATTAATAATTCATTTTTCATTTTCAGGACAAAGATATAAAAATCGTTGTTTTTAAAAGGGTCAAAGTTTACTTTTGTATTATGAAATATTGGAATTCGATCTCCTTTTCATCTAAATCGTATGTGATTTCATTCATTTTTGTTTGGCTAATTCTATTCATTTATACTACTACCGTTCCAAAATTTGAAATTCATCAGTCCTTAAATAGTTATCACGATTACCTCCTTGATTTTATTTTTTCGACGATTACTTTCTTGGGTGATGGAATCTTCGCTGTACTCGTATCGTTACTTTTCTTTTTTCTCGATAGAAAAAAAGGAATATTTCTTCTTTTGACCTTTCTTTTTTCTTCGCTGTTGGCTCAATTGTTAAAGAATTTTGTTTTTGATGATTTTATGCGGCCGTATCATTATATTCAATCGGGTTCGCTTCGTGTCCCCATTGTTTCAGGAATGAAAATGCATGCCAGTCATAGCTTTCCTTCGGGACATACAACTACTATATTTGCATTAACTGCAGCACTTGGTTTATTCTATCAGTCTAAAAAAATAGGAATAGCTCTTTTTGTAATTGCTCTTTTTGTGGGGTATTCCCGTATTTATTTATCCCAGCATTTTTTAGCAGATACACTCGCAGGCAGTATTCTTGGAGTAACAACAAGTTTTATTATCTATCAAATTTTGAAAAAAAATAGGCCCTTTGTCAAATAAAACGATTGTTATTTGATACTCTTTTCCAAAAGATTCCTATTTTTGAACCAAAATAAAAAAGTATTCATGAATTTGCAAGGAATTATTTCTATCGCTGGACGTCCAGGTTTGTATAAAATTGTAGCTCAAGGAAAAAACTCAGTTATTGTTGAATCAATGACAGATAAAAAAAGATTTCCTGCCCATGCTTCTGATAAAATCTCAGCACTTGAAGACATCTCTGTCTACACAACCGACGAAGATGTTAAATTAATTGAGGTGTACAAAAAAATGTATGAATCATTGAGTGGAAATGCTGGATTATCGCACAAAGACGATCCGAAAAAATTGCGTGAATATGTAATTACATTTTTACCAAATTACGATAGCGAGCGTGTTTATGATTCTGATGTACGCAAATTATTTCAGTGGTACAATACGCTAATAGCTGAAGGATTATTAATACCTGAAGTAGAAACAACAGAAGTTGAAGATGTTGCTAGTATTGAAACTAAAGCTAAAACACCAAAAACGGTTAAGGAAGCAAAACCTGCTAAAGTTGCCAAATCGGCTTCTACAACAAAAGCAACTATTAAGTCTGCTGGAGCAAAAAAAGTAGCTACTGTTAAGACAGGAGGCGGTCGCGGAAAATAATATTTTTTAGGTTATGGAACTGAAACTTGCTCAACGGTATTTTTTACCGAACAAATTGGTATTGACTAAATGGGAAGACATAGAACCTTTCTTTACTGAATTGATTCTAAATCCTATTCAATCAATTGAAGAATTGTCCAAATGGTTAAGGAATAGGAGCGAATTAGATGCTTTTTTAGAAGAAAATTTAGCTTGGCGTTATATTAAAATGACAATTGACACACGTGATGAACAATTAACTCAGGATTACAACTATTTTGTAGCAGAAATTCAGCCCAAATTAGCACCTTTAGACGATCAGTTGAATCGAAAATTGATTGATAGCCCATTTATTAGTGAAATTGAAAAAGAAGAGGCTTATTTTATTTATTTCAGAGCTGTGAAGACTGCCACGGAGTTGTTCCGCGAGGAAAATATTGAAATTGAAGCAGAAATAAATGAAAAAAGTCAACTTTTCGGAAGTGTCAGTGGAGCACAAATGATTGAATTCAATGGCGAGCAATTAACTATACAAAAAGCTTCCTCGTTGTTACGGGAACCCAACGAAAAATTGAGAAAAGAAGTTTTTGAAAAAATAAGCAATAGAAGAAAGGAAGATGTTGATGAACTGGATCAACTGTATACAGAGCTTATTCAAAAGAGACATCAAGTAGCTTTAAATGCTGGTTTTGAAAATTTTAGAGATTTTAAGTTTCAATCATTAGGACGATTTGACTACACAAAAAATGACTGTTATGCTTTTCATGAAAGCATTGAGAGGTACATCGTGCCAATTGTACGAAGCATTCAAGAAACTAAATTGAAATTGTTTGGCAAAAGTGCGTTTAAGCCTTGGGATACGGCTGTTGATCCAGAGGGTAAAGCTCCGCTAAAACCTTTCACAAATGGAGAAGAATTACTCGCAGGAACCCAACGAATATTCGAAAAAATAGACCCTTATTTTAAATCATGCATTGATTCTTTGAAAGAAATGAATCACCTCGATTTAGATTCTAAACCCGGTAAGGCACCTGGAGGTTACAATTATCCTTTGTATGAAAGCGGTGCTCCGTTTATTTTTATGAATGCCGTTGGAACGCATCGGGATGTAATTACAATGATCCATGAAGGTGGACATGCTGTTCATTCTTTTCTTTCCAATGAGTTAGAATTATCTTCCTTTAAAAATGTACCCTCTGAAGTAGCCGAATTAGCATCCATGTCCATGGAGTTATTGAGCATGAAGCATTGGGATGAGTTTTACCCGAATTTGAATGATCAGAAAAGGGCGCAAAAAGAACATTTAGAAGATATTTTAGTAATTCTGCCTTGGATCGCCCAAATAGATGCTTTTCAACATTGGGTATACGAAAATCCATCTCATACCATTGAAAATAGGAGGGAAGCATGGAGAGGTTTATCCAAACGATTTGGGACTGGATTAACCGATTGGTCAGGATATGAAGAAGTAATTGAAACATCATGGCAACGACAAATGCATTTATTTGAGGTGCCCTTTTATTATATTGAATATGGAATTGCGCAATTGGGAGCACTTGCTATTTGGAAAAATAGTCAATTGAATTATACTGAAGCAATTGAGGCATATAAAAAAGCACTTACCCTTGGATATTCAAAATCAATTCCCAAAATCTATGCTGATGCAGGAATAACATTTGACTTTTCATTAAACAATATTGCTAGCCTAACAGACTTTGTTCGTGCAGAATTGCAAAAAATGACAGAAGAATAGGAAGTTTCGTAAGGTAAGTAAATCCAAAAGAATGAAATTATTTTTGGTCATTCTCATTTGTGAAAGATTGAACAATACGCGCCACAACTGGACAAATAAGCGTGTTCTTAACCGTTAAATCCAATATTTGATACATATTTTTCCTGTCTGTATGCGGATATTCTCGACATGCCAAAGGCCTTACATCGTAAATAGAACAAGTATTATCATCAGAAAGGAAGCCACAAGGCGATTTTCGTAAAACGTAATCACCTTCATCGTCCATAACCAGTAAGTCTTGAATTAATTTACTTTCTTTTAAGCGCAAATGTTTTGATATGCGCCGAATATCTGCATCACGAAAAATTGGACTCGTAGTTTTACAGCAATTAGCGCAAGTTAAACAATCCATTTTTTTAAATTCGGAAACATGTTTAGAATGAAAAACAGAGTCTAATTGAGTCGGTTTTCTTTTTTTAAGATTTAATGCTAATTTTTGAGTAGACTTAAGATCTACCTTCGCTTTATCGATGCTTTTTTTGTCTGTTAGATTCACGGTTGTGTTAAAAAAAGAAATTCAATCGTGTAGTTTAGCTATATTTACAGCGAATTTACAAATAATATGGAACGTTTTGATTTAGTTGTAATAGGAGGGGGGCCAGCAGGATATGCTGCAGCCATGCGTGGTATCGATTTTGGAAAACGAGTTTGTTTGATAGAGAAAGATAAAGTCGGTGGGGCAGGGGTTTACAATGGTGCTCTTTCTTCTAAAACTTTATGGGAATTATCCAATAGAGTTCGAGACGTTAATGACATGATTGTCTTAAAAGGACGAACAAAGTTTGAAATTTCTTGGGAGGACGTAAAACAAAATTTGGCAGAAGCGATTTTTGAACGGAAATTTCAATACTCGGCACACATCAAATTATTGCAGACCGAAACAATGAATAAATTACTAACCTACGAAAGAGGTTTTGGTAAGTTGACTTCAAAGAATGAAATTGTTATCGACCATGAGGGAGAACAAAAAACGATTTGGGCTGAAAACATAATACTTTCCACAGGAAGTAGACCCCGTAAAATGCCTGATATTGAAGTAGATGAGGAAACTATTTTAACGAGTGATGGCATCGATAATATTTCTGACTTCCCGAAAAGCTTGGTGATAGTTGGGGCAGGGGTTATAGGGTGTGAATATGCCACTATTTTCTCCAACTTCGGAAAAACGAAAGTCTATATCATCGATAGACAAGATCATATTTTGCCTTTTGAAGATGGTGATATTACTACATTAATTGCAAAAAACTTAGTAAATAGAGGTGTTACCATACATTCCAATGCGAAATTAGAAAGATTGGTAAAAGTAGGAAATGAAGTAGAATATGAACTTTCATATCCTGACGGTTCTCGTGAAGTAATTCGTGTTGAAAAGGCTCTTTTATCGATTGGTAGACAACCTAATATTGAAAATCTTGGGTTAGAAAATGCTGGGGTTGAAATGTCAAAAAGAGGAGTTCATATCGGAGATGAAGATACGCGCACCAATGTACCAAACATCTATGCTGTTGGTGATGTTTCTGGAAGAATAGCTTTGGTTAACATGGGTGAAATTGAGGCAAGGCACGCCGTAGAAAAAATGTTTGGTAACAAACCCGAATTATTGAATTACGATAATATTTGTACGATCATGTTTTTGAATCCAGAAGTTGCTGCCGTTGGTATTAACGAACAACAAGCAGTTGCTCAAAATATCCCGGTAAAGGTGGTGAAATTGGATTATTCATTGATCACAAGGGCAATTGCGATGCGCCAAACGCAAGGATTTTTTAAAATTATTGTTACCAACGACAAAGAAATGAAGATTTTAGGGATGCGCGTTGTTGGTGCACATGCTTCAACAGCCATTCAGGCGATTGGACTGTTAGTGAAACTAAATATGTCTATTGAAGTTCTTTCAGAGTTAATTCATCCGCATCCATCTATAGTTGAAGGAATTCAGGAATGTGTTCGAATGCTTTTAAATCGCTCTATTTTTAAATCATCAGTTTTCAAAGACAAATTAGCTTGTTATTCATTAGTGAAGGGTGTAAAAACACCCTTGGAAAGATTGTGATTTTATGAATCTTTTTTGAATCTAATTGCGCTCATTTTTATTCCTAAACCAAGTCCAATATTCCATTTTCCATTTGATGTCGAAGTTTTAGTTGTATAATACAGCGGTACTTGAAATGCTAAAGCTTTATAGGTGTAGGTTATTCCAATACCTAAAGTAGGTATTACAACCGAATTTTTTGTGGTTCCGGAATCTTCTTTAAATCGTAGTGATGGCAACATGCCGATTAAAATTTGTGATTTTCCAAAGCCGTATCCTAATGATGGTCCGGTAAAGTTTACAAAAGCTCCTTGGTCAACGTAGCCGCTGACAAATGTTCCCCAATATGGAATTTAGAGAATAATATTTTCATGGAAATTAATTTTAGTAAATCTACATCTTTCATATTATATAAAATGTTAAATAATTAATATTATGTTAAATAGAATAATTGTATGAGTATCGAGAAAGTTAAACAATCAAATAACTTTGCTTCTTCTGATACTTCAATTACCTTTGTAGCATGTTAAAACAAGTCTCTATTGAATTAATAAATTCCATGAATAAAAATACACTCATGGAAACTCTTGGTATTGAGTGCGTAGAAATTGGCGCTGATTATGTGATTTCTAGAATGCCTGTTGATCACCGCACGCAGCAACCGATGGGACTTTTACACGGTGGCGCAAGCATGGCCTTAATTGAAAGTATTGGATCCATGGGTTCTACATTATTAATTGATCTAGAAAAAGAATCACCAGTTGGATTAGAGATTAATGCAAATCACATTTCAGGAGTTCGTTCAGGTTTTGTGCGAGCAATTGGAAAAATTGTCCATGCAGGAAAAAGAACCCATTTGTGGCAAGTGGATATTTTTGATGAAGAAACTAACAAATTAGTTTGTACAGGACGGTTGACTGTAATGATAATTCAAAAAAAGTAATTCCTTTGAGTGATTTTCTTGCATATCGTTTTCCTGATCATTCTGCACACCATTTTTTAGGGCAATTTATTCCTTGTAATCATTCCTCTGAAATCAAAGATTCTTTTATTTTATCTGATTTTCTAGGAGAAAAATGGTTTGAGTTTAATGGTCAAGAGATACATGAATTGATTGATTTTTCGTGGCATTTCTCTGCAAGCAAGCCTCCTGAAATCAATAAGGAAACATATTTGAAAAATGCTGAAGGAATGTTGAAAGCAATTCAGTTGATTGGTATGAAAAAGGTAGTTTTTTCAAGAGTTAAACACGCTGAATTTTCCGCAGATAAAGTCATTCATTTTTTCAACGATTTATGCAATAAATACCCCAAAGCATTTGTTTATTTGGCTTCCTCTCCCCTTTTTGGTACTTGGATTGGCGCTTCACCTGAGATTCTCTTGGAAGTACATGGAAATCATGTTTTCACCATGTCATTGGCCGCAACAAAAAGTACAGAAAATGCTGAAGAATGGAATCAAAAGGAACTTTTGGAACAACAATATGTTACTGATTTTATTTTAGAATCTTTGAGCGAAAGTGGCATAGATTCATACGATCAAAATGGTCCTTATACCTTTGAGGCTGGACCAGTAAAGCACTTGCGGACTGATATTAGTTTTGATTTAGGTTCCTTGACTCCTATTGAAATAACAACAGCGCTCCACCCTACTCCAGCTGTTAGTGGATTACCGAGGGCATTGGCAATTGAAATGATTGAGGCCGTTGAAAAGCATGATTTGAATTATGATAGATCTTTGTATACTGGTTTTTTAGGTAGAATTTCTACCAATGAAACTAAACTTTATGTTAACTTGCGTTGTTGTCAATTATTCAGCGATACAGCTTGTTTGTATTTGGGTGGTGGGTTCACTAAAGATTCAATAGTTGAAGATGAATGGGAAGAAACTGAAAGAAAAAGTAAAACATTATTATCTGTAATTCAAGATGTTAAATAATATTACCTCAAGTAATAAATTAATAGTACAATCTATTGTTTCCGCTTGTGTAGCATTTGGAATTAAGCGTGTCGTTATTTGTCCGGGTTCTCGTAACGCTCCGTTTAGTATTGCTTTTGATAATCATCCAACGATTCAAACATTTGTTGTACATGACGAGCGATCAGCCGCATTTTTCGCACTTGGAATGATTGACGAATTAAATGAACCGGTTGCCTTAGTTTGTACTTCTGGTTCGGCAATTCAAAATTTTTCACCTGCTGTTTCAGAAGCGTTTTATCGGGAATTACCATTAATTGTCCTTTCAGCAGATCGTCCAAAAGCTTGGGTAGATCAAGGAGATGGACAAACTATTCGGCAAGAAAATGTGCTCAAAGATCACGTGAACTATTTTTTAGATCTGACTGATGATCAAACATCCGAGGAATATCAGTGGTTTGCTAAACGCGAATTAAACACCGCTTTTTTACATGCATTGAATGATTGGAAGGCCCCTATCCATATAAACGTTGGATTGCATGAACCGTTGTATGATACATCAGAAATTTCAGTAACGCCTTTTGATAAAAGAGAAGAAGTTTCTTTCAATTCAATGTTTCAGGCAGAAACACAAGAAAAAATTAAAAACTCTCTTTCGTCCAAAATATTGGTTTTATGTGGTCAAATGCCTGTCAATAGTCAATTACAGAATTTATTAATACGATTTTCGTTTAATTCAAATGTTGCTCTTCTTGTTGAGAATACTTCCAATGTGAGTCATAACAATTTTGTGCATTGCATTGATCGAACTTTGAACATGATTTCGGAAGATAAAATGGCTGAATTTAAACCCGATTTATTAATCACATTAGGTGGAGCTGTCGTTTCCAAAAAGATAAAATCATTTCTACGTATACTTGCTCCAAAAGAACATTGGAAAGTGGGAACTTCTTTTCCATACATGGATACTTATCAATGTGTTACGCATATTTTTAAATTGAATCCAATTGATTTCTTTCAACAAGTCAGCGCATTGGAATATCCACAAAACACTATGAATTACGGTGCATTGTGGCGGCAAAAGGATTTGATTGCGAAGGATAAGGCAAACGAAATTTTAGATCAATTGTCCTATTCAGACATGCGTATTTTTGACCTGATTTTTCAATTCATACCAAATGATTGTGTTTTACACATGGCGAATAGTTCCGTTGTTCGATATTGTCAATTGTTTGATCCGATTGCGGGTGTTCAATATCGTGGAAATAGAGGTACAAGTGGTATTGATGGTAGTACGAGTACCGCTGCCGGATCATCCGTAGTTAACCCAAATAAACTTCATGTTCTCATTTCAGGAGATGTTTCTTTTTTTTACGATAGCAATGCGCTTTGGAACACGTATTTAGGTGGTAATTTTTGTATTATTTTAATCAATAATTCAGGCGGAGGAATTTTTAGAATCATTCCAGGACCGAGTACATCTGCGCAAAGAGACACTTATTTTGAGGCTACCCATTCAACTGATGCAAAGGGAATTTGTGAATCCTATAATATTGATTATCAATCTACTGATACATTGGAGAACTGCCAAGAACTTTTATCAAATTTCTTTTTAACAACTGGAAAGGATAGACCAAGATTAATTGAGATAAAAACGCCTAGGGAGGAAAATGCCACTATTTTAGACACCTACTTTTCTTATTTGAAATCGTAGATTGCTACTAGTTAAAAACGTAATTTTGAAGGATGGATTTTCATTTAGTTTCTGACTTTCAACCTACCGGTGATCAACCCGAAGCGATCAAACAGCTGATATCTGGAATAAAGCAGGAAACTCAAGCGCAAACCTTGTTAGGAGTAACCGGAAGTGGAAAAACGTTTACGGTAGCCAATGTAATCCAAGAAATTAATCGACCCACGTTAATACTATCTCATAATAAGACACTTGCCGCTCAGTTGTATGGCGAATTCAAGCAATTTTTTCCTGAAAATGCAATTGAGTACTTTGTTTCATATTACGATTATTATCAGCCAGAAGCGTATTTACCTACAACAGATACGTATATAGAAAAGGACCTTCAAATAAATGATGAAATAGAAAAATTAAGGTTATCGGCTACCTCTGCCCTCTTGTCGGGACGTAAAGATGTTTTGGTGGTAGCTTCTGTTTCATGTATTTATGGAATTGGAAATCCAAACGAATTCCAAAAAAGTATTTTATATATTAAGAAAGGAGAAGAATATTCTCGGAATAAATTTCTTTTTCGCCTAGTTGAAAACTTGTACCAAAGAGCTACAGATATTGATTTCAAAAGAGGCAGTTTTCGCGTTAAAGGAGATACAATAGAAATTTATTTAGCCTATACCGACTATGGATTACGCGTTGAATTTTGGGGAGATGAAATTGAAAAAATATCAGCTTTCGATCCTGAAACAAGCACCGTACTTGAAATTTATGAAGAAATAAATATTTATCCCGCAAACATTTTCGTTTCAAGTCCGGAAAATACCAAACGAGCTGTAGATCTCATTTTTGAAGATATGGTTCTCCAGGTTGAAAACTTTAAAGAAGAAAAAAAAATATTTGAAGCGAAGCGATTAGAAGAAAGAGTATCCTATGATTTAGAAATGATTCGTGAATTGGGATATTGCTCTGGTATTGAAAATTATTCGCGCTATTTTGATGGTCGAGAACCTGGCGAACGACCGTTTTGCTTAATCGATTATTTTCCCGATGATTTCTTACTTGTCATTGATGAAAGTCATGTTACTATTCCGCAAGTTCGAGGAATGTACGCGGGTGATCGTGCTCGGAAAATTAATCTGATCGATTATGGATTCCGCTTGCAGGCTGCAATTGATAACCGACCATTGAGATTTGAAGAATTTGAAGGCATGATAAATCAAGTAATTTATGTTTCAGCCACCCCCGCAGATTATGAATTAGTTCATTCCGAAGGAATTGTCGTGGAACAAGTTATTAGGCCAACGGGATTATTGGATCCTGTTATTGAGGTGCGTCCAAGTTTAAATCAAATTGATGATTTAATGGAGGAAATTCAACGCAGAATAGCAGTAAATGAAAGAACATTGGTAACAACGCTAACCAAACGAATGGCGGAAGAGTTACAAAAGTATTTAGATAAAATGGGGATTAAATGTAGCTATATCCACTCTGATATTGATACGATTGAACGGGTTGAGATTCTTCGAGATTTACGTTTGGGAGAGTTTGATGTGTTGATTGGGGTGAATTTATTGCGTGAAGGACTAGATTTACCAGAGGTTTCATTTGTCGCCATTTTGGATGCCGATAAAGAAGGGTTTTTACGCAACGAACGTTCACTTACCCAAACTATTGGTCGTGCGGCACGTAATATAAATGGATTCGTAATCATGTATGCGGATAAAATGACGAAATCGATGCAACGAACGATTGATGAAACGTTAAGAAGAAGAAGTATTCAAATTGCGCATAACCAAGAACATGGTTTTGTTCCAACTGCTTTAAATAAATCCATTGATAAAATACTGGAATCCACCAAAGTTGCTGATGGTGACCCTGCCTTGCGATTATCTAAATATGAGCGTACTAAAATTGTTCAAAAAGCCGCTGAATCGTCTGGTTTATATGTCGCAACCGAGGACTTAGAAAAACAAATCATGTCCTTCAAAAAATTAATGGAAAAAGCAGCTAAAGAATTAGACTTTTTAGAAGCCGCAAGATTACGAGATGAGATGAATCTCCTAATTAACAAGCGCAATAAAAAATAAAGTGTTTCCTAAAGGTAGATTGTATGAATAATCGAATTATTTTTGTCAAAAATTAGAAACAAAATGCCATTAATATCAGTCAAAGCAAATGAAATGCCTGCTTCACCCATTCGGAAGCTCGTACCGTATTCTGAAAAAGCAAAAAAAGAGGGAAAAGTGGTTTATCACTTGAATATTGGTCAACCTGATATTGAAACTCCCGAAGTTGCCTTGGCTGCCATACATAATTTTGAGCCAAAAGTGATAGAATATAGTCATTCTGCTGGTTTTGAAAGTTACCGAAACAAATTAGCCACGTATTACCAATCAGTAGGTATTCCTGTCTTACCAGAGCATCTTTTGGTAACTACAGGTGGATCTGAAGCGTTGATTTTTGGATTGATGACCTCATGTAATCCAGGAGACGAAGTAATTATTCCTGAACCATTTTATGCCAATTACAACGGTTTTGCAGTGATGGCTGGGCTCACTGTTGTTCCGGTTACGGCTAAAATTGAAGATGGTTTTGCCTTACCTCCAATCGAGGAGATTGAAAATAAAATCACTTCTAAAACCAAAGCAATTGTTATTTGTAATCCCGGAAATCCAACCGGATACCTATATTCTAAGGAAGAATTAGAAAAATTAGCAGAAGTGATCAAAAAACATGATTTGTTTCTTTTTTCCGATGAAGTGTACAGAGAATTTTGTTACGAAGGAGCAGTTCCATTTTCAACTATGAATCTACCAGGAATCGATGAAAATGTAATCATGATTGATTCTGTTTCTAAACGATATTCCATGTGTGGAGCGCGAATTGGAACGTTAGTAACGCGCAATAAAGACGTGATGGCTGCGGCACTAAAATTTGGACAAGCCAGATTATCTCCTCCAACGGTGGATCAATTTGCTGCAGAAGCGGCTCTAGAAACGCCACAAAGTTATTTTGACAATGTGGTGGCGGAATATGTTGAACGAAGAAATATTTTAGTGAATGGATTGAATGCTCTCGAAGGTGTTTTTTGTCCAATGCCACAAGGTGCATTTTATGCTGTTGCAAAACTCCCTGTGGATGATGCCGATGTATTTTGTCAATGGTTATTGGAAGATTTTTCATTCGAAGGACAAACAGTTATGATGGCGCCTGCAAGTGGTTTTTATGCAACCAAAGGATTAGGGAAACAAGAAGTACGTTTGGCGTATGTATTGAATCAAGATTCGCTAAAAAAAGCCGTTAAATGCCTTGAAGAGGCGCTTAAAGTTTATCCAGGAAGAACGAATTAATAGTGATCGGAATCTTTATCAAAAACTGATAAAAATCATTTCTCTAGAATTGAATTTCATGTTATTTTGTTTCTGGAATTTGAATAGATTTCCTATTATTGAAAAATAATTCAGTAAATTTAGTCACTTTATAAATTAATGCAATGCCTTTTTATCATTCACTCGGTAACATACCAAACAAAAGACATACGGTTTTTAAAAACCCAGATGGCGGAATTTATTACGAGCAATTGTTTGGAACCATTGGTTTTGACGGGATGTCCTCCCTACTCTATCACATTCAACCGCCAACGGCTGTTATAGAAATAGTTCAAAAGCAATCCGTTGCTCCAGAAATTGGATTGGATAAAAACATGCAAATGAGGAGTTTGCAAGGGTTTAATGTGGAGCCAAAAGATGATTATTTGGAGAGTAGAACACCGATGTTGGTGAATAATGATGTTTACATTGAATTGGCTTCTCCTAGAAAATCGATGACCGATTATTTCTATAAAAATGCGGATGCAGATGAAGTGATTTTTATTCACCGAGGAAATGGCACGCTAAAAACACAAATGGGGAACCTTGAATTTTCTTATGGGGATTATTTAGTTGTTCCTCGTGGCATGATTTATCAAATGCATTTTGAATCGGAAGATAACCGTTTGTTGATTATTCAGTCTTTTCATCCGATTTATACGCCCAAAAGGTACAGAAATTGGTTTGGACAATTGTTAGAACATTCACCTTATTGCGAAAGAGATATTCGTCGTCCTCAGAACTTGGAAACACATAATGAAAACGGACGATTTCTTATCAAAATTAAGAAAGAAGATACGATGTATGACTATGTTTATGCACATCACCCATTCAATGTCGTTGGTTGGGATGGATATAATTTCCCGTATGCATTTTCAATTCATAATTTTGAGCCAATAACTGGACGTGTGCATCAGCCACCTCCGGTTCATCAAACGTTTGAAACAGGAGCCTTTGCGATTTGTTCCTTTGTTCCACGGATGTATGATTATCATCCAGATTCCATTCCTGCACCTTACAATCACAGTAATATTGATTCAGACGAAGTACTTTATTATGTAGATGGAGATTTCATGAGTCGAAATCATGTGGATAAAGGTCAAATTACACTGCACCCTGCTGGTATTCCACATGGCCCACATCCAGGAGCATACGAACGCAGTATTGGTCAAAAAGAAACGCAGGAACTTGCTGTTATGATCGATACGTTTAAACCGTTGAAATTAACCAAACAAGCGCTTGGTGTTGAGATGTCCGATTATATGAAATCATGGGTATTATAACGAAATAAAAATAAATTATAACTAATTCTTTATGTCAGAAGAAATAAAAAAATCAAAAGAGGTTTCCAATGTTGAATATGGCTTGGAAAAGATTTTTGAGGGTGCAGGAGATTTTTTACCTTTATTAGGAACTGATTATGTTGAGTTCTATGTGGGTAATGCGAAACAGTCTGCTCATTATTATAAAACAGCCTTTGGATTTCAATCTCATGCCTACGCTGGATTGGAAACAGGTTTAAAAGATCGAGTTTCTTACGTGTTAAAACAAGATAAAATTCGTTTGGTTTTAACCACTGCGCTTGTAAGCGATTCTCCCATTGGAGAGCACGTTAAAAAACACGGAGATGGCGTTAAAGTAATTGCTTTGTGGGTGGAAGATGCTCGTAAATCATTTGAAGAAACAGTGAAACGCGGTGCAAAAGTTTACATAGAACCTGTTGTTGAAAAAGATGAACAGGGTGAAGTAGTTCGTGCAGGTATTTATACTTACGGAGAAACCGTTCACATGTTTGTTGAGCGCAAAAACTATAACGGTGAATTTTTACCTGGATATAGAAAGTGGGAAAGCGACTACAACCCAGCACCATTAGGTTTAAAATATATTGATCACATGGTGGGTAATGTGGGCTGGAATCAAATGAATGATACCGTAAAATGGTATGAAGATGTTATGGGCTTTGTAAACTTTTTAACCTTTGACGACAAGCAAATTACCACTGAATATTCAGCTTTGATGAGTAAGGTTATGAGTAACGGAAATGGTCGTATTAAATTCCCAATTAACGAACCTGCTGAAGGGAAGAAAAAATCTCAAATTGAAGAATATATTGATTTTTATGAAGGTGCTGGCGTGCAACATTTAGCGTTAGCAACTGATGATATTATTAAAACGGTTGCCGATTTAAAAGCTCGTGGGGTTGAATTTTTACCACCACCGCCTCAAGCATATTATGATGAAATACCTACGCGATTAGGTGTTCACAGAGATATGATGAAAGAGGATATTAAAGAACTTCAACGATTATCCATCCTTGTTGATGCAGATGAAGAAGGCTACTTATTACAAATTTTCACTAAACCAGTTGAAGATCGCCCTACTCTATTCTTCGAAATCATTCAGCGCATGGGAGCAAAGGGTTTTGGAGCAGGTAACTTCAAGGCACTTTTTGAATCTATTGAACGCGAGCAAGAAAAGCGCGGAACTTTGTAGTTCTTAATATAAACTGAGAGGGGTTGCGAGTTTCGTGCCTTTTTTTATCTAAATTTTGAAAAAGTTTTGTTATATTTAAAGTTAAATTAGATTAAAAACTATTCATTTCAAATGACCTTGGCAAAAAACCAGATAAGAGAAATATTACTTTACAGTTCAATAAGTGAAAAGGTAAAAGTTTCTGTTCACTTTCAAAACGGAACCTTTTGGCTCACTCAAAAAGTAATTGCAAAATTGTTTGGTGTCAATGTTCCTGCTATTAGCAAACACTTAAAGAATATATTTGAAAATCAAGAATTAAATAAAAATTCAGTTGTTTCCATTTTGGAAACAACTGCGAAAGACAACAAAACATATTCAACCAATTTTTATCGTTTAGAAGCAATTTTAGCTGTTGGTTACCGAGTAAATTCAGATCAAGCAACTGATTTCAGAAAATGGGCAACTACCATCCTCCATGAATTTATCATCAAAGGTTTTGTAATGGATGATGAACGATTAAAACAAGGGAAAAACTTTGGTCAGGATTACTTTGATGAACTTTTAGAAAGGATAAAGGAAATTAGAGCAAGTGAGCGAAGATTTTATCAGAAAATTACGGATTTATATGTATTGAGTACTGATTATGATAAGGAAAGTGGGCAAACAAAACATTTTTTTGCTAATCTTCAGAACAAACTTCATTGGGCAATAACAGGAAAAACAGCCGCAGAGATAATTTATACATATGCGGATGCTACTAAACTTTATATTGGATTAAAGACTTGGAAAGATGCTCCCAATGGTAAAAATCTAAATATCCTGTATAACTGAATAACAGATTCAATTACGCATAAAACTTTTTTTTGCAAAAGTAGCGATTCAGTCTTTAAATGTAGCTTTGTGCATCGTGTCAAGTTCAGTGCTGGCAGACAGTTTTCGTCTCCGAAATCATTAACCTCTTTATTTGCAAACCTTTAGCGGTCAGTTTGCGATATTCGCAACAAACAAATTGAGTGTTGCGGTATTTACTAACAATAGTGTTATAAACTTCATTACATTTGATCACAATCAAATCTAGAACAAATGAAATATTGTCTCATCCTTTTTATGATACTGTTTGACACATGTAGTAATGCTCAATCTGAGAATTCTTTTTATGTCAAAAATAAAAATGACGGCGAAGTCAAAAAAGTATATGGTGATAGGATAAAACTCCTTTATGTTTATTCCGGAGATTCTTTCATTAAAGTAAAAGGTGTAATAAATGAAATAAGCGAAAATAAAATCAAGGTTAATTACAAATGGATAGAAGTTTCAAGGATTAGTAGAATTATTTTACATGACCTCATTAAAACATGTATCGGTTCATTAGGTCTTGCTATCAGTGCAGGTGTCATTTACATGAAAAGAAATACAACAGAATCAGAACCCAGTATTTTCACACAAGAAGAAATCATTGGTTTTACTGTGATGCCTATCATTATCTCCTCTGCCGCGGTTTTACTCAACCCTATGAAATATAGGCCTGAAAAGTTTGTTTTTAAACCTACTTGGCACCAAAAAAATAATCCCTAACAGCAAAAAAACTCCTGTTTCTTGAATGCTTATAAACCCTTTGTTTAATTCTTTAAAAACTATAAAATGAAAAATATAATCCAAAAACTCCTATTTACCTTTCTTTTTTTTGGGACACTTCATGTATTTGGTCAAAAGTCAAATATCAGTTCACCCGTTGACTCTACGAAAACGTATAAAATAGAACTACATGATCACTCTATTTTTATTGGCAACATTCTAAAAAAAGATTCGGTTAACCTTGTCATGAGAACCCAATCAATTCCTAAACTTGAAATTCAAATTTCAAAAATAAAATCAATAGAAATTGTTGATAAAGCAAATTTGAAAAATGGGAGCTATTGGTTTCCCAATCCTCATGCAACTAGATATTTATACGCACCATCAGCTTTTAATCTAAAAAAAGGAGAGGGATATTACCAAAATACATTGTTAGTGTTGAACTCCTTTAATGTCGGTATTACTGATAATATCTCCATTGGTGGAGGATTAGAACTAACTTCCACATTCAGAGCGGCTCCCATATTTTTTATCACTCCTAAGGTTGGTTTCAAAATTTCCGAAAAGTTTCATGCAGGTGGTGGTCTTTTATTTGCGAGTGTTCCTTTCTCTTCTTCTATAAGCAATCGATCTTATTTGGGGACTGCTTTTCTAAGCGGCACTTTAGGAACCAAAGAACATAATATTACCAGTAGCTTAGGTTGGGGATTTATAGAAGGTGAATTTTCTCAGAGACCAATTATTACTCTTTCAGGCATGACGCGTATATCAAAAAGAGCTGCATTAGTGTCTGAAAACTGGTTAATTCCAACAGATGGTTATTACGGTTTGTTCTCATACGGAGTAAGATTTTTTGGTGAAAAAATGGCTATTGATTTAGCCTTCGTAAATAATCCTGATATTTTTCAGATAATCGTAATAGGCATTCCTTATGTGAGTTTTACTGTGAAATTTTAAAATAATACACTCAACGTAAAAGCTAACCATTTAAACAATCAAACACCTACTCTACCTAAGCAAAACAAAATCAAGACAATCCATTCATCACTTCAAATTGATGGTGCTTTCTCAAGAACTGATTACAGAATTGATTGAAAACAAAAGAAATAGAATTGAATCTAATAACAAAGCCCGGAAATGATAATCGGACGAGTAATATCAAAAGCAGGAATATTTCAGAAGATATACTGCGTGATGAAAGTATTTTTTTTAATTTCTGGCTTCGTTTTAATCAAAACTTTCTATCTTAAACGGACAACTCGGTTTAAGTTTTCTGCAATGAACTCTGCTAGCGTCGATCGTTTAAAAATAAAATCATCATGAAACTAAGCCCTACCCTTTTCGTTATTCTTATTATATTTAGTTTAAGTCTTGGGTTAAATGCTCAAGAAAATACACCGTCCAAAAAACTGTACAACCCCAATGCAGATGCAATAACAGACATCACCAATGCTATAGCAATTGCAAAGAAAGAGAATAAACATGTTTTACTGCAAATTGGCGGTAACTGGTGTAGTTGGTGCATTGCTTTGATAAAAAGGTGAACGATACGCTGGAACTAAAGAAAATCTTGAATGAAAATTATGTTGTGTATCACCTGAATTATAGTAAGGAAAATACCAATAGTGAAATATTTAAGTATTTAGGCTTTTCGCAACGATTTGGATTTCCAGTTTTTGTCATTCTAGATTCAGATGGTAATCGACTACATACGCAAAATAGCTCTTACCTTGAAGAAGGAAAAGGTCATAGTGTTCAAAAAGTGAAAGAGTTTTTAGAAAGTTGGACGGTCAAATCACTTGATCCAGTCAATTATAAAAACTAAGTATTCTTCTTTTTGAATAACAATTAAGGGGTTAAATAACTTATTTTCGGAGCACCCTATTGGCTTCGGATTATGGCGATACTTTTTTTGTTAAAAACTATGTGGATAGAAGTTAAATACATGTTATTTTCAATTTCCGAAAAATTCTATTTTTGATTTATAAATCCAAACAGTGAAAAATATCCTTATTTATGTTTTTGCCCTTATTTATACTTTCAGTATGAATGCCCAAAATCTACTAAACAACGGTACGTTTGAATTTGGTGGTCCTGGATATGGGTTCTGGGTAGATGGCCAAGGATATGTTCAGTTAAATACACCTTATTCGGGATCTACTTCTGCAGGAAATTACGCTTTTGTTGCAAATCCCCAAGTAACGAACACCTTAATTTTTTCTTCTTCCGCTGACCATACCTCAGGAAATGGTAAAATGATGGTGATTGATGGCAATACAACGGGCGGTCAACAACGATTTTGGAAAGCAGGTGATAATGGAGGTGGTATTTGTAATTTGCAGGTTGGACAATCCTATGAATTTAGTTATTGGGTAAAAACGGTCTCTAATAGCATAGCAGGTAATTCAGAATTGGCTGACATACGAATTTCCATAAATAATGCATCTGCTGTAACCCTCGCATTTGGAACTACCTTAGCTCCTATTCCAAATTTTGGTTGGCTACAAGTTCGTTATACATTCACTGCGACAAGTTCTTGTGTAAACCTTGAGTTATATAACGAGAATATCAATGCAATCGGTAATGATTTTGCCATTGATGATGTGGTATTGAAAAAAAACAATGTCCCTTTAGATTTTACTTATTCCGTAACACCAATAAATTGCTCGGAAGATAATTCTGGAATGATTGTTATTTACCCCACTGGAGGTCTACCACCTTATTTATTTCAAATCAATGGTCAACAACCGCAAGCAATCACAAACGACACAGGTATTTTTCAATATGTTGAGCCAGGTACATATACCATAGGACTTATGGACGCAAATGGTGTTGTCGACTCCGTTCAACAGGTGGTTGTTTCAACTATTTCCCCCATAGCAATTAATCCTTCAGATACCGCTGTTTGTCCAAATACAGCCTTGGTTTTTCAAGCTATTGGTGGCGCGAATTACCAATGGAGCGCTTCACCAAATGATCCTGAACTGTTAATTTCTAATCTCGATTCAATTCAAATATCACCAAACAATTCTACCACCTACACAGCGTCTGCGACTATTTCTAATTTGAATAGTATTTATAATGGAGATTTTGAAGCTGGAAATAATGGTTTCGTTACCGATTATGCTTTTTATGCGCCTTCCAATCCAAACGGAATCCAAAGAAGTTATGGAGTTTTAACCAATCCAAGCAATTGGTTCCCAACTTTTAATGCCTGCATTGATCACACTTTGGGAAATGGATTTGGTAAAATGTTAGTCGTGGATGGTTCCACATATAATTTGGGAACGGATGAGTTTTGGAGCCAAACAGTTGCTGTTGAGCCAAATAAAAATTACGTATTTAGTTTTTGGGTTTCCTCTTTGACCGCTTTAAATTTAGCTCAAATTAAAACACAAATTAATGGAATTGATTTAGGAAATTATTCTGTTTTAACTCAAAATTGTGCTTGGAATCAAATTTCGTATAATTGGAATTCAGGTTCTAATTTGATAGCAACGATTAGCTTGTCTGACCTTAATTATCAAGGAAATGGAAACGATTTCGCAATTGATGATATTTCATTAAAAACAACTAGTGTCTGTTCCGCAGAAGTAACTGTAACCATGGCAACTGCTAATCCAAATTATGGATTATCCTATCCTACAAATAGTTGTATTAATGAAGGATTGGTTTCTCCGGTATTCGGTCCAGATTTTGTTTCAGGTGGTATCTTTAATGTAATACAACCAGGAATTAATATTGACAATCTAACCGGTGTATTAAATCCAGCGGGTTCTATTCCTGGAACTTATGAATTAACTTATACCGCTTCAATTTGCGGTGTTTTTATTCCAGACACGCATGTGGTTGTAATACGACCATTACCAACATTAATAGAATTTACAGGTGGAGAATATAACTGTTCAAACCATGAATTTAATTCCTTGAATTTATTAGTTACGGGAAGTCCCAATTTTTCAGTGAGTTATTCTTTAGACGGAGTTTCACAAGAGTTGACTGGTGTTGCGAATACATTAGTTTCCTTGGGAAATACACCAGGTGTCTACGTGTTAGATTCTATAAGTGATGCTTTTTGTACCAATTCCATTAGTGGAACTCAATCGATTTCAATAGCTGATGCGCCCATCACACCTGAAATTCTAGGCGATAGTAACTACTGTTTGAATTCAACTATTCAACCCCTTTCTATCGTTAATGTTACAACCGGAATTCGGTGGTATTCCAATTCAGCTTTAACCAATTACCTTGGTGATAACAGCGAATTATTACCCAGTAATCAAACCACTCAAACGTATTATGCTACACAGACCATAAATAATTGCGAAAGTTTACCGGATTCGTTTACGGTTTACATAAAAACGTGCAACATAGATATCCCAACTGCTTTTACGCCTAATAATGATGGAACTAATGATGTTTGGAATATAACTGGATTAGATACTCAATTTCCGAAAAATACCGTCAAGGTATTTAATCGTTGGGGTGAATTGTTATTTGAATCTTTACCAGGAACGTATTCTAGTAAACCGTGGGATGGCACATACAAAAGTTTGATGCTACCCGTCTCCAGTTATTATTTCGTCATAGACTTAACCGATGACGGCACTATGGATCCATTGAACGGAATTGTATCAATCATATTAAAAAAATAATCATGAAAAAGATACTTTTTGCGGGTTTAGTTTTAGTTGGAATAAATTCATTTACTCAGCAATTACCCCAATTCACTCAATTCATCAATAATACAACATTATTTAATCCTTCCATGATGGGAATGGAAAATGACGCATTAATTTCTGTTGGAGGAAGATGGCAAATGTTAGGTTTTGGATCCGAACCTCGAACAGCATTTATTAGCGGACAAACACGAATTAGTAATAAATCAAAAAGTTTATTAAATCCATCTTTGAGAATTAGTATGGATAACACCGAAAACGATAGTGTTAAACAATCAAGATTTAGCCATTATGCAGGTGGACAATTACTTTTTGATTCATACGGCGCATTTAATCGAACGAGCCTAAATGGATTGTACAGCATGAGTATTGATTTGAACCCAGATTGGAAATTATTGGCTGGGCTAAAATTTGCTTATTCCAATTTTGGTTTTGACATGACGAAAGCACAAGTTGCACAAAATACAGATATAGATCAAGAATATGATTCTTATATAGCGAACGGAAGTAACCGAAATTCGTTTGATTTAAGTGCGGGATTTACCTTAGTTAGTAAAAACTATTTTATTGGATTTGCAGCTAATCAATTCACAAAAACTTCGTTGGATTTGAACACATCGAATAGTTATTTCGATCAACGCTTACATTGGAATTTAATAACGGGCTATACGTATCCTATTCCAGGAATTGCTGATTTTCAAGGTGTTATATTAATGAAAAAAATGGCTCCTACCCCACTATCAATCGAACTGGCCCTAAAAGCTGTTTTACCGAATCAACTTTGGTTGGGAATACATTTCAGAAATAGAGCTTCTGTTGGAATTATGGCAGGTTTTATCATTGACAATAAATTCCAATTGGGTTATTCATTAGATTTAAATACGAATCGCCTGATTTCACTCACAAATGGAGGACATGAATTAATTTTAAGCTATCGATTTGGGAACTAAATTAGTTTTGTTTTTTAGTTATCTAATCGTTTTTAATGTTCCATTTTTTGGACAATACCCGCAATTTTCAGAACCTATTCGAATTCGATTAGATCATACAGAAGAATCAGCCCCAATTTATGATGAAATTAATCAACAATTATATTTTGTTCGCACTTTTATCGACAATTCCGGCATTAAGAAGTATAATCAGGACAGCTGGAAAGGGAATTTTAATAATCAATCGAAAACACTTGAAAAGTTAGTTCCATTAGAGGGTGTTAATGACCTAGATAACAATATTTTATGTGGTTTAAGTTCTGATGGAAAACGAATGTATTTCTTCCATTCAAAAGGTATTTACGGTAAAAATGCAGGATTGTTTGTGTATGATCGAATAAACGGTAAACTGAAAAATAAGAAAAAAATAGTTGTTCCTGGATTGGACATAAGTGCAGCCAATACGATTGGATTTTTCATGCACCCCGATGAAACGTCTCTTTTGATATCATATCAAGGTCAGGAATCCATTGGGATGGAGGATTTATATTTGTCAAAGCTCGAAAATGGAAAATGGACATCCCCCCTGCATTTAGGAAATTCTATAAATTCAACCGGGTTCGAAATAAGTCCATATTTGACCAAGCAAAAAGACACTCTTTTCTTTGCTTCAAACGGAAGAGATAATACTTTTGGGAATTCAGATATCTATTTTTCTGTTTTGTCTGAACATGGTGAATGGTCAATCCCTGTTAATATAGGCCCTACCGTTAATACTAGTCATTTTGAGGCTTATTTAATTCAAGTAGAAAATGGCTTCATTTGGGCGTCTAACAAGGAAGGTAAGCAATCTGATTTTTATTATTCAAAACTAAGAACAACTGAAAAACTGAGTGTGATTTGTGCTAAACGTGATGTTTCTACCTACCAAGGATTTGATGGTGCAATAGAATTAACAATAGAATCAGGAAATCCACCTTACACTTTTCAATGGTCAAATGGCGTTAGTTCAAAAAACACCTATCAATTAAGAGCTGGTGAATATTCAGTTCAAGTGACGGATTCTGAAAAGCAAAAAGCCAGTTTTATAGTTCAAATAACTCAACCAGAATTGCCTGTGGATAGTATTTTTCATTTCCCAGAAATTCAATATAAACAGGATTCTTGGGAATTTGTAAATGATAGTACGTGCTCGTCGTATGATTCACTAAATCAAATATTTAATACTCTGCAAAAATATCCTTGTTTGGTGTTGAAATTAATTTCTCACACAGATGCTCGTGGTGAAAAAAGTCGCAATTTAGTTTTATCTCAAAATCGTTCTCGGGCTTGTTATCGTTACTTGGTACTTGAAAAAGGGATTAATCCAAGACGAATTATTCCCGTTGGACTTGGTGAATCCTCCCCAGCATCCTATTTGGATCCATCAACGGGCAAAGGAGTTCTTTTATCAGTAGAATATTTGTCTCGATTTGATGATAATTCTATTGTTATTAGCCGGTTAAATCAACTTAATCGCAGGACAGAAGGAATTATAGACCGGATGAATTTTTCTAATAACGATCCAAAAGCACCGGAAAGTTATTTATTATTTTTAAAATTGCCTTAAGTAAAAACAGTGCAAAAAGAATTCATACCATATCACGTTCCATTTCCAACCCATACCTCTGGATTGAGTTTTGTTAAAGAGGTATTAGAATCAGGTAAAACTTCTGGAAATCAAGCTCAAACACTTATTTGTAAGGAGCTGTTATCGGTAGATTTTCCTAATTCCTTTTCTTTCTTAACCACATCTTGTACATCGGCATTGGAATTTTCTAGTTTATTGGCAGGGATCCAACCAAACGACCATGTCATACTTCCCTCCTACACCTATCCAAGCACTGCAAATGCATTCCTTTTGCGCGGCGCAACTTTATCTTTTGTCGACTCTCTACCCAATTCTCCAAATATGGATTTGGATAAAGTAGAGGAATTGATAACAAAACAAACAAAAGTGCTCTGTGTAATGCATTATGCTGGTATTTCACTTGATTGGGAGAAAATTGAAAGATTAAAATCAAGGTATAATTTGACCATTATTGAGGATGCCGCTCAATGTTTAGATGCATACTACGTGAATAATGGCACTGATTATCCTTTAGGTTCATTAGGAGATTTTGGTGCAATTTCTTTTCATGAAACAAAAAACATTAGTTGCGGTGAAGGAGGATTATTGCTGTTGAATAATAAAAATGATATCAATCAAGCTGAAATCATTTATGAAAAGGGTACTAATCGTTCTGCCTTTTTGCGATCAGAAACCGCTTTTTATGAATGGAAATCACTTGGTAGTTCTTACGCTCTATCAGAAATAAATGCTGCAGTTTTGCGTGCTCAATTGATGCAAAAAGAACAAATCACGGTATCAAGATTGAAGGTTTGGAATGAATACAAATTGGCATTTTCCAAAATTTCTGTTCCATTTGTTCCTGAATACGCCAAGCACAATGCGCATATTTATTATTTGCAATTGGCTGATTATAAAGAGTCAGTGGAATTTATTCAGTTTATGCAAAAAGAAAAGATTCAAACGCTTCGTCATTATCGACCTCTTCATAGTAGTGATTTTTTTATCGATAAGCATGATGATCGTTCATTGAACAACGCCATTAATTTTTCGAATACCTTGGTGAGATTACCAATCCATCGTGAAGTTAATTCAGCCCGAGTAATTGAAACTGTCTTAGATTTTTTTAATTGAATTTCCCAAAGGCTAGTGGTAAAATATCTAGCACTGAATGAAATTTCAAAACCTTATTATTCTGACTCACCAATAGTATTTCAATCGGTTTTTTTTGTCTCGATTCTGATTCTGCCATAACTTGTCGGCATCCACCGCAAGGGGTTAACCAAGCATCTTTGTCAAATAAATCACCAAAGGCAACTACACATAATTTGATTACCTTTTTTTCCGGATAAAGTGCTCCTGCATGAAAAAGTGCAACACGTTCAGCGCAAAGACCTGATGGATAGGCAATGTTTTCTTGATTGCTTCCAACAATAATAGATTGATCTTCCATGCGCAAACTCGCCCCAACATGAAATTTACTATAAGGTGCATATGCATTTTTAGCTATTTTGAAAGCTTCATTTACCAATTCTATTTCATCACCGGGTAATAAATTCCAATGCTCAATCTCTTGATATTCAATTGTTATTGTTTGTTTCATGATTTAATTTATTCGTCGAAACCAACGCTTGCTTTCCCATTAAAATGATGAGTATAGCCAAAACCTACGGTTAAAAAGGAAGATATGGGTGAAAGCTCTTTTGAGGTGTAACCAATTTCATTGCCCTCTTCATAACCAATATCCCATGGTTTGAATGAATTATTGAAAAATGAATATCCTATAGAAAATCGATATGTGTCTGATTCACTCGAAGCAAGAACAAATCCGATAATAGGCTCTATGTAAATAGATGATTTTGAAATCAAATCAATCTCTCTGGATCTCAATAAGTCGGAATAAAATAGGTTTTGTGCGTATCCAATTTTAACTCCTGCATCTATGGCAAATAATTCTGAGTAGAATTTCTCATGACCAATTTTCACAAAACCTCCAAATGAATGATTTCCACCAAATACTTTTGAAGGAACCCTAAACTCATTAATTGCAAAATAAGAATACCTCCCTCCTACGCCAAGTGCAAATCCATTTTTAAAAGCAAATTGATAATAAGGCGAAACATGCACTAAACCTTGCATTATTTCTCGAAAAGCTTTATTCGTAATTGAATTCGGTAAACCAAGTTCAAGTGTAAATGAATGTTTTGGTTCAATAATTCCTTGACCCTTAACTGAATAAGATAACGAACAAATAACAATAAGGAGGTGAATCGGAAATAGTTTCATAAATTATCGACACTAATATACAAAAAACTTTGATTAAATAAGTTTATTGTGTTCGCTACCGATAATTTTGAGTGTTTGGGTAAAAAAGTGAGGGATGATAATTCCCTCACTTTTGATTTTATTTATTCATGACAATGTACAACATAGTTACCTGTTGTATCAGTATAACCATTTGCCTCAAGAGTTTCAACTTCATCTCCACATTTTTCACCTAATGGGATTTCATTTCCGGAGGCATCGTCATAATGACATTCATGACATTTGTTTTTGTTACACGATGTAACTAAGATTAGGCTTGTGGCAATAAATGCCACAGAAAAAACTACTTTTTTCATTTTGTTTTGTTTTTAAGATTATTAGATAATTTATAAGAAAGACTGATATAAAAATTCCTTCCTGGATTAGGCATTTGAATGTTCTTTAACCGAGAAAGATGGTCAATGTAGTTCGTGTTTAAAATATTCTTACATCCAATGTTGCATGAAAAAATTGATTTTAATCGAATATCGAAACTAAGTGCCGCATGTAATAAATGATAAGAATCTGAAGGCAATTCGTTGAAAGCAACCTGATTTTGTTTTGCCATCCACGCATATTGAATAGTCAAGTCTTTCAATTTAAACTTCTTTCCAATATCAAAAGTATATTTAAGCGTGTTTTGAATTCGAGGTTGGGGAAGTAACGAAACACTGCTGTCTGTAGCAGATTGAGCATAAATTAAAGATACCGAACTTTCTATATGAAGCCGGTGATCAAAATGAGGATGATAGTGCATTCCTATATCAGACCCATAAAAAAGTACTTGATTCAATTGTTCATAGGTAAAAACAGGCATACCGTCTTGATAAGCACCAGAAGGAAGTATGTAAATGTAATCCTTCATGAAATTGATAAATGGATTTATAATCCAAACAAGGTGTTCCTGATTTATTTCAGCCGTCACATCAATTTGAGTTGCTTTTTCGGGTTTTAAATTAATATCTCCAATTTCATACCTTAGGGCACCATGATGAAACCCATTCGCTAATAATTCGGATAAATGAGGTGATCTAAACCCGGAAGATAAATTGGTTCTAAAAGTAAATTTCCCCGAATTATAAATGCTTCCAATTGATCCGTTCGGGCTATTAAAGGATTTAACGACAGGATTTATAGAATGAAACACATCGAAGGTTTCAATTCTTCGATTATCAAATCTAATTCCTGCTTGAAAATTCCATTTCCTCCATTCATATTGAATGGTTCCATAGACACCATTGTCAAGTGTATTTGCATTAGGGACAAGTGTATCTGAAGGATTTAATCCGTTTCTATTATTTTGAAGCATCCCCTGAATGCCCGCAATCAGTTTTAATTTTTTTCCTTGATTTCTTATCCATTTCAAGGAATACAATGAATTAAAAAGGGACATGTTAATACTCGGAATAGTTACTTTTTCATCGTATTCAATTAATTTATTCCAGGTTGATCCGAGTAAAAAGTGTAGGGTATTTTTTTTGTAATACCACTTGTTATCAAATGAAAAATAGTGATTACTAAAAAATTGTGCTGGTAGTTCATATTTTCTTTTTTGATCATCCACTTGAAAATCTTGAAAATTGACTAAGGTATCATGCGTATGTCCCGGAATACCTGTTGTAGATTGAACATATGAATATCTAAATGTATGAATACTATTTTTTGAATTCCAAGATAATGCACTTTTTATTACCCATTCATTAAATCGTGAGTTTTTCGCAAATTGCTTGCTAGCTAATTGGAAATCAGCATGATTAGTATAACTAGAACCAATCATCCATTTTAAATTTTGTTTAGATTGCTTAAAGAGAAACTTACCGCCCCCTCCCATTGTATTTGAATTTCCAATCAAACAGGCCTGTAATTCTTGTGTGTTTGTTGCAGCATAATTTTCATCCGTGAAATAAATCACACCACCCAATGCATCGGCGCCATACAATAAGGAAGCCGGTCCTTTAATCACTTCGACAGAACCAATGCCTAATTCTGAAATTCCCATTCCATGATCCCCACCCCACTGCTGACCCTCAATTCGTAAACCGTTAATGAGTGTAACAACCCGCATTCCTTGTTGTCCTCTAATAACAGGCTTGGAGATGCCATTTCCTAGGTTTGATTGGTAGACCCCGGGAATATTGGAAATTATTTCTCCCATATTCATTGCAGCAACTGAAGTTAATTCACTGATTTTCCTTGTTTCAATATGAAAAGGATTTTTGTTTTGCATTTGTGCTGTGCTTCCTGACACCGTAAATTCTTGCATATCAATGTGTTTTTCTTCCAGTTCTATTTTGAAACTTGATCTAACACTATCAATAGTAATTAACTGAGAACCATAGTCGATGGCTTGAATTTTAATACGAAATGGCATAACAGGTGGTTGACGAAAACTGAAATAACCAGTTGAATCTGAAACACATAATTGTTCGGTTTCAACAATATAAATTCGAGCGCCAACAATGCATTGAGAAGTTGTTTTATTCAATAATTGTCCTTTTATAATTTGAGAATTACCCAAAAAAGACGTAAAAAGGCAAAACAAGATGACACTTGCTTTTAAACCAGTATATAACATAGATTTTTAATTAACTTAAGAAGATCAAAAAGAATACTTGAACAAATTAAGCTAAATTGGGTGGTCCCCTTCGATTAAAACAAAGAAATGAATTCGTTACGAATGTAGAATCACAATCTGAATACGATACGATATTTATGTTGGAAACAGGAATCGCTATTATTGAAATAGCATAACTAAATGTGGATAAATCTAAATCGCAAGCCACACAATCGTCGTGATTAAACGATTTTTCTGTTGAATGACTTATGTGTTTGTGTTCTGAATGATTGTCCAAATGCCACCAATCTTTCGGTAAAAGAATAAGTGTAAAGGAAATCAATAAGATGTGTGCCAGCAATCGCATACGCAAAAGTAAAGAAAAAACGTGACAGAAATTACTTCATTTCAAAAATAAGTTCTGAATAGTGTTCTGGAAGTAAATATTTATTGGCGATTGTTAGTATTTCTTCTGCTGTAACTTTGTCAATTCCTTCCTGAATTTCTTGAATCGTATCAATTTGATTAAACAACAATAAGCTTTTACCAAGGCCTATCATTAATCCGGAATTACTGTCTAAACTTAATGCCAAATGTCCTTTCAATTGCTGTTTGGCTTGATGTAATTGTAATGTTGTTAATTTATCATCACGCATTCGTTTTAGTTCTTTTTTAACTAATTCGAGCGATTTATTCAAGTATTTCTGGTCTGTTCCGAGGTAAATACTCCAAAAACCGGTTTCAACGTATGGATTATAGTTCGCTTCTACGTTATATGAATATCCATATTTCTCTCTGATAGAAAGGGTTAATCTTGAGTTTAATGCAGGGCCACCCAAAATGTTAGTTAACAAATTCATTCCTTTACGCTCTTCATCTGAATAATTTGGAGCAATTGAACCAACAATAGCATGTACTTGATAATTAGCTTCTTGTGTCCAAACTTTAAACGGTTCAAAATCTGAAAATGGATTTTTAACGACCTGTTTTTCTCCTTTTCGAAAATTACCGAAATGCTTTTCTAAAAGCGAATGAAGCTTTTTTTGCGGTATTGGCCCAACAAATGAAATGACACCATTTTGGGCCGTTAATAAGCGATTTACATATCGATTTAAATCCTCTGATATAAATGATTGAACGCTTTCTTTGGTTCCCAAAATATTATTTCCTAATGGATGATTTTTAAATAATTGAGCTTCAAAATCATCAAAAATCTTGTCGCTTGGACTATCTAAATAGGAATTTAATTCATCCAGAATTATTTCTTTTTCCTTCTCAATTTCTTTAATCGGGAAATTGGAATTCATAGTAATATCAGCCAATAACTCAATTGTCCTTTCGGTATGTTCATTGGTAAAAGAAGCATGAATACATAGTTCTTCTTTGGATGTAAATGCATTAAGCTCCCCTCCTACTGTGTCTAGTCGTGAAAGTATGTGAAATGGTTTTCTTTTTGAAGTTCCTTTGAATAAGCAATGTTCTAGAAAATGGGCTAATCCAACCTCATTTTCCTCTTCATACCTTGACCCTGCCAAGAAAGTAAGGCCTAGATGGGCAACATAAGTAGGAGTGTATAAGTACACTATGCGCATACCATTTGAAAGTTCAAAACAGATAGGATTTAATTCTTGCACGTTACGGATTTTTTCGATAAATGGTCCAAACGGCATTATTCAATTCGTATACAATACGGTCATGTAAACGAGAGGGTCTTCCTTGCCAAAATTCAATCAAATTTGGATTTAATGCATACCCGCCCCAATGAGAAGGTCGAGAAATTTCACCTACAAACGATTCACTGTTTTCTATGAAACGATCTTCAAGTTCTTTTCTTTCTGTTAATTTTTCGGACTGAAAAGAAGACCAAGCACCAATTTGACTTTCTCTAGGCCTCGAAGCAAAATAAGCGTCACTAATTGAACTATCAATGATCGAAACCGTTCCTTCAATTCTAATTTGTCTTTGCTGACCAGGCCAAAAAAACAACATGCAGGCATTTGAATTAACCGCTAATTCCTTCCCTTTTTGACTCGAATAATTGGTGTAGAAAATAAATTTTTCTTCTATTAGTTCTTTTAAATATACCACGCGTGAACTTGGCTTAAGTGAGTTCGAATCAACCGTTGATAAAACCAAAGCATTTGTTTCTGGTTCTTTGTGCTCTAAAGCCTCTTTAAACCATAATTCAAATAATTCTAACGGATTTTCAGGGAAATAATCAAATAGATTTCCGGAATCAAAATCTTGGTGATCATTACGCAAATTTTCTAGAAATTCACTCATTTATTCTGTCTCAGTGGCGTCATGCTCATCAATAATCTCATTTTCTAGGTCTTCTTCTTCATCGCTTCCTTGCACGGAATAAAAATTTCCACTGGTTGGAACATCTTCTATTTCTTCTACTTTAGGTAAAATTCGTGATTCAGTTGCAGCTTCACTTTCATCATTAAATGGAAAAATTTCAACAATTGGCGAAACAGTGATTGAGGGAATTTCAAAGTCAACCATATAAGCAGCCATACTTTCTTGTATTCGATCAAAGGCATCTTTAACAGAATGTGCAGAAACCAAAAATTGTTGAGTTATTTTTTTACTTTTCTCACCATCTTCATCAACTTTATCGTAGGTGATTTTGCATTTATACCAAACATCGGCATCGTCGTACACGAAAATATCATGCAATTCTGTTCTTGAAATTCCAACAACATTGAATTCACCTCGAATCCTTGAGCCTAACTCTTCGTATATTCTTGCTTCAGCATCCGTGAAGGACATTGCTGCAAGTAAATATGGTTCAGAAACACGTTTAAATGTTCCGTTTTCCAATTGTCTGGTGTATTTTACTTTTACGGTAAACCAACTATTCATAGGATAAAATTATTTCTACAAATATAATCATAGAATTGGAGTTTGTGAAGTTTGGATTTTGGATTTAAAGAACTTTTATGGATAATTCCATGGAAAATCTGGCAACAAGTTCGTGTTTATCATTAATCGCTTTTACTTCTATCAGTTGGTTTTTTCTTTGTTTTTCATAATCACTATCCAAAAAACATTTTTTGATTAGTTCCCCTTGATTACATGTAAAATCAATAGTTGTTTCTGCTCGCTGAATGAACTCAACATGCATAGATTTAAAAGAAAAGGATATTTTTTTACCGTATTTTTCAGCAAAATAAAAAGCGTGAATTCCGGCTGCAACATCAGCACCCACAGTCAAGGCACCAAAGTACATGGAATTTAAATGATTTTTCGTGCGTCTTCTTAGTTTGATTCTAACCTGTACATCAGTTGAGTCTATTAGTACAAGTTTAGGTCGAACGAAAAAAAGTATTGGGATTTTAAAAAAACCGAGTAAAAATAAGTTCCATCTACATCTTAAAAGGGAAGGTTCTAAATGATTTTTCATTTTTATTTACAATTTTATTAAAAGTACACAGTTATATTTTATTATTGATTAATTTCGTTTGAATAAACAAAACGTGTCCGATTCTATAGTAATTATTCCAACATATAACGAGCTTGAGAACATTGATAAAATGGTCAAGACGTTAATGGAATTGCCAAAAGAATTTGATATTTTATTCGTCGATGACAATTCTCCAGACGGCACTTCCGATGCTATTAGTAAACAAATGGAGTTGTTTCCCAATCGTATTTTTTTAGAAAAAAGAGCAGGTAAATTAGGACTTGGCACTGCTTATATTCATGGATTTAATTGGTCATTGAAAAGAAATTATGAATATATTTTTGAAATGGATTGTGATTTTTCACATGATCCTTCTGATTTAATTCATCTTTATGAAACGTGTAAAAATGGTTCAGATTTAAGTATTGGATCGAGGTATGTCGCTGGTGGAAAGGTTAAAAATTGGCCGTGGGACCGAATTTTAATGTCTTATTTCGCTAGTGTTTATGTTCGATTAATACTCTGGATATCAATTAAAGACACTACGGCTGGTTTCAAATGTTATCGAAGAAAAGTACTCGAATCGATTAACTTTGACGTAATTATTTTCAAAGGTTATGCGTTTCAAATTTGCATGAAGTATGCCACTCATAAATTAGGTTTCAAAATTACAGAAGTGCCAATTACCTTCATCGATCGCTTGTTTGGTCAGTCTAAAATGTCAAGCGGAATCTTTAAAGAAGCTTTTTTTGGTGTCTGGAAAATGAGAAAAATAAATTTTAGGAAATGACAAATTACCTGATTAAGCAAGCGATAATTGTCAATGAAGGCAAACAATTTATTTCGGATGTTTTAATTATTGATGGTCGAATTGATAAAATTGCTCATTCGGTTGATAATCCGGCGAATGCTGAGGAAATAAATGCTGAAGGAATGATTCTTATTCCAGGTTGTATTGATGATCAAGTCCATTTTAGGGAGCCTGGTTTAATGCATAAAGCAACTATTTATTCTGAATCAAGAGCAGCAGTTGCTGGAGGAATCACCTCCTTTATGGAAATGCCTAATACGGTTCCAAATACGCTTTCACAGCAATTATTGGAGGAAAAATATCAAATTGCATTCCGCCATTCACTGTCAAATTATTCCTTTTATATGGGAGCAAGCAATGAAAATTTAGAAGAAGTATTGAAAACAGATGCAAAAAATGTTTGTGGAATTAAAGTATTTATGGGTTCATCAACTGGAAATATGTTAGTTGACAATGAAACCACTCTTACCAATCTTTTTTCCAGATCAGAAATGCTTATTGCAACCCATTGTGAAGATGAAGCAACGATCCGTAAAAACATAGAAAATTACATCAACAAGTATGGTGAAGACATTCCAATTGAAGCACATCCGTTAATCCGGAGTGAAGAAGCCTGCTTTAAATCATCCTCACTTGCTGTTTCGCTCGCGAAAAAACAAGGCACACGTCTTCATGTCTTGCATATTTCTACTGAAAAGGAATTGGAATTATTTGAAAGTGGGCTGCTAAAAGACAAAAAAATTACTGCAGAAGCATGCATTCATCATTTATGGTTCTCAGAAGAGGATTATTTAACTAAGGGAAATTTTATTAAATGGAATCCTTCTGTTAAAAAATCATCAGACAGGGATGCAATTATGCAAGCTGTTATTAATGATAAAATTGATGTGATTGCTACGGATCATGCACCACATACATTGGATGAAAAATCACAAAAATATTTAAAAGCTCCATCAGGCGGACCTTTGGTTCAATATGGATTACTTGCCATGTTAGAAAAAGTAAAGGATGGAACCATTTCGATAGAAAAAGTGGTGGAAAAAATGTGTCATGCTCCGGCTGAAATGTTTAACATAGTGGATAGAGGCTTTATTCGAGAAGGTTATTTCGCTGATTTAGTGTTAATTAAACCTTCGTGTTCAACTATGGTTTCGCGTGATTCTATTTTGTCTTTATGTGGTTGGTCACCTTTCGAGGGTTCTACTTTTTCTCATCAAATTTCCACAACATTTGTCAACGGAAATATTGTTTATTCAAAAAATAAACCAATTGAAGGTGTTTCGGGATCTCGATTATTTTTCAATCGATGATAAAGCTATTTTTTTGCGCTTCAATAATCGTAATTTGTTCATGTGAGAACTCAACTGGGAAATTGAAATCGGTGAATAATCAATCAGTTTTATCTAAAAAAGAAACTTGTTCTATTTTTGAGGAATTAGTTTTAATCGAAACGCATCTTCAAAATACGTATTTTTCATTTGAAAATTACAAAGAAGCACTTTTTATTTCAAGAGATTCATTATTGAAATCCAAGAACGTAACGTTGGAACAATTCAATAAAAGTTTTGATCATTACGCGAAATCAGATAAAGAAATGACTGCGTTATACGAAGAAATTTTGAATAACTTAAATGAAAATGCGGCAAAAACAAGTACAAAAAACTAGAAGTTAAATTCCGGATTTTTTTCAAGAATATCCCACGTATGATCAGCTAATAACTTAACAGTTGCCACAAAAGATAACTTTTGCTTAGTTCTTCCCCAATCATTTGGCCCTACTAGCGAAAGTAAAAATGTAGTGTTTTCACGCGTATATAAATGATAAATATGATTTATGAAGGGTTCAAATCTTATTTCTGCTGTATAAATAAATTGAGAAATGGTTTTTCTATCGTTAAGCGTTTTTACTTGATTTGCCAGTAATTGCATTTGTTCATAAATCTGATTCAATTGCATGTCTGTTTGGAATTCCATAGCCGCTACTGCTCTACCCTTTAGTTTTCCTTGGTCTTCAGGCTTTATCATAGCTCCGCCAACTGTATGTGGGAACTCAATTAAACCAGGCTTATCAGTGATTTTATCGGGATCTATTGGATTAACAAAATTAGAATTATCGCTCATGAAGTAATTTGATTTAAAACACTTCGAAATGAATTATGTTTGAACAAACTTAAAAATAAATTAAGTGCAAATTTAAGTTGTGTTAATAAATTCAATAAGAAATACAGGCAAGTCTTTTTTTAATCTGGCATAATTTTAGATATTTGCCGCGAAATTAAAATGTATGAGAAGTTTATTTGTTTTATTGTTGTTTTCTTATATTGCAACCTCGGTAGTTGCACAATCAAAGTCTCAAACAATTCTTAATTCTGTATCTAAAAAAATTAAAGATTTAAAATCCTTTTACGTAGAGTTTAGCGCCAATGTTAAAAACACAAAATCTGGATTAAATCAAAACCAAACCGGAAAAGGCTGGGTGAAAGCTCAAAAATTCTACGCTTCTTACGGTGGAAATACAATTATCTCGAATGGTGTAAAAACGTGGACCGTTGTAAAAGATGGAAAAACCGTTTACATTTCCGATGCGAGTTCTAATGATGATGAAAACATGAACCCAAAAAAACTCATGACTCTTTGGGAAACAGGTTTTACGAATACATATACTAAAGAAACAACGCTGAACGGAAAAACAGTCCATGTTATATCTTTAGCTCCAAAAAGTACGAAGGCTACCTATAAATCAATTGTGCTTTATGTTGCTAAAACATCTAATGATTTATCTAAAGCTACATTGACTTCTAAAGATGGAACGGTGATGACTTATTCGATCACTAAATTTACTTCAAATCCAGCAGTTGAGGAATCGAAATTCGTGTATGACCGTAAAAAATTCCCTGGATATAAAGAAGTAAAAGAATAACTTATAGCTCCTTACTTATTCCAAAAGAAATTCCCAGACCAAAATTTTTGTGGACAAAGGACGCTAATTTGCCATATCCATTCTGTAATTGATAACGGTATTCTGGTGAGATAAATAATCCATAGCCCTTATCTGTAGTAAGACTTATACCGAGGTTAATTAAAGCGCTGGTAATAAATGAATTATAATTACTTTTAGTTTTAATAACTTCAGATCCCTTGCTGCCCAATGATGTTTCCCATTGTTGATTTTGTCGATAAGATAAAAATAGCTGAGGTAGAATCCCAACTCCTCCATAGAATTGAAATGTTTTTCCAACCGTGAAATTCAAACGTAGAGGCATGGCAATATATTTATAATAAGTTTGATAACTAAAACTAGTATCATTGGTTATTGGACTAAATTCATATTGCTCGCCATTTTGGAGGTATGAAATTCCCCCATCCCAAATAATCGTTTTTGTAATATGCCCTTTTAAACCTAAGCCAAAAGAATAGGTTTTTAATGGGGTTTCATTTGCTCGATCGCCAATGTCTTGCTGAAGAAAATCTTGATTTGGACTCAAGGTTCGATTTACATTTGTGATATTTAAAAAAGCGTATGCTTTATTTCTAAACAAGGTATCTTTTTTTAGTTTTTTCATTACTTCAATCTGACTATTTACTGCATTTACAAAAAGAAGAAGTACAATAAATGGTAATGATTTCATATTTTAATTGGTGTTAATTTATTTCTTAACCTATATCATGAAATTTTCAAAAATTCATATCGACATTTGTACCATAAAATTAATAAAATATGGAAACAAATTGGAAAATTGATAACATGCACAGCGAAATAGGCTTTAAAGTTCGTCACATGATGATTTCAAATGTAGTTGGGAAATTTGGTGATTTCACTGCTAGCGCTCTGTTAACGAATGATGATTTTTCATCAGCTACATTGAATTTTGAAGCATCTATTGATTCAATCAATACAGGTGTTGCAGATAGAGATGGTCATTTGAAATCAACTGATTTTTTTGATTCAGCATCTTTCCCAAAATTGACCTTTCATTCAGAATCGATTACCAAAAAAAGTGATTCAGAATTTGAAATAGCAGGTGTAATGTCCATCAAAGGGATTGAAAAACCAGTAGTTTTGGCTATGGATTATGCTGGTGTAGCTGTTGATCCATACGGACAAACAAAAGCAGGAATGGCATTAACAGGAACAATTAAAAGAAGCGATTTTGGTTTAGCTTGGAGTGCTGTTACGGATGCAGGAAATGTTGTTCTTGCAGATGATATTCATTTAAATTGTGAAATTCAATTAGTTAAGCAATAATTTACTGTATAGAAATATGCAGCAAAGGGCATGGCTTCGGCTGTGCTTTTTTTTTAACATCAAACGTAAATTGAAAACTCTTAGTTAGATTTGCAACATGATGCAATATACTTTTTTACGAAGGCTCGTTTATTATCTAATTGGATTTGGAATTGGTTTGATTATGGTTATATTCTTTTTTCAGAATAGAGGCTGTTCTTGGCTTCCTGAAAATAAAGTAAAGGAAACAATTTTACGTAAAATAATTATTTCTGAAAATCCGCTCTTGAAAATCGATTCTTTGGAATTGTTTTTATCCAATTACGAGGTCGATTTTAGTCAAAGCAGCAAAGATTCAATTGAAAAAACATATTTTTTTAAAATTAAAGAGGGCATAAAAACAGTTATACCGCAATTTTATGTTTCATTTTTACCTGATTCATATATCGCAGTAATTCATCTACAAAAAAGTCAATTGAAAAAATTGAATGATGAGGTCTATTTTAAAATCCTTCATGTTCCATCAGGTAAATACTCAATGGTAAATTTCGATGAGTGCACCTCCTTACAAAAGAAACTTGTGCATACTGGATTAGATAGAACTAATTACATTCGAACGCTAACAAAAAAAGGATATTCACTCTACAATCATTCAAAGCCAAATGCTGATCAAGTGTATTTTCAAACAATAAAGGATACTGATACAGTTAAAATAACCTATCAATGGAAGGAATTTGTGCTTTATCCAATACATATCGAAGATTAGTTTTTACTTGAAACAGTGTATTGTTAACAGTTTTGATGTTTCAACTGTTAATAATTGATGGAATTATTTTCGAGATAAGAAAATCAATTACTTATCTTTGATTAATGAAATTTTCTGCTGAACAAATTGCGGGTATATTAACAGGTTCGATTGAAGGTAACCCTGGTGTTACTGTTTCTGATTTAGCAAAAATTGAGGATGGTAGTGAGGGATCTTTATCTTTCTTAGCAAATCCTAAATATGAGGAGCATATCTACACAACAAAATCCTCGATTTGTATTGTCAATCAGTCCTTTATCCCTTCAAAATCATTACCTGAAAATCTCACGTTGATTCGAGTAGAAAATGCATATTCTTGTTTTGCTCAATTATTGGAAATGTATAGTCAGTTAAACAAGAAACAACCAAAAATTGATTCTCCTGTATTTATTTCTGATTCTGCAAAAATCGGTATTGATCCATACATTGGCGCTTTTGCATATATTTCAGAAAATGCGATAATCGGTGATTGTGTTGTTATATATCCAAATGTTTATATAGGAGAAAATGTAGAAATTGGAGCAAATACCATTCTTCATCCAGGAGTTAAAATTTATGCTGATTGCAAGGTTGGTTCAAATTGTGTCATTCATGCAGGCGCAGTAATTGGTGCAGACGGTTTTGGTTTTGCCCCAGATGACAACGGCGTTTTTAAAAAAGTCCCTCAAATTGGAAATGTGATAATTGAGGATGATGTTGAGATTGGATCAAATTCAACAATCGACCGCGCAACAATGGGTTCAACATTTCTTCGTAAGGGAGTTAAAATTGATAATTTATGCCAAATTGCACACAATGTAGATATTGGGGAAAATTCTGCCATGGCTGCTCAAGCAGGAATAGCTGGTTCTGCAAAAATTGGTGAACGTGTATTAATTGGAGGTCAAGCAGGAATAAGTGGACACCTACACATTGCCAATGACACTAAAATTGTAGCTCAATCTGGAATTCCATCAAGCATTAAAACTGCTAATACGTTCATGGGATCGCCCGGTATTCCGCTGGATGAATTTAAAAAATCGTATTTTGGATTTCGTAAACTTCCATTTCTACTGAAAAAAATACAAGAATTAGAAAAACAAATAAAAGAAATCAATAACGATTAAATTAGGTATATGTCTGAAAAACAACATACATTAAAAGATGTTATCAAAATTATTGGAATTGGACTTCATACCGGTGAAAAAGTTTCCGTTGAAATTCATCCAGCAGCAGAGAATTTTGGTTATAAATTTCAACGTATAGATTTACCGAATCAACCAATTATTAAAGCAGATGTTGATAATGTTATTTCAACAGATCGCGGAACAACCTTAGAGCAAAACGGTGGACGGGTTTATACTACCGAGCACATTTTGGCGAGTCTTGTTGGTTGTCAAGTAGATAATGCTTTGATAAAACTGGACGCTCCGGAAGTTCCAATTATGGACGGAAGCGCATTGCCTTTTGTTAAAGCAATTCAAATGGTTGGGGTAATCGAACAAAATGCTGAACGAGAATATTTTGAATTAACCGAAAATATACCTTGGGAAGATCTAGATAAAGGAATTGAGTTTTTAGCTATTCCTGATCAGAATTATCGAATTACTGTAATGGTAGATTACAACTCACCTGTTTTAGGGACACAACATGCGAGTATGTATCAAATTAATGAGTTTAATACAAATATTGCTAGTTGTAGAACATTTGTGTTCTTAAGGGAATTGGAGTACTTGGCAAATAATAATTTGATAAAAGGCGGTGATTTAGATAATGCAATAGTGCTTGTAGATAAGGCGGATGTACCTCAGGAAGAATTGGATCGCTTAGCCAAGCTTTTAGGTAAAGAAAATTTAACTATTACGATAGAGGGTATAGGAGTGTTAAATAGCACAAAACTTCAATATGAAAATGAGCCAGCTCGGCATAAATTGCTAGATATTGTCGGAGATTTGGCATTAGTTGGAAAACCCATAAAAGCTCATATTTTAGCAGCAAGACCTGGACATTCTGGAAATGTACGCTTTGCTAAGGTATTGAAAGAACAAATTAAAAAACAACAAAACGAAGGTCGTAAATTCGACTTAACGAAAGAACCTTTATTCTCAATCACGGATATCGAAAATATGTTACCTCATCGTTTCCCGTTTTTAATGATTGATAAAATAATGGAAATAAATGAGGATTCTATAATTGGTGTAAAGAATATCACCATGAATGAACCTATTTTTACTGGCCATTTCCCTGGAAACCCTATTTTCCCAGGTGTTCTTCAGTTGGAAGCGATGGCGCAAACAGGCGGTATATTCGCTTTAAGTAAAGTGGAGGAACCACATTTATATTCCACCTATTTCATGAAAATAGATAACGTGAAATTTAAACAAAAAGTTGTTCCAGGCGATACAATTGTATTTGAACTCTTCCTGAAATCCCCTATTCGCAGAGGATTGGTTGAAATGATCGGAAAGGCCTATGTAAATGGAAAGTTGGTGAGTGAGGCCGAAATGTTAGCTCAAGTTGTCAAAGACAAACAAGAATGATAAGTCATTTAGCATCTGTATCATCTAAAGCAACTATTGGTCAAAATGTCCGAGTTGATCCATTCTCGACGATTCATGAAAATGTAATTATTGGTTCGAATACTAGAATTCATTCAAACGTATCGATTTATCCAGGAACGGTCATTGGTGAAAATTGTGAAATCTTTCCTGGAGCTGTTATTGGAGTAGTTCCTCAAGATTTGAAATTCGATGGAGAAGAAACATCTGTTATTATTGGAGATAATACGATTATTCGAGAATGCGTAACAATACATCGTGGCACCAAAGATAAATGGAAAACTAGTATAGGAAATAACTGTTTACTAATGACTTACGTTCATGTGGCTCACGATTGTCAAATTGGAAACAATGTCATTCTTGCCAGTTATACCGGTCTTTCTGGTCACGTAATTATTGATGATTATGCAATTTTAGAAGGAAAGGTAGCTGCTCAACAATTTGCCCATATCGGAATACATGCCTTTATTGGTGGAGCATCTTTAATTCGAAAAGACGTGCCTCCATTCATTAAAGCTGCTAGAGAACCGTTGACATTTGCTGGAGTAAATTCTGTTGGACTTAGAAGACGAGGATACACGGATGAGACGGTTCGAGAAATTGAAGATATATACAGAATATTATATGTTCAAAACAGTAATATTACAAAGGCGATAGAACAAGTGAAACAAACAATTCCTGCCAGTGAAATGCGTGAGTTGATTTTAAATTTTATTGAATCTTCAGATAAAGGAGTTATTCGCGGAATGATCTAATAAGATAAAGAAAACCTATAAGGAAAGAATATTTTATCGAATTAAATTAATATGTCCTGAAACTATAATCCGTTTATCTACATCTTTAATTTTATAAACTATCTTATACGTATAGATCCCTTGAGGAACATCTAAACCATTCGGTCCATAAGAACCATCCCATTGAGCCTCTGCGTTATAACTTAACCAAATTGTTTCACCCCATCTATTGAAAATTCTCAATTCGAAATTATAAGGATCAAACCCTTTGGTAAAAATTGGACCCCACATTTGATTGTGTTCATCTTGATCTGGAGTAAATGAATTTGGGATATAAAAAACTGTTTCATCTTGAATGACTACATCCATTGTTACTGGAACAGTGCATGTATTGGGATCTGGAGTAAAAGTAAAGGTAAATTGACCTATAGCATTGGTTTCTATTGTATTGGGTAACCAAGATCCAGAAATACTAGGATTATCATTGGATTGAATAGGTAAAACCCCAGGAATTTCATTTTGTGTATATGGACCAAGTTGATTGAATGATGGCGATATAGGATCATTAACAACAACTGATAATGAGGCGACAGTTGAACATTGGTTTACGTTTGGAGTAAAAAGATATGTTGTAATGCCAACAACTGTAGTTGAAATAGTTGTTGGATTCCAGAAACCGGTTATCCCTTCATTAGATACTTGTGGCAAAGTAGCTTGACTGATCGCTTCATTTACGCAAAATGGCCCAAAGGATGGGAAGGTTGGTGTCTCTAGAGGTGTTATTTCTATAGTAATCGTCGTCAAACTAGCACATTGATTTGGATCTGGATTAAATGTTAATGTTTGAATTCCAATTGTACTTGTGTTTATTGATAAAGGATTCCACGTTCCTGTTATCGATGGAGTATTATTAGATATCAAAGGTAAAACGGAAGCCGAACTATTTTGGCAAAATGGTCCTATTGAACTGAAAATGGGTAAGATTGAATTTGTAATTGTTATAATACCACTTGTAATTACCGCAGAGCAATTAATTCCAGTTGTAGTAACAGTATATGGATAAACACCAATTGTAGTAGGTGTTCCGTTTATCAATAAATTTGAACCTACAATTTGAGAGGTTAATCCAACAGGAAGACCAGTCGCAATTGCACCTGATGCAGTTCCTCCAAAAGTAAATGATAGTGTTGGTATGGGTACATTTACACAATTCGTAATATCTATTCCTTGCGTAATTGTTTGTCCCGGATTAACGACAATAGTCATTGTAGTTGGAAGCGCACATTCAGATACATTCGGAGTAAAAGTGTAGGTCGTTGTGGTTGTGTTATCAATTACTGGGCTCCATATACCCGATATATTATTGATCGAAAGAGAAGGTAGATTAATCGTTCCTCCCACACAAATTGGTGAAATTTGAGTAAAAGTGGGAAGAACCGGCGCAGTTACATTAATTGTTACAAAAGCAACATCTGAACATCCTGCCGTATTTGTTCCATTCAAAATCGCAGTATATACTCCTAGATTAGCATATGTTATAGAATGTGGACCAATACCAGAGGCAGATGTTGGTGATCCACCATTGTTAAAATTCCAATTATAGCCATTAGAAGCAACATTTGTTGAATTTAAGGCATCAAATGTTACCGTTTCTCCTGCACAAATAGTAGTTGGATTTGCCGTAATAAAGGGATTGGGCCCTAAAAATGTACCGGTACCAGCACCCGTCCCAAAACTAAGCGTAAATCCACCGGAAGTACTAAAGTTGTTGACTAATATTGCATAACTCGTACCAACCGTCATATTCACAAATTGACAATATGAATTATTTCCTGCGTTAAAACCGGGCATTTCCGAAACATCGGTATCGGTTAAATTTAATCCAACGGCTCCATTTGGATTTAAAAAAGCAGATGCGTTGCATCTAATGACGGTTCTTGCCCCACATGGATTTGTTCCATTAAGCTGGAAAACCATAAAATCGATATCATCATTTTGGTTTACGGGAATAATGTTAAAAGTCAAAGCTCCTGGTGTTCCACAAGTAAATGTAAACCATGAGGAATTTCCTTCATCCGCACCGGGCACTTCCATACACGAGGATGCTTCAGGTTCATCCGTATTTTGACCACCGCCACTTAATACTCCGACACTCACTGGATTATTACTACATAAATAGGCGGCTCCCCCGCAATCAGCACCCGGATTTGAAGCTGGTGTATAATTATTTAGACACAATTCAAAAGTTCCTTCGTTATTGGTAAGGGTACTTATTCTTACATAATAAATCGTTCCAGGGGTCAAAGCAGATTGGTAAAGTTGGGTAACACCAGAACCAGCAGTTCCGTTTGCACAACCTAATTGATTGATCGTAGTAGCACAGTTTCCTGAATAAATAGCAATTCTTGGTCGATTCATAGTACCTCCAGCTCCAATTCCGGATGCAGAAATTAATACATCAGTACCAATTGCCGTAAATGAAAACCAAACGTCCTCTGTAGCCGCACCTGTAATACATGTTGCCTGTGCAAACCCACTTGCGGTTGAGTTAAAATTTGTATAAAATGCATTTCCAGAACAATAATTGCTAACATTAGTGAGCTGTGTTGCATTTAGGCAATCATCTCCTTGCGAATAGACCTGATGAGTCGTAACAATTAACAACAATAAAAAGTACTTAAAAACACGTTTTTTCATTATTAAGCTAGTTGAAAAAGAATCAGTTATCCAATTTAGATTCTGAAAGATACTAATTTTTATTTAGTTCATCAACTCTTTTATTTCGTTGCATAGGGTTTTCACGGACAGACTGCTGTTGTTTAAATAATTGAAACCTAGATGGTATTGCTGTTTGAGGCCACGAGTTATTTAGCAAGTCAGTATCGCCTGTTTCCAAGAACGGATCCAAACGAATGGATTTTACCAGCTTGTCAAAAATAAATACTTTTGACACTTGATCTTCGTACATTCTCCATATTTCTGCAGGAATGCGAACTACTTCCTTTGAATCATCAACAAAGGTGAATTCAATAATTAGTGGCATCACTAATCCACCAATATTCTTGAATCCAATTTCATAAAATTGTTTGTTCGAATTTAAAAATTCTAGGTCGCTTTTGTCAATTTTATTCAAAAATGCGGTATATTCAATTTTGTCAATTGTATCAACAAAGTACAGATTACGTTTCGCGTAAAAATCATTAATTAAATTATCCTTTTCATTAACCGTTTGTTGTATGCTTAGTTTATTTCGTTCTACTCCAATGTGAACATCTTTCGATTCATTTTCTGTTTTTTTAACTCCTTTTTCAGTTTGAGGATTTTGTGTATTCAATTGATACCATTTAACGTCATCGATTGAAATATCCACTGGATCAGTCCCATAAAACCAGCCTCTCCAAAACCAATCAAGATCAACTGCTGAAGCATCTTCCATGGATCTAAAAAAATCAGCTGGTGAAGGATGTTTAAATTTCCATCGCTCACAATACGTCTTGAAAGCAAAATCAAACAATTCACGTCCCATTATCGTTTCCCTTAAAATATTCAATGCAGTTGCGGGTTTTCCGTACGCATTATTTCCAAATTGAAAAAGAGATTCAGAATTTGTCATGATTGGTGAAATAGTTTTTTTATCTCCGCGCATGTAATCGGCAATTAGGTGTGCAGGTCCTCTTCTAGAAGGATAGCCTCTCTCCCACTCTTGCTCCGTTAAATATTGTACAAATGTATTTAATCCTTCGTCCATCCATGTCCATTGACGTTCATCAGAATTGATAATCATTGGGAAAAAATTATGACCGACTTCATGAATTATAACTCCCCACATCCCATATTTTTCATTTTCTGTGTAAGTGCCGTCTTCCTCAGGACGTCCCCCATTGAAACAAATCATAGGATATTCCATGCCTATCGATTTTGAGTGAACTGAAATAGCAACAGGGTATGTGTAATTAGTTGTGTATTTAGAGTATGTCTTAATGGTGTGAGCGACCAATTTGGTTGAATACCTTTCCCACAAAGGATTTCCTTCTTTGGGATAATAAGACATACAAAGTACATTTTTCTCTCCTATCTTTACATTTTGAGCGTCCCACATAAATTTTCGTGATGAAGCAAATGCAAAATCGCGGACATTTACTGCTTTGAAAATCCAAGTTTTTGGATTCGTTAATTTATTCTTCTCAGTTAATTCAGCTTCTTTTTGAGTGATTATTAATATTGGTGTGTCTGATTTTTTTGCCTGTTCTAATCGTGAACGTTGTTCTGCTGTTAATACGTTAGAATAATTTTGACATTCGCCAGTTGCCGCCACAACATGATCAGCAGGAACAGTAATTGAAACCTCATAATCCCCAAAAGGCAAGGTAAATTCTCCTCTCCCTAAAAATTGTTTATTTTGCCAGCCCGTTACATCATTATAGACACACATTCTTGGGAAATGCTGTGCGATTGTATATAAATAATTGTCCTCTTTAGGGAAATGCTCATATCCAGATCTACCACCTACAGCCATTCTATCATTGATATTGTACCACCAACTAATTTGAAATGAAATACTTGTGTTTGGTAACAAAGGTTTATCCAAATCAATTCTCATCATCGTTTTATTGATTGAATAGTTCATTTTTCCACCTGTAAGACTTTTTATTTCTTCAATTTTAAATCCACCATCGTAAAAAAACATCCGTTTTTGAATATCATCAATGGATCTAAAATCTTCCATTTTTTCAATTTCAATTAATTTAGAATCTGAATTTTGATTTAAATAATTTTGATCTAATTGAAGCCATAAATAAGCAAGTTTATCTGGTGAATTATTGGTATAAGTTATTGTTTCAACCCCATACAACTTCTGAGCCTTGTCATCAATGGTTATTTTCATTTTATAGTCTGCCTTTTGCTGGTAATACTCATGACCAGGAGCTCCCGAGGCTGTTCTATATGTATTTGCAGTTGGTAATTCGTGATCTAACTGAGCAAATTTCTTTTGAGAAAAAAGGAATATCGGTACAATAACTGAAAAGAGAAAAAGGAATGATTTTGTATTCATAATTTAGTTGATTTCTATAAACTGATTGCGTGAATTAGGTAAAAAAACACAGGTTCTTTTTTTATCTAGGTAAGTAAAAGTAATTTTATTCTGTTGTAAAGGGAAATAATCCATCATTAAATCAAAATGAATGGAAATACCTTTTTGTATGGGCACATTGACGGCGGAAAAATAAAATTCAATTTCTCCATTCAGTAATAGTTGATACCCTTCATATATCAGGTTAAATTCATTAGTAGTAAAATTAGATGAACTTAAAGCTGACTTCAATACAAAATGACTTTGAATTTCTTTACAAATTATCGTTGTTTCTAACGAATCTGTTAAGGCATTCTCAAGGGGGGAGGAAATCTTTTTTGATTTTAGCAGGTAATCTTCAAAATCATGAGCAGTAATAACTAATGTAATTTCAACTTTTTCCTTTTCTGCAATGTATTCAATTTCCGCAAAAGAAAAATAGGAATCGTGCGCTTGAAAAATGGAACAAATAAAAACGAAGAATATCGAAATAGAGTATTTTCCCAAAAAGTGATCCGCTGATTTTTTCATTTACCTACTCTACCTAATTCAATTATACATGTTGTATGCATCACAACAATGATTTTTGTAAATGAAAATGAACAAAAAAGAATTTTTCTCTATGAAAATCATGTTGATGACTTGTAAAAATACTAAAAATTAAAATCTAAAAACAATTCAAATAAAATAAAAACCGAATAAGTCTGTTCAAACTAAGGTTGTATCTTCGTGCATATGCTTTTGCGACAAGTAGTTGTTTTTATTGTATTTTCTTTGTTTGCTCAATTTACGATTGGTCAGACAAATTCTTATAGAACATTAAGATTTAAACCAACCGATTTACTCATAGATTTTGACACGCTCAGCGTTTATCCTTCATCTTTTAGCGTTCTATGTCGTGGTGTAGTGATCCCTCCAGAAACATATTTGTTGGATTTCGCTAAATCAACGATTCAATTTTATACAATACCAAATGATTCGATAGAAATTAACTACCGTGTTTTTCCATTTGACCTATCTAAGCCTTATAAAAAAAGAGATACAACTATTCTTTTTAACGAAATAGAAAGTGATAGAGAACGATTTTTAATTAAGCAAACGTATACGGTTGATGATGTCTTTGGCGGTTCAGAAATCAACAAACAAGGAAGTATTTCTCGCGGAGTTTCATTTGGGAACAACCAAGATTTAGGAATAAACTCTTCGTTAAATTTAGAATTATCTGGACAAATTTCTCCAAAATTGAAATTACTTGCTTCAGTTTCGGATGCAAATATTCCAATTCAACCCGATGGAACAACAAATAAATTACAGGAATTTGATCAACTTTACATTCAAATTTTTTCGGATGACTTTAAAGTCATTGCGGGTGATTTTTGGTTAAATAAACCGGAAGGATACTTTTTAAATTATCGAAAGCGAGCGCAGGGACTTACAACAAGTAGTACCTTCCGAACGAAAAAAAATAATACCTGGTTTACTCAAGTGAGCGGTGCTTTATCGAAAGGAAAATTCAATCGACAAATTATTCTAGGAATTGAATCAAATCAAGGTCCATACCGATTAAAAGGATCTGAAAATGAGCCTTTTATTATTATTTTAGCAGGAACTGAACGCGTATTTATTGACGGGAAATTACTTGAACGCGGTCAAGAGTTTGATTACACGATTGATTACAATACATCTGAGGTTATTTTCACCTCTCGCAACCTAATCACGAAGGACTCAAGAATAGTGATTGAGTTTCAATATTCCGATCAAAATTTTGCTCGTTCTTTGGTTCAAAGTGCAACTTCCTATCAATCTAAAAAATTGAAATTTTTGATGAATCTTTACTCAGAGCAAGATGCCAAAAATCAAAGCTTGCAACAGAAATTAACTACTGGTCAAAAGAACTTTCTATCGACAATTGGAGATGATTTAAGCTTGGCTCAGCTATCAAGTATTGATTCCGTAGGCTATTCCCCAAATCAAATTCATTATAAAATGATTGATTCTTTAGGCTATGATTCCGTTCTTGTTTTTTCATCACAAATAGACTCTGCAAAATATACGGCGACATTTATAAATGTTGGTCAAAACCAAGGAAATTATATTTTGGAACAACAAATAGCTTTTGGTAAAGTTTATATGTGGGTTCAGCCAATTGCTGGTATTCCTCAAGGTGACTATTCTCCTTCTAGATTAATTGCAACACCAAAGAAAAAACAATTTGCGTCATCTGGGGTTCAATACATGCTATCAAAAAAATCAATTCTTCTCTCAGAAATAGCATTTTCAAGTATCGATAAAAATACATTTTCATCCATTGGCAACGTTGATAATCTAGGCTATGCTGGGAAAATAAATTGGAAAAACAAGTTTAATTTAACGAAGGATTCCACCAAATTACTTCAATATGAAAACGCAATCAATTTTGAGTACTTGAGTCAAACCTTTGAACCAATTGAGCAATTTAGAAAAGTGGAATTTGATCGAGATTGGAACATTCGAAACTTGAATTACGTTGGAAATCAATCATTTTTCACAGTTGAAAATAGTTTAATTAGTAAGAGAAATGGAAAAATGAAAATTGATTTTCAGCGATTTTCAATTGGTAATCAATTTCAAGGAAATCGTTTGAATACAGAAGGTAATTGGAAACAAAATGGTTGGGGATTCAATTGGGATGGGAGTTTTTTACAATCTAAGGGCTTAACAAACAGTGATTTTTTGCGTCACCGTGCAACAATTACTAAAAATATTGGAAAGTTTCAATTAAGTTTCAAGGACGATCACGAAAGAAATATATTTCAATCCACCAATTCAATTTTAAATACAACAAGTTATCAATTTTACGATTATCAATTCACCATCAATCAAGCAGATTCATCCACAGTTGGTTATAAATTAATCTATCGAGAACGATATGATTGGAGGCCTAAGATAAATACCTTACAGGCGGCAGCAAAAGCAACAAGCGCAACAGTTGAAATTGATTTGAAAAAAAACAAAAACAATCAACTCGCATTTATTTCAGGACTAAGAAGTTTGAAGATTTTGGATAGTACACTAATAACTCAGCTACCCGAAAACACGTTAATTGGTCGAATGGAATACAATTCAAAACTATTAAAAAATACGATAACACTAAGTACATTTTATGAAATTGGATCAGGTCTGGAGCAAAAAAAAGATTTTATTTATCTAAAAGTAAATGATGGACAAGGAATTTATACATGGATTGATTATGACTTAGATGGGATTGAGGATTTGAACGAATTTGAAATTGCTCAATTTATTGACCAAGCGAGTTATATCCGAATTTTTATTCCTAGTTCGAATTATTCAAAAACTTATTCAAACGAATTTAACGGGAGCTTATTCGTAAGACCAGAGAGAATACTGAATAAAAAAACTGGTTTTGTTCGGCATTTAGGTAAATTCTCAAATCAATTCCGCATGCGCGTAATGAAAAAAACAGCGAATGCAAAAAACACTGATTTATTCAATCCCTTCCAAGTAGAAATTCGTGATACAAATTTGATTTCTGCCACGTCGAGCATTCGCAATTCATTTTATTTCAATCGAAATTCAACGATATTTGGAATGGAGTACAACTTTCAGGATAATCGTTCTAAAACATTATTGGCCTCCGGATTTGATTCCAAACAAAATCGGATTCATGAATTTGTCACGCGTTGGAATATTTCAAAGTCCTTCACTGCATTAACTAAATTTACTACTGGATTAAAAATTTCAGAAATAGACTACACGTTAAATCGCAATTATGAAATTAAGTTAAATGCTGGAGTAGTGGACTTTTCCTATCAACCAAATACCACATTTCGAATTGGTGGGATTTATCAATTTAGTCAAAAAACAAATTCCCCGTTGTTAGGCAATGAGAAAAGCACTTCTAATGAAATCTCAGTTAACTTAAAATATAATGAATCTCAAAAAGGTAGTTTGTTACTAGACTTAAAAACAGTAACAATTCTTTTTGACGGAAATCCCAATACGGCAATATCTTATGAAATGATGGAAGGATTGAAAGTGGGTCGAAATTACGTTTGGAGTGTAAATTACCAAAGGGTACTTTCAAAAAACTTGCAGCTTTCTATTCAATATTCCGGAAGGAAAGCGGGCGATGCAAAAAGCATTCACACTGGTGGAATGGAGTTACGTGCCTTATTTTAAGAGACGAGCATCTTCTTTGAGAGTGCAATCTTTAGAAAAGTAAAAATAATTGGATGTGGTATTTCTCGAGTTGAGGAAATTTGAGGACAAAAACCACATGCTACAAAATACAAATGTTTTTTCAAACGAATTATTTCTGGTTCTTCAAATTGATTCCACGCTTCGATATCAATAATTTCAGTTGTTAATTGTGAAATTAATTGTGGATACAAGCTGTATCTTGAAGAACTTAATTCTATTGTAGAAAAATTATCATACAATTGAATAAATTCTTTTGAATGAGGCACAATAGAGATTTTCTCAAAATTATTACCCGTATTCAGATTGTCCGAGATTAATTTCTCACCATTTTGAAACAAATGATACATTTGAATTAGTACTTCAACAAATCCTTTAAAGGCTTCACCGGTTAATAAACAGGGAGTTTTTTGTTGAACAAGTGTACGAATTATTCCATTGAGGTAAAAAGCATTCTGATAAGGCCCTGGAGCGAATAATATCCCATCGTATTGTTCAAAATAAAAGGGTTTGTGAAGAACGGCCTCGTTCGGTTTCAGCCAATAATAATTCGTTTCGATATCTAAAAAATCAGTCGCGTGGTCCAAAGCTAAATTTGTCGCCTGATGAGAATTATAAGTAAAATTATAATCACCAATAATTGCTATTTTGAGTGAGTCACTCATTGAATTTTACCACATATTCAAATTAACGTCTAAACCAACCTCTGAATTTAGCATTATTGATAGGAATAGAAACATCCGCCGCTAATTGAACGTCGTATGTCCACACTAAACATGAAAAAGAACATTCAAAAATGGAATAATCGCCAGTGTTATCAGATGCTTGGTCTATTATCGTGAAATTCGCAATTTGACCTGGAACTGTTTCCTTTGATTTCCACACAACACCATTGTTATCGGTATATTCCATTTGCACTCCAGTTACTGAGGGATTAGCATTTACCATCGTGGCGTAATCTTTAAATGGAAGAGAAATTCCGGAATTAGATGAATGAAATTCATTAAACATTGTTAGTGTAGGTTCAGTGGCAACAGCGGCATCCCAAAGTTGTGATCCAAAACTTAACTTAAAAGATTGTGTTTGGTATATCGATTTAATTTGAGCGTTATAAATCATTCTAGAAAGTACAATTCCAGAATATATATATTTATCATTGGTTGCGATAGCGTTATACCCTAAAACATTTTGAGTAAGCTCCGTTTGAGTTCCATTCACATATCCAACAAAGTTGCAATTTAAATCAACGGTGCTCGTTGGAGGTGGTATTACCTCATGCTTGATACATGATGAAAAACTGAACAAAAGAGCGATAATTACGATACTTGTTTTCATGTTTAGAAATTAATTTTATGAACGAATTTAGAAAATCTTTTTGTCATTTACAATTAAAAATACAATACCTATTTGTTAATTAGACATTCGTGGCCTCCAAGGTTGGTCAATAACTCCTTTATCAGATGCTATTTTCCTTGATAATACAAACAAATAATCACTTAACCTGTTCAAATATGTCAAAACTAGTTCGGCTACAAATTCAGTGGAACTTAAATCAACACAAATCCGCTCTGCTCTTCTGCAAACGCATCTAGCTACATGACAAAAAGAACTAGTTTGGTCACCTCCTGGTAAAATAAAAGAACGCATCGGTTCAAGTTGTGCATCCATTTCATCCATCCACGTTTCAAGTTTGACAACATCCTCTTTTAATAAATCAGGAAGTTTTACTTTTGAAATTTCATCATCACATGCTAAAGATGATCCAATGGTAAACAGACGATCCTGAATTTCAATTAGTTGCTCTGTATATATTTTATTAATTTCTCCATCTCTTAAAACTCCCAACCAAGAATTTAACTCATCAACAGTTCCGTAACTTTCAATTCTTAAAGAAGCTTTTGAAACTCTTGAACCTCCAATTAGTCCTGTCATTCCTTTATCGCCTTTTTTTGTGTAGATTTTCATGATTACTTTATTAACCCCAAACAAATTTTCATTCGAATAATTCGTTTAGCAGCATCCTCAACTTTATTATGAAATACTTTGTCTGATTTATATTTTTCAAAAATCTCCTTATAAGCGATTTTCATATCTAACGGCATAAGGATAATGTCACAACCAGCGCTAACAGCTTTCACGGCTGCATTAGGAACTTTACTTACTCCGCCCATATTCATAGCATCAGTCACTATGAGACCATTGAAACCCATTTCCTTTCTTAATAAGGAAGTAACAATTGTTTCTGATGTTGTAGCTGGAAGTCCTTTTGTATCATATTTCTTATTATTTAAAATAGCAATGTGAGCTATCATGATTGACAATACACCTGATTCAATTAAAGGCGGATAATTAGCTAATTCCTTTAGTTCGCCATTTATCGATTGTAGTGATTTGTGTGTATCTCCTGAGACTAGTCCATGACCAGGGAAATGCTTTGCTGTTGCAATAATATTTTGTTTTTGAGTAGTTTGTATAAATGCATTTGACCAAGGAATTAAATTCTCTTTTACTGCGCCAAACCCGCGATACCCAACTGTTGCATTATTTGTGGAAACATCAATTACGGGTGCGAAATTATAATTGATTCCGATTTTTGTTAAATCACCCGAAATTTGATTTGCTACTTCTATTGCTTCCTCTAGTGTTTTAACTTCTTGCGCTTTCTTTACAGGCGTTGAACCAACTATCTTTCTGTTCACTAAACTTGGTTCTGCATCCGCTGAATACAAGAAAGGTAAATATCCTTTTTTTGTATTTACTGCCTCATATTCTTTAATCCATGATGTAAATTCATTAACTGTTCCATTCAGCATTAAAACCCCACCAATCATTCCTTTTTTAGTAAGCTCATCAATTTCTTCTTTTGGTAAGCCTAATCTACCAGCAGCAGGCATAAGTAACTGTGCTACTCGAGAGGAATCGGATAGTTTTTGATAAAATAAACTTACCTTTTCATCCAAATCTTGATTCTCTTCAAGGAAATCAGATAATTCAAAAGAAGTTTGTTTTGCTGTTAGTGATTCATTTTTAGGATTTGAACTTGGACTTTGACTACAACTTAATAATGGTAGTGAAAACAAGGTTATAAAAAGCCATATTTTAGACATGTGAAAAAATTAGATTTTCAAATTTAAATTAAAGTTCGAGTCATAGCAATAAGAGTGCCTGAAGTTTTGCACAGTATGAATGTCGATAAAGTTAAAATCACTTTTTATAAAAAGGAAGCTTAACAACTTTGGCTTTTATACTTTTCTCTCGGATATCGATAAATATTTCACGATCAAGTTGTGCATTTTCAAGGGTCACATAACCTAGGCCAATTCCAATTTTCATGGAAGGCGACATTGTACCTGAAGTTACTTTTCCAATTTCTTCTCCATTAGCATTAACAATTTTATAATCGTGACGAGGAATACCTCGGTCAATCATTTCAAAAGCAACTAACTTTCGAGAAACCCCAACCTCTTTTTGATTTTTTAATAAATTAGAATCTACAAAGTCTTTGGTAAATTTGGTTATCCAGCCTAGCCCAGCTTCAAGAGGTGAAGTAGTATCATCAATATCATTTCCGTAGAGACAAAAACCCATTTCTAATCTTAATGTGTCTCTAGCAGCCAAACCAATTGGTTTAATCCCAAATTTTTCTCCTGCCTCAAAAATACGATTCCATAATTCTTCTGCGTGTTCATTTTTAACATAAAGCTCAAAACCACCAGAACCTGTATATCCTGTAGCAGAAATCATTACTTGATCAATTCCGGCAAAAGTCCCATACTGAAACGTGTAATAAACCATTGCTGATAAATCTATTGAAGTCAATTGCTGCATTGCTTCAGCCGCTTTGGGACCTTGAATCGCTAACAATGCATAATCATCAGATAAATTAGTCATTTCGACACCTAGATCATTGTGAGAAGAAATCCAATTCCAATCTTTTTCAATGTTCGATGCGTTGACTACTAAAAAATAATGGTTTTGAGAAATTCGATAGATAATTAAGTCATCCACAATTCCGCCTTTTCCATTTGGCATACAACTATATTGAGCTTTACCATCTACCATTACAGAGGCATCATTCGTTGAAATTTTTTGAATCAACGCTAATGCGTTTTCACCTTTCAATTCAAACTCCCCCATGTGGGAAACATCAAATACCCCTACCCCATTTCGGACAGTTTCATGTTCTACAGTTACACCTTCATATTGAACAGGCATATTATATCCAGCGAAAGGAACCAGTTTAGCTCCTAAATCTTGGTGTTTTTGAGTCAATGCAGTATTTTTCATCATATAGAAAAATTGATAGATTAGTTTATGGATTCTGGTTTTTAACTCGTTCAACATACATACCTGTTCGAGTATCTATTTTGATAACCTCACCGTTGTCAATAAATAAAGGTACGCGTACTTCTGCTCCAGTAGCAATCGTTGCTGGTTTATATGAATTCGTAGCGGTGTCTCCTTTAACTCCTGGTTCCGTATAAGTCACTTCAGAAATTATATACATCGGAAGATCAACTACCAAAGGAATTTCTTCATCTGCGTGAAACAAAATATTACACACCATTCCTTCTTGTAAAAACGCTGGTTTTTCAATCATTTTCACTGGAATATTCACTTGCTCATACGATTCGTTATTCATGTAAACATAAGAATCACCCTCTTGATACAAAAATTGATATTCTCTATTTTCAATTCGAACAGTTTCAATTTTATGTCCTGCAGAAAAGGTATGATCTAATACTTTTCCACTTTCAATTTGTCGCATTTTTGTTCGAACAAAAGCTGGACCTTTGCCTGGTTTAACGTGTTGAAATTCAATAATCTGAAAAAGTTTTTCATTGTGTTTAATGCAAACCCCGTTTCTAATATCTGCTGTTGTTGCCATAATTCATGTTTATTTACGTTGACAAATATAGAAGTTTATTGAACGGAATTAAATAGAAATAGGGAGAATTGTGCGATTTTGTTTTACTTTGCATAAAAGATTAACTATGGAAAAATATTGGAATGTGTTATCAATACAAGATAAAATCAAATTTATACTTAGTATTTTAGCTGGAATACTAGTGGTTATTTTTGCTACTTTAAACTGGAAAGAGGCTGAAATTAATTTTATCTTTAAAATAATAAAAGTAAAATTATCGGTTGCAATTATGATTTCTGTTTTAGCAGGCTATTTAGTTTCATTTTTATTTTCATATCGAAAACAATTGAAAAACAACGAAGAAATTGAAAGTTTGACAAAAAAAATTGAAAAACTTGAACGAAAAATTGAAAAGCAATCGGATGATGTTTTTGCCGAAGCTGAGTGATTTCAAAAATCAATCAATATTTTAATAAATGATACCATTTTCTCCTCCTCGAATAGATCAACGAGTAATTGATGAAGTAACCGCTGCTTTGCAAAGTGGATGGATTACAACCGGACCTCGAACGAAACAATTTGAACAAAACATATCCGAGTATTGTGGATGTAAAACTACCGTTGCAGTTAATTCCTGGACCATGGGAATGCAGGTATTGTTGAAATGGTGGGGCATACAAGAAGGTGATGAAGTGATTTTACCTGCATATACTTATTGTGCTAGTGCTAATGTAATTATTCATTCTGGTGCGACTCCTGTAATGGTTGATATTAATACAACAGACTTTAATATCTCAATTGAGGCTATTAAAAAAGCAATTACGCCTAAAACGAAAGCTATTATAGCAGTCGATATTGCTGGATTTCCTTGTGATTATGACTTATTGAATAAATTAGTTTCTGATCCTGAAATACAAGCTCAATTTTCAGCAAGAAATGAATTACAGAAGATGTTAAATCGAATTCTGGTGATTAGTGATGCAGCACATAGTTTTGGAGCCTCTGTTAATGGAGTTCGATCGGGTTCGTTGACAGATATTTCTGCTTTTTCTTTTCATGCTGTAAAAAATTTAACTACTGCCGAAGGTGGTGCACTTTGTTTTAATCTTCCCTCAAAATTTGATCATGCTGAAATTTATAAAACTTTTTGCACTATGATTCTACATGGTCAAAATAAAGATGCATTAGCAAAGACTCAAAAGGGGAATTGGCGATATGATGTTGAAGAACCTGGTTTTAAATGTAACATGACTGATTTGCAAGCGGCAATTGGTTTAGTTGAATTAGAAAGATATCAAGAAAATCTGGATAGAAGAAAAGAAATATTTGAACTGTATGATCTTGGATTTTCAACTTCAAATTGGGCATTAACTCCTTTGTATAAAACAGAAAATAAAATAAGCAGTTTTCATTTATACCAATTAAGAATTGAGGATATAACAGAACAACAACGCGATACAATAATGCAAGAAATTTTTGATCGTGATGTTTCTGTAAACGTTCATTTTCTTCCTCTACCAATACTTACTGCATATAAAAAACGAGGTTATAAAATGGCTGATTATCCAGAAACGTGGAATAAATACCACAATGAAATTTCACTTCCGGTTTATTTTAATCTATCGAACGAACAAGTAGAAACAGTTATACAATCGGTTATTCAATCAGTAAATAAAATTTTAAAACTCTAATGAAGCGAGTTTTTGATGTTTTAATTTCATTTTTTGTCTTAGTTGTATTCATGCCAATTGGATTGATTATCAGCTTATTGATAGCACTTACTTCAACAGGAGGTGTATTTTACCAACAAGAACGAATTGGATTGAATGGAATTCCTTTTAAAATTTTTAAATTCAGAACTATGCGCACAGATTCTGATAAAAAAGGTAAATTAACGGTTGGCATGCGCGATTCCAGAATAACTTCCATTGGATATTTCTTACGGAAATACAAATTGGATGAATTCCCTCAATTTATTAATGTTTTCAGAGGTGAAATGAGCATTGTTGGTCCACGTCCAGAAGTTATGGAATACGTGAATTTATATACGGAAAGTCAACGCAAAATATTAAGCGTAAAACCAGGAATTACGGATTATGCATCGTTAGAATTTTTTAATGAAAATGAGTTACTTGCTCAATCCAATAATCCTCATCAAACGTATATTACTGAAATTATGCCCGCTAAATTGCTGTTGAATGAAAAATATTTGGAAAATCCAACAATTGGACATGATCTAAAAATCATGACTAAAACATTTTTCAAAATACTTAAAAGTAAATAAGTTTGTATTTTTACCAAAACCTTAATGAATGAAAACAATTTTCCTTTGTATTTTTATATCCTTTGTAAGCTACAATTTTGCGCAAAGTAATTTAACAATCTTCAATAATGGAGATCAAGCATTTTACATCATGTTGAATGGAATCAAACAAAATCAAATTCCTCAAAAAAATGTCTGTGTTTCAAGTGTAAGCAATGGTGGTCACTCTTTAAAAGTTGTTTTCGCAAACGGTGCTAGTGCTGATATTGATAAAAAATTATACTTAGAGGATCCGTCGGATATCCGTATGGAAATTCTATTTAAAAAAGGAATTGGGAAATTAAAAATCATTAGTTACGTTGCTACACAAGGTGTTTCAAATACAGGAGTTGTTTTTCGTCCTAATGAAACTGCTGTTTACACGGATGTGCCATTGGTACAATCACAAATTCAAACCAATACTAATGCGAATCAAAATCAATCAACTACTAATGTTGCTTCAAGTCAAGTAGTTCCGCAGAATACCCAAACTTCAACAATCACAACACAGAATGCGATTCCAAACAATCAAAGTCAAACAATAACAACTCAAAATCCACAAACAGGAATAAATACAAATACCTCAAATTCATCCACTACAACTACAACTGTTACAACAACTGAGAATGCAACAATTCCTGTAAATACTTCAACAAATTTAAATGGGGGCGTGAATATTAATATGGGATTAAATGGTATGAATATGACCGTTACCGATCCCCTTTCTGGACAAAATGTAAATATGAACATGAATGTAAATGGAATGAATGGTACGAACTCTACTAGTTCATCCGCAAATTCATCTTCTCAAACAACCACTACAACTATTACAACATCGAGTCAAACTTCTTCAAATTCAACTAACCCTAATGCAACAATAACCAATTCAACGAATACTGCTGGGAATGCAACAATTCAAACGAATACGCCTGTAAATTCGAATACTCAAACAATCACGACTGGTGGTAATTCAAATATAAGTAACCCAAATCAAGGAATGGTTACTGTGATTAGAGGAACAGCCAAAATTAATTGTTCGAAAACACTTGGGAATATTGATACATACGTGAAAGAGTTAAAGGAACTTTCTTTTGAAGCCGACCAAGTTGAGGCAATTGAAAAAGACTTAATTAATACGTGTTTGACTTCAGCTCAGTCTTATAAAATTGTCGAAACACTTACTTTTGAATCGAATAGATTGGATATTGGTAAATTTCTATCCGATAGAATGATCAATCGAGATAAAGCAGGTGAATTATTACCATTATTTACTTTTGACTCAAACAAAGTTGAATACAAAGAGTATATCCGTTAATTAGTTTACCGATATTTTAGAAGAAACTAATTTAGCTTTACTAACTAATTCATCGGTTGATTCTGAACCGAAAGCTAATGCGACTCCCATTCTTCTATATTGTCTTGTTGAGGGTTTACCAAATAATTTAAAATCGGTATTTGGAATTTGTGCGGCTTCATTCAGTCCTTCGAATTCAGGAGTGTTTTGAGATTCATTCTGTGCTAAAATCACTGCACTAGCACCATTTTTCAGTAAATCTATCGACGGAATATTTAATCCTAATACTGCGCGAGCATGTAATTCAAATTCGGAAAAATTCTGTGTTCCGGCAAGTGTAACCATTCCTGTATCATGTGGTCTAGGTGATAATTCGGAAAAATAAGCGCCTTCTTTTGTAATAAAAAATTCAACACCCCATAAGCCTGCCCCTCCTAATTCTTTTGTTACTTTGTCTGCCATTTCTTGAGCTTCATTTAAATGAATTGAACTCATTGCTTGTGGTTGCCAACTTTCTTGATAATCACCTCGCTCTTGACGATGACCAATTGGCGGACAAAACAATGTCTTTCCCTGTTTTTGCGTAACCGTTAGAAGTGTTATTTCAAAATCAAAATCCACAAAAGATTCAACAATAACTTCTTTTAAATCACCCCGAGAACCTTCCATCGCATATTTCCATGCTTTTTCAATATCAATTGATGATTTTATCACCGATTGACCTTTACCGGAACTTGACATTAGAGGTTTCACAACACATGGTAAACCACAAATATCAACTCCAGCTTTTAATTCCTCATATGTTGTTGCATATCTATACGTTGCTGTTCTCAATCCTAATTCCTTAGCTGCTAAATCACGAATTGCTTTTCTATTCATCGTGAAATTCGCAGCCTTTGCACTTGGGACAACCTGAATACCATTTGATTCATAGTGATAGAGGCGTTCAGTTCTAATTGCCTCAATTTCAGGAACAATTAAATCAGGTTGGTGTTTGTCTATGACTACATCAAGCGCTTCACCATCTAACATGTTTATAACTTCAAATTCGTGTGCTACCTGCATTGCAGGCGCATTTGGATAACTATCCACAGCAATTATATACTGACCTAATCGTTGACAGGCAATTACAAATTCTTTACCCAATTCACCCGATCCTAATAAAACGATTTTTTTTCTCATTTTC
>Ga0247831_1000608_pt1 | contig 77160 bp, 76 predicted proteins | sample LaCruzMarch2015__9_FD_192406 | JGI IMG/M metagenome (GOLD analysis project Ga0247831, IMG submission 192406) | Freshwater microbial communities from meromictic Lake La Cruz, Castile-La Mancha, Spain - LaCruzMarch2015_1m | ecosystem: Environmental > Aquatic > Freshwater > Lake | place: Spain...
ACATCGCCATGCACAACAAAAACCCCAAGCCCTTCATCTGGACCGCCAAGGCGCAGGACATCCTCGCAAAGGTCATTCGCGCCAACAACCGCTTAAGTTCTAAACAGAACGAAGCACTACACTAGCAGGCAGACTTCAGCGGGCTGTGAGCAGGCGACCGGGTATGCGCCCCGATACCCGGCCTGGGCGCTACTTGCAGTTCGCCTCCATGACGGTCTGGATGCGCTTGAGTTCGGCGGCCCGGCCTGCATCGTCCAGGATTTCCCGCTCGCCACTGGCCTTGGTGTGCGAAACGCGAACACCTGAATCCATCAGCGCCTTGTTGGCCTTTGCGCGTTCGCAATTGTCGGCGCGGGCCTTCTGCGCGCGGTCTTCGTCGGCCTTGACCTTGGCCAGGGCTGCCGCCTCGGCCTGCTTCTTCTTTTCGGCCAGTTCCTTGTCGACGCCCGAAAGCCGGGGGGTACCCAGCGCCTGGCCATCGCCACCCGAGGGGGCTGCGGCGGCGGATGCCGCAGCGGATGGCGCTTGTGCACCGGCGGGAGGGGGTGCAGCCGGTACGGCCACGGTGCGGGCACCTCCGCCTGGTTGTTTGAGGATGTTTTTGGCCGGAATCTCGGGCGGCGGCGCCCGGTCGCTGAAGACCTTGCGGCCATCCTTGTCGACCCACTGCCATTGGGCCTGGGCTCCGACGCAGACCAGGCACAGCCCCAGCGCCAAAAAGAGTCGATTCCACTTCATGGGCGCAGTGTACCGCGCAAGCCTGGCTGCGGCCACGGGTACAATTCCCAATTTGGAGCTTCGACATGCGCCTGCTCGGCAAAGCGCTGACCTTCGACGATGTGTTGTTGGTGCCAGCGTACTCCCAGGTCCTTCCCAAGGACACTTCCCTCTGCACCTGCTTCTCCCGCAACATCACGCTGAACCTCCCCCTGGTGTCTGCCGCCATGGACACGGTCACCGAGGCGCGCCTGGCCATCGCCATCGCTCAGGAAGGCGGAATCGGCATCGTCCACAAGAACCTCTCCGCGCGCGACCAGGCGGCCCAGGTGGCGCGTGTAAAGCGCTATGAATCGGGTGTGCTGCGCGACCCTGTGGTCATCACCCCCAGCCACACGGTGCGCCAGGTCATCGATCTTTCGGAGCAACTGGGTGTGTCCGGGTTTCCCGTGTGCGACGGCGGCAAGGTGGTCGGCATCGTGACAGGGCGCGACCTGCGGTTCGAGACCCGCTACGACATTCCCGTCAGCCACATCATGACGCCGCGCGAAAAGCTCGTCACCGTGCCCGATGGCACGACGCTGCTGGAGGCCAAGGCGCTGCTGAACAGGCACAAGCTGGAGCGCCTGCTGGTGGTCAATGATGCCTTCGAACTCAAGGGCCTGATCACCGTCAAGGACATCACCAAGCAGACCAGTTTCCCCAATGCCGCGCGCGATGCCCAGGGCAAGCTGCGCGTCGGTGCGGCGGTCGGTGTGGGCGAGGGCACCGAGGAACGCGTCGAGGCGCTGGTGCGCGCCGGCGTCGATGCGATCGTCGTCGACACGGCGCACGGCCATAGCCAGGGCGTGATCGAGCGCGTGCGCTGGGTCAAGAAGCACTACCCCCAGATAGACGTGATCGGCGGCAATATTGCCACCGGTGCGGCAGCCCTGGCGCTGGTCGAGGCGGGCGCGGACGCGGTCAAGGTCGGCATCGGTCCAGGCTCGATCTGCACTACGCGCATCGTCGCCGGTGTGGGTGTGCCGCAGATCATGGCCATCGACAACGTCGCCACCGCGCTGCTGGGCACCGGCGTGCCCCTGATCGCCGATGGCGGCATTCGCTACAGCGGTGATATCGCCAAGGCAATTGCCGCAGGCGCCAGCACCGTGATGATGGGCGGAATGTTCGCAGGCACCGAGGAAGCCCCCGGCGAGGTCATCCTCTACCAGGGCCGCAGCTACAAGAGCTACCGTGGCATGGGCTCGATCGGCGCCATGCAGCAGGGCAGCGCCGACCGGTATTTCCAGGAGTCCAGCACAGGCAACCCCAATGCCGACAAGCTGGTGCCCGAGGGCATCGAGGGCCGTGTGCCCTACAAGGGCTCCATGGTGTCCATCGTGTACCAGATGTCCGGCGGCCTGCGCGCCAGCATGGGTTATTGCGGCTGCCCCACGATCGTCGACATGCAGAGCAAGGCGGAGTTCGTCGAAATCACGGCAGCCGGCATCCGCGAGAGCCATGTGCACGACGTGCAGATCACCAAGGAAGCCCCCAACTACCGCGCCGACTAGGGCCCGGTTGTCGCCATGCAGCACCAGAAAATCCTCATTCTCGATTTCGGCTCCCAGGTCACACAGCTCATCGCCCGCCGCGTGCGCGAAGCCCATGTGTTCTGCGAAGTCGTGCCCTGCGACGTCTCCAACGACTGGATCCACCACTACGCGGCAGACGGCATGCTCAAGGGCATCATCCTGTCGGGCAGCCATGCCAGCACCTACGAGGAGCACGACCTGCGTGCGGCGCAGGCGGTGTACGAGCTCAACATCCCGGTGCTGGGCATCTGTTATGGCATGTTCACGATGGCGGTGCAGCTGGGCGGGCGCGTCGCACCCAGTGCCAAGCGGGAGTTCGGCCATGCCGACGTCCGCGCGCATGGCCACACGACCCTGCTGAATGGCATCCAGGATTACGCCACCTCGATGGGCCACGGCATGCTGAAGGTCTGGATGAGCCACGGCGACAAGGTCACCGAGATGCCACCCGGCTTCAAGCTGATGGCCAGCACCGACAGCTGCCCGATCGCCGGCATGGCCGACGAAGAGCGCCGCTTCTACGGTGTGCAGTTCCACCCGGAGGTCACCCACACCCAGCGTGGTGCGGCCATCCTCGAGCGCTTCGTGCTGGAGATCTGCGGCACCAGGGCCGACTGGATCATGGGCGACTACATTGCCGAGGCGGTCGAGAAGATCCGTGCCCAGGTCGGCACCGAAGAGGTGATCCTCGGCCTGTCCGGCGGCGTCGACTCTTCGGTGGCGGCGGCCTTGATCCACCGCGCGATCGGCGACCAGCTCACCTGCGTGTTCGTCGACCACGGCCTGCTGCGCCTGGACGAAGGCGACATGGTGATGGACATGTTCGCCGGCAAGCTGCATGCCAAGGTGCTGCGGGTCGATGCGTCGGACCAGTTCCTCGGCCACCTGGCCGGCGTGACCGACCCGGAAGCCAAACGCAAGATCATCGGGCGCGAATTCGTCGAGGTTTTCAAGGCCGAGGCGGGCAAGCTCAAGGCCGACCAGTCGCGCCATGTGGCCTGGCTGGCCCAGGGCACGATCTATCCGGACGTGATCGAGTCCGGGGCTGCGGGCGCCAAGAAGTCGGTCACCATCAAGAGCCACCATAACGTCGGCGGTCTGCCCGAGCAGCTGGGCCTGAAGCTGCTGGAGCCGCTGCGCGAGCTGTTCAAGGACGAAGTGCGCGAACTCGGCGTGGCGCTGGGCCTGCCGCACGCCATGGTGTACCGCCATCCCTTCCCGGGGCCCGGACTGGGCGTGCGCATCCTGGGAGAGGTGAAGAAGGAATACGCCGACCTGCTGCGCCGGGCAGATGCCATCTTCATCGAGGAGCTGCGTGCCACGATCGACCCGGACAGCGGCAAGAGCTGGTATGCGCTGACCAGCCAGGCCTTTGCGGTGTTCCTGCCCGTCAAGAGCGTGGGGGTGATGGGCGATGGCCGCACCTACGACTATGTCGTGGCGCTTCGCGCCGTGCAGACCAGCGACTTCATGACGGCCGACTGGGCAGAGCTGCCCTATGCGCTGCTCAAGAAGACCTCGGGGCGCATCATCAACGAGGTGCGCGGGATCAACCGTGTCACCTACGACATCAGTTCGAAGCCGCCGGCGACCATCGAGTGGGAATGATGCCGGCGCGTTGCCGTGAAACGCACGGCCTTGCCCCTTTTTTGCCCGGCCTGGCGCAATGCCGGGCCCGATGTCACAGGGCGTTGAGCGGAATCTTGGCGTAGGCGATGCCGTTGGCCTCCTTCGGGGGCATCTCGCCGGCGCGGATGTTGATCTGCACCGCTGGCAAAATCAGCACCGGCATTTCCAGCGTGGCATCGCGTCGGGTACGCATGTCCACGAACTGCTCCTCCGTGATGCCGTCATGCACATGGATGTTGCGGTCGCGCTGCTCGGCCACCGTGGTCTCGAATTTCACCTCCCGGCCCTTTGGCGGGTAGTCGTGGCACATGAAGAGCCGGGTGTCCGCGGGCAGGCTCAGCAGCTTGCGCGTCGATGCGTAGAGGGTGCGGGCATCGCCGCCGGGGAAATCGCAGCGGGCGGTGCCCACGTCGGGCATGAACAGCGTGTCACCCACGAATACCGCATCGCCAAACTGGTAGGCCACGCAGGCCGGGGTGTGACCTGGCACATAAAGCGTCTTGCCGGTGAGCCCGCCTACCTGGATCTCATCGCCTTCGCCAAACAGGTGGTCAAACTGAGAACCGTCGACGGCAAACCCGGTTTCGAGGTTGAAGACGCCCTTGAATACCTGCTGCACGGTGGTGATGTGGTCGCCGATGGCGACACGTCCGCCGAGCTGGGCCTTCAGGTAGGGCGCGGCCGTCAGATGGTCGGCATGGGCGTGGGTTTCAAGGATCCACTGCACCTGCAACCGGTTGTCGCGCACGTACGCGATCACCTTGTCCGCCGTGGTGTGGCGTGTGCGGCCGGACTTGGGGTCGTAGTCGAGCACCGAGTCGATGACGGCGCAGCCCGTGCCAGGACCTTGGTGCACCACATAGGTGATTGTCCAGGTGGCGGGGTCGAAGATGCCGTGGACTTGGGGGTTGGAGCTGGGAGCGGTCATTGTGGCGTCCTTTCAATTTATATTCAGATAGTCTATTGAAAAACAATATATTCGTCAATATAATAATTGCACGATCGAAATCAACAGCGCAGAAGCCCATGGAGACCAAGGAGGATTCGATGAAAACAGTGACGATGGAACTGTCAGAAATGCAGACCGCTGCCGGCAAAGCCTGCAAGCTCATGAAGGTTCTGGCCAATGCCGACCGACTGCTGATCCTGTGCCAGCTGAGCCTGGGCGAAAAGCGGGTGGGGGAGCTGGAGGAGTTGCTGGGAATCGTGCAGCCCACGCTGTCGCAGCAACTGACCGTGCTGCGCGACGAGGAACTGGTGTCCACCCGTCGGGAGGGAAAAAACATCTACTACCAGCTTTGCAGTCCGCAGGCATTGGCAGTGATCGAGGTCTTGTACGGTCAGTTTTGTGGAAATTCAAAGGGGTAGGCAATGGTGATCGATTGGGCTAATTTCACACCCTGGGCGTCCCTGGGGGGCGGCATCGTGCTGGGGCTGGCGTCGGCCATCTTCATTCTTTTCAATGGCCGCATTCTGGGTATCAGCGGCATCCTGGGGGGGCTGATGTCGCCTCGCATGGGGGATGTCGGCTGGAGGATCGCCTTCCTTCTGGGCATGGCCGCCGCTCCTGCCCTGTTTGCCCTGATCGCTCCGCCGGGCATGCTCTCCGCGCCCCGTATCGATGCAGGGTACGGGCTGATCGTCGCAGCCGGGCTGCTGGTGGGCCTGGGCACCCGCTACGGCTCGGGATGCACCAGCGGGCACGGTGTCTGCGGGCTGTCGCGGCTGTCGCCACGCTCGCTCGTGGCGACCCTCACGTTCATGGGCGCCGGGTTCGCCATGGTCTTTGTCCTTCGCCATGTATTGTGAGGAGACGCGCGATGCAAAGAATCACTGAATTCGTCGCCGGCCTGTTGTTCGGCATGGGCCTTCTGCTCTCGGGCATGTCCGACCCGGGCAAGGTACTGGGTTTCCTGGATCTTTTCGGTGCCTGGGATCCGTCGCTCGCCTTTGTGATGGGTGGCGCCATCCTCGTGGGCGTGTTTGCCTTCGCTGTCGCCAAGAAGCGCACGACCAATATCCTGGGTGGAGCCCTTCACCTGCCCAAGGCCAACCAGATCGATCGCCGTCTGGTGATTGGCGCGCTGCTGTTCGGCGCCGGCTGGGGTCTGGCGGGCTTTTGCCCCGGGCCGGGCCTGGTATCCATGTTCTCTGGCCAGCCCAAGGCGGCTGTGTTCGTGGTGTCCATGATTGCCGGCATGCTGCTTTTCGAGGCGGCCGACCGATTCATCCACCAGCCCCGAGCCCGTCAGGCCTCCGCCCGTTGACTGCCCCTGAAAGGACGCCCCGTCATGGAAACCAAGTTTCTCACCCCCGTGCTTTCTGTGGCGGCCCAGATTTCGGTGGCCGACCTGTCGCTCATCGCGCAAGCAGGCTTCAAGTCCGTCATCTGCAACCGCCCCGATGGCGAAGGCGCCGACCAGACCGGCTTTTCGGAAATTGCGCAGGCAGCGCAGGCCCTGGGGCTGCAAGCCCGCTACCTCCCTGCCGAGACCGGCAAGGTCAGCGACGAACAAGGTGTGGCTTTCGGACAACTCATGGAGGAGTTGCCAAAACCCGTGTTGGCCTATTGCCGCTCGGGCATGCGTTCCACGACCATGTGGGCACTGTCCAGCGCTGGCAAGTTGCCGCTGCCCGGCATCATCGAATCCGCCGGCCGGGCCGGGTATGACCTCAAGGGCCTGGTACGACGCATCATCAACGGCGGCAAGACGCCCGTCGAGGTGGCCGATGCCGCCCATGATGTGGTCATCATCGGCGGCGGTGCCGCCGGTATCGCGACCGCCGCCAGTCTGCTCGCACGCAGCCCCAACCTGGATGTGGCCATCATCGATCCGGCAGACATCCATTACTACCAGCCGGGCTGGACCATGGTCGGCGCCGGCGTGTTCAACGCCTCGTTCACTGCCCGCACCATGGCCTCGCTGCTGCCGCACGGCGTGCACTGGATCAAGGCGGCGGTGGCAGCCTTCGAGCCCGAGCGCAATGCGGTCATTCTGGACGGCTGCCGGGTGGTGAGCTACCAGCAACTGGTGGTGTGCCCGGGCCTCAAGCTCGACTGGCAGGCGGTCGAGGGCCTGGCCGACACGCTCGGCCGCAACGGTGTGACCTCCAACTACCGCTACGACCTCGCCCCCTACACCTGGGAAATGGTCAAGGGATTGCGTGGCGGCAGGGCGGTCTTTACGCAGCCACCCATGCCGATCAAGTGCGCGGGCGCGCCACAAAAGGCGATGTACCTGTCTGCGGACCACTGGAAGCGCCAGGGTGTCCTCAAGGACATCGATGTCCAGTTCTGCAGCGCGGGTGCGGTGTTGTTCGGGGTGGCAGACTACGTGCCAGCGCTGATGGAGTACGTGAAAGCCTATGGCATCGGCTTGAATTTCGCACGCAACCTCGTGGCGGTGGACGGCCCTGCCAGAACGGCCACCTTCAGCCAGACCGGTACCGACGGCAGCAAGACACTGGTCACCCAGGATTTCGACATGTTGCATGTGGTGCCGCCGCTGAAGGCACCTGATTTCATCCGCGTCAGTCCGCTGGCCGATGCCGCCGGCTGGATCGATGTGGACCCGTCCAGCCTGCGCCACAGGAAGTACGCCAACATCTTCGCACTGGGCGATGCCGGCAACACCAGCAATGCCAAGACCGCCGCAGCAGCGCGCAAACAGGCGCCAGTGGTGGCCCACAATCTTCTTGCCATGCGCGGCGGGTCCCGGGGTGAGGCCCGGTACGACGGTTATGGCTCCTGCCCGCTGACGGTGGAGCGTGGAAAGATCGTGCTGGCCGAGTTCACCTACGGCGGCAAGCTGGCCCCCAGCCTGCCCACTTGGCTGATCGACGGGACCCGCCCCTCTGCACTGGCCTGGTACCTCAAGGAGCGCATCCTGCCGCCCCTGTACTGGGACGCCATGCTCAAGGGCCGCGAGTGGTTGGCCAACCCCGAGATGGTGGGCTGATGCGGCCTTCCTCCGGAATCCGCAGCATGCTGCCCTCGCTGCCCATCCTGGACTGGGGGAGCCGGTACACGCGCGACACGCTGAGCAGCGACCTGGTGGCCGCGCTCATCGTGACGATCATGCTGATCCCGCAAAGCCTGGCCTACGCGCTGCTGGCCGGCCTGCCGCCGGAGGTGGGCCTTTATGCCAGTGTGGCGCCGCTCCTGCTCTATGCCCTGCTGGGCACCAGCCGGGTGCTCGCCGTGGGGCCGGTGGCCGTGGTGTCGCTCATGACGGCGGCGGCGATTGGCCAGCATGCTGCGGTGGGCACCCCGGCCTACTGGGCCGTGGCGATCACGCTGGCCTTCCTGTCCGGGGCCATGCTGCTGCTCATGGGTCTCCTGCGTCTGGGTTTTCTGGCCAATTTTCTGAGCCACCCGGTGATCTCCGCCTTCATCTCCGCCTCGGGTCTGCTGATTGCCGTCAGCCAGCTGAAGACCCTCATGGGCGTGAAGGCCGAGGGCCACAACTTCATCGAGCTCACGCACGCACTGCTGCTTCAGGTACCCCATGTCCACGGGCTCACGCTGGTGGTGGGCCTGCTGGCGCTGGCCTTCCTGTTCTGGGTGCGCAAGGGCCTCAAGCCGCTGCTCGTGCGTCTGGGCCTCCATGCCCGTCTGGCCGATGTACTTGCCAAGGCCGGCCCGGTGGCCGCGATCGCTGTCACCGCCACGCTGGCCTGGGCCCTGGATTGGCAGGGAGAAGGTCTCAAGGTGGTGGGCAGTGTTCCGCAGGGCCTGCCGCCCCTGACCCTGCCGGTGTGGGACCTGGCACTGTGGCAGTCCCTGGCCGTGCCAGCGTTGCTGATCAGCATCATCGGATTCGTGGAGTCGGTCTCGGTGGGGCAGACACTCGCTGCCAAGCGGCGCCAGCGCATCGAGCCGGACCAGGAACTCGTGGCTCTTGGCGCCAGCAACCTGTCGGCGGCCTTCACCGGGGGGTTTCCTGTCACCGGGGGATTCGCACGCTCGGTCGTGAACTTTGATGCCGGCGCGCAAACACCTGCCGCCGGCGTCTACACCGCTGTCGGCATCACGCTGGCCTCGCTCTTCCTGACACCTGCCATCTATTTCCTGCCGCAGGCCACGCTGGCCGCCACCATCATCGTGGCGGTACTGTCCCTGGTGGACCTGGGTATTCTCAAGCGCACCTGGGCCTATTCCCGTACCGATTTTGCGGCTGCAATGGCGACCCTCCTCATGACGCTCGTCCAGGGGGTGGAGGTCGGGTTGGTGGTGGGCGTGGCGGTGTCGCTGGCCCTTTTCCTGTACCGCACCAGCCGCCCGCACATGGCTGAAGTCGGACTGGTGGCGGGCACGGAGCATTTCAGGAACATCTTGCGCCATCAGGTCACCACCAGCCCGCGCGTGCTGAGCCTGCGTGTGGACGGAAGCCTGTACTTTGCCAACGCGCGGGCGCTGGAGGACGGGGTCAACGACGCCGTCGCGGCCCACCCCCAGGTCGAGCATCTGGTCTTGCAGTGCTCGGCCATCAATGCCATCGATGCCAGTGCCCTGGAGAGCCTGGAGGCCATTGACCGGCGGCTGCGTGATTCGGGAGTCTCCTTGCACCTGAGCGAGGTCAAGGGCCCGGTGATGGACCGGCTGAAAGACACCCATTTCCTGCGCGACCTGAGCGGCCGGGTGTTTCTGTCCCACTACCAGGCGATTCAGGAGCTTTCCCCCGAGGTCGTCCAGGCGCCATAAAGCCTGTGCGGGCCGGCATCACCTGGTGGGCAGCGCTCAGGGGACCGCGCCGACGCGCCGCAGCACAGCCTTCTCGACCTCCAGGATCACCAGCACCCCGACGCCGATCGCCAGGATGCGCAGGCCCCAGACCAGCGGCAGCGCTTCGGCACGGAACAGCAGCTGCATCAGCGGGGTATAGGTGAAGAGCAGCTGCAGCAGGAACACACCACCGACCGCGACCAGCACCCGCGGCGTGCCGCGAACCCCTTGCCAGGTGAAGGACGGTGACTTCAGATACCGCACGCTGAACAGGTAGAACACCTCCATGCACACCAGCGTGTTGACCGCCACCGTACGCGCTGCTTCGATGCTCTCGCCATGCCACAGCGCCCACTCGAACACGCCGAAGATGCCGGCCAGGAAAAGCGCCGAGACGAACATGACGCGCCAGACCAGGAAACGCGACAGCAGCGGCTCGCCGGCTGGCCGGGGCGGCCGGCGCATGACGTCGGCTTCGGTCGGCTCGAACGCGAGCACCATCGCCAGGGCCACCGAGCTGACCATGTTCACCCAGAGCACCTGCGCCGGCAGGATCGGCATGGCCACGCCCAGCAGCACGGCCAGCAGCAGGGTCAGCGACTCGCCGCCGTTGATCGGCAGCAGGAAGGTGACGGTTTTCTTCAGGTTGTCGTAGACGGTGCGGCCCTCTTCGACCGCGTGGGCGATCGAGGCGAAGTTGTCGTCGGCCAGCACCACCGCGCCAGCCTGCTTCGCAGCCTCCGTGCCCTTCATGCCCATGGCCACACCGACATCGGCCTGCTTGAGCGCCGGTGCATCGTTGACGCCGTCGCCGGTCATGGCGACGATCTCGCCGTTGGCCTTCATCGCCCGGACCAGGCGCAGCTTGTGTTCGGGACTCGCACGCGCGAACACACGGGTATCGCGCACCGCATCTCGCAGGGCGGCGTCGTCCATGGCCTCGATCTCGGGCCCGGTGACGGCTCGGTGGTCCCGGCCCATGCCGAGCTGGCTGGCAATGGCGCTGGCGGTCATGCCGTGGTCTCCGGTGATCATCACGACGCGGATGCCGGCAGCGTGGCACCGTGCCACCGCCTCGACGGCTTCCGCGCGCGGCGGATCGATGATGCCGACGATGCCCAGCAAGGTCAGCCCCTGTTCGACATCGCTGTGCTGCAGGTCCTGCCCGCCGGCTGGCAGTTCGCGTTCGGCCAGCGCCAGCACACGGCGCCCGGCGCGGGCCTGTGCGTCGACGGCGTCGTGCCACGCATCCGTCGCCAAGGCCTGCGCCTGCCCGTCAGGGCCGGCCTGCCTGGTACACATGGCCAGCACCCGTTCGGGCGCGCCCTTGAGCAGAACCACCGTGCGATCGCCGCGCGCATGCAGCGTGGCCATGTAGCGGTGCTCGGATTCGAAGGGGATGGCATCCAGCCGTTCGCGGTCGATCGTGAGCGCGCCCGGGTTCAGGCCGGCTTTCATCGCCAGGGTGAGCAGGGCGCCTTCGGTCGGATCGCCGGCCAGGCGCCAGCCGGTGGCGTCTTCGTGCAGGCTGGCATCGTTGCACAGGGCCGCGACCTCGGCGAGCCGCAGCAGCACCGGGGCGGTCAACGGCAGTGTTGCGGTGTCGATGGCCTGGCCGTCGCGCATCAGGGCACCCTGGGGCGCGTACCCCGCCCCTTGCACCTCGAGTGTCTGTCCGCTGCAGACCACCGACTGCACGGTCATCTCGTTGCGGGTGAGCGTACCGGTCTTGTCGGAGCAGATCACCGTCACCGACCCCAGTGTCTCGACCGCCGGCAGGCGACGGATCACCGCATGCCGACGGGCCATGCGCTGCACGCCGATCGCCAGCGTGATGGTGAGGATGGCCGGCAGGCCCTCGGGAATCGCCGCCACCGCCAGGCCGACCGCAGCCATGAAGGTCTCGGCGGCCGACATGCCGCGCACGAGCGTGCCGAAAAGGAACAGCAGCCCGGCGGCCCCCAGGATCACCAGGGTCAAGCGCCGGCCGAAGACGGACATCTTCGCCAGCAGCGGTGTCGTGCCTTCCTCGACCGAGGCCAGCATGCGGCCTATGCGGCCGATCTCGGTGGCGGCACCGGTGGCCACGACGACCGCACGCGCCTGCCCCTGGGTCACCAGGGTGCCGGCATAGCCCATGCACAGGCGGTCGCCGATGGAGGCATCGGCCGCCACCGGGCCGGTGTCCTTGTCCACCGGCACCGACTCGCCGGTCAGGGCGGATTCGTCGACCCGCAGGTTGCGCGCCTGCAGCAGGCGCACGTCGGCCGGGAGGCTGTCGCCGGAGGCCAGTAGCACAATGTCGCCGGGCACCAGGTCTGCCGCATCGATGTCGTGCTGGCGGCCGTCGCGCAGCACCACCGCATGCGGCGAGAGCAGGTGGCGGATGGCCTGCAGTGCCCGCTCGGCCTTGCCCTCCTGCACGAAGCCGATCAGGGCATTGAGCACCACCACCGCAGCGATGACCGCGCCGTCGACCCAATGTCCGATGGCCACGGTCACCACCGAAGCCACCATCAGCACGATCAGCAGCAGGTTGTTGAACTGGCGGACCAGCCGCGCGAGCAGCCCCGGGGGCGGCACCTCGGACAGGCGGTTGGGGCCGTGCATCTTCAAGCGGCGGCGGACCTCGGCCTGGTCAAGCCCCTGCGGCCCCGATCCGAGCGCAAGCAGGACCTCCGCGCCCTCGGACGCGTGCCATTGGCGGTGCTGCGCCTGCGTGCTCGATCCAGCCTCAATTTGCAAGGAACCCTCCGACGGGCGCGAGGCACGCCAAACCCGTCAGTTTACCGATGCCGGCTCGCAGTCGTGGCTGGGTTCTGGCCATGCACTGCCTGGGGGTGCGGGTTGCCAGAGAATCTTCCATGGGGGATGGTGCCTCTGAACCGGTCGGGCGTCCGGGTTCCTGCACGGTGTTATTCTGGGCCCGACCAGGTCGAGCAGGGCGCTCTGCCTGCTGGGCCGGGGTGGCATTCGGCGACTTCATGACACTCGTGTGGAATCCAAGATGGAAAAACTATTGTCAAACGTTGGATCGCTGCTCTACGGCATGCGTTTCACCATGCTTTTCTTCTATGCCGGGCTGGTCGCGATCATTTTCGGGATCCTCGGCAAGTTTCTGGTCGAGAGCTACAAACTGATGCACACCCTGCTGTTTGGAGACGTGGCAAAGATCGATCTGATCATCAAGGTGCTCGAACTGGTGGACATGACCATGGTCGCACAGCTGGTCTGGGTCGTGGCGCTGGCGGGTGTCTCGCTCTTCGTGACGACCGGGCATTTCGATAGCAAGGACATGAAGAAGCCCGACTGGCTGGACCATGTCAACACCTACAACCTCAAGTTGAAGCTCGCATTTGCCATCATCTCCATCTCCGGGGTTCACGCCCTGAAGACCTACCTGAGTGGTGACCTGACCCCGGACAACGTTTATGCCATCACGATGGTGGCCGTGATCCACTTCACCTTTGTGCTCTCGGCGATCGGCATCTCCTTTGCAGAGCGGCTCACGAGAGAAAAGCACTGAGCCGCAGACCGGCTCAGCGGTGTTGACCCGCTGAACCATGACCATCGGCCCCGGTGGCCCAGCGGCCTTGCGCGAACGGCCTCGCCGCTTCGGCATGTCACTGGCGAAGCCGCAAGGGCCCGGCCCTCGTCGGAGAAGGCCGATGGTCCAACCCGGTCAGCGTACCGCCAGCCAGATCTCGTTGCGCCGCAAGAACCAGGGCGTGAATGGCGCGTTGTAGCGCGCTAGGACCGGCTCGCCCTCGGTGGCGATGTCCGATCTGGCAAGGATGGCCTTCAAGAGGGCCAGGTGCTCGTCGTATTTCGCCTGGGTCCAGGTACCGGAGTAACGGATCACCACCCGTTGGCTGGCGGGCACCAGACGCAGTTGTACCCGGGGATCCAGTGGCTCCGGGGCCGACTCCAGCGTCACGCCCCTGGGCAGCACGAACTGCACACGCATGCCGCCGGGTGCTGCTGACTGCGTCACCGGAGCGGTCATCGCCATCTTGACCGGTTCGGCGGCCTGGGTCACCGGCGCCGTCATCGCGAATTTTCTTTCCCCCTTGTTCTTGCCGAAGATGTAGCCCGCCAGGATCGGAAACGCCTGGTTGCCCGCATCCTCGGCCGTGGCATTGAGCACCACCTCGGCCACCACATAGGCGGCGTACTGCCGCAGCTCTACGCCCTCGACCGTCCGCAACACCTTGTAATCGGGCTCTTCAATGGCCTGGCTCGACAGCGGCATGGCGGCGATCAGCAGGGACAAAAGACGGCGCAGCAGGGCAACAGACATCAGGCAGACTCCGGTAGACAGGTCCAATTCTCCGGCAATGCGACTTCCCGCCACCCGCCGGCTTCCATATCCCCCTTGCGCCGAGTGGCGCACGGGCCTTTCTGGCGCTGCTGCGAAAATCATCGTGGTCCCGACAAACCAAGGAGCTTTTCATGACAGACGATCCACGCTGTTGCGGCAGCGGCCACTGCATCATCGATGCGCGGGGGCGCTGCTGGTGTGGCCAACAGTGGGACGGCGAGAAGATGTGCCATCCCCCCCTGAACGACGGGCTGGGCATGCCGAGCGCCGATACCGGAGCGGGCGCGCAGCGTGATCGGGAAGCCGACGCGTCGCATTGACCGCCGGCACCTTGGCAGAGCCCTTTGGCACGGTCGGGAAGCATGCCGCCATGTTGCCCCGGGAACTGTTGTTTCGCTTCGACACCGCTGCATCGGTTGCCTACTTCGCCCCGGTCGATGACCGGGTGATGGGTGGCCGCTCGGTGAGCCGGCTGCGCCACGATCCAGCGGGCCATGCCGTGTTCGAGGGGGAGGTCTCGCTGTCGGACGGCGTCGGATTCGCCTCCGTGCGCTCGCGTCCGCTGTCCCTCGGCCATGCGGGGGCATCCTCGCTGTGTATCGAGGTGCTGGGTGACGGCAAACGCTACAAGCTCAATCTGCGCACCGACGAACTCTTCGACGGTGTGGCCTACCAGGCGGGGTTCCAACCGGCTCCGGGTGCATGGGAGTTGCTGCGCCTGCCGCTGGCGTCTTTCGTCGCGACGCGGCGGGGCCGCCCTGTCGAGAACATGCCGGGATGCCAGCCTGCCCTGCTGCGCCAGTTGGGCCTGGCGATCGGCGACCGTCAGGCCGGACCGTTTGCGCTGGCCCTGCGCTCGATCATGCTGGAATGATCCCGCCGCACTGCCCGGCTCCAGGCCATCGGGTCGCTGTCTGCTGCTGGCATGGACGGCATGCATGCGGTGCTCCATGCTGACCGTGTTCAGCGTGCGGCGCGTTCGGCCAGGTAGATCTCGATGCGGCGATTCCTGGCCCGGCCGGCATCGGAGCTGTTGTCTGCCACGGGTTCGTACGACCCGCGGCCGTCGATCTGAATGCGCCGGCCATCGACGCCGCGCTGTGTGAGGTAGTTGCGCGCGCTGGCGGCCCGGTTCACCGACAGGGGATTGTTGATGCCATCTGAGCCGGTGGTGTCGGTATGGCCAACGATGCGGATCTCGGTATCGGGCTCTGCGTTCAGGCCTTGTGCGAACTGGTCCAGCACCGGCCGCAGATTGGCCTTGATCGTCGACTGGCCGGTTTCGAAGGAAATGTCGCTCGGAATGTTCAGCTTGAGCTGGTTGTCGGCCGTCTGCGTGACCTCGACGCCGGTTCCGGCCATGGCCTGTTCCATCGCTGCTTTCTTCCTGGCCATCTGGTTCGTCCAGATGTATCCGCCCAGCGCGCCCACGCCCGCACCTACGACTGCAGCCCCGGTGCTGTCACCGATCGCCGCCCCTGCAAGCGCGCCCAGACCGCCCCCGATCGCGGAGTTTCGCTGTGTGTCGGTCATGTTGGCGCAGCCGCCGACGAGCAGGGCCGAGGCGCACAGGGTGATGATGCCGATGTGAGCGCGTGGGTGGGTGGTTTTCATGGTTGGCGCGTTGTTCGAGTTGTCGATCGATGCGCGAGTCTGCATGCCGGGGCACCCCCGGTCTGTGTGTCGGCGCACATTGGCGGGCTTTGCCTGAGAGGTGGAGGATTTGCCGGACATGGGGCACCATGCCCCATGTCTTCCTGCAGTTTCCCAACCCGGTTTGCGCCGTGACCTTCGCGCTCTGGTGCACGACCGCTGGTGTGCTGTTGATCTCCATGGCAATAGGGGCCTCGTTTCTACGGCGGCTTCCTGTCTCCACCCCCATGCTGTATGCGATGGTGGGATGTGCGCTGCGTCCGGCGGGTCTGCGACTGCTCGAGGCCGACCCGTTGGCGCATGCGAAGCTGCTGGAGGTGATGGCCGAAATCGTGGTGCCGATCTCCCTCTTCGTCAGTGGGCTGAAGCTCAGGGTGCCGCTGCGGGACACCCGATGGCGCCTGCCCTTGCTTCTGGCCCTGGTCGCCATGCCGCTCAGCATCGCATTGATTGCTGCGGCCGGCATGCGGGGCCTGGGCCTGCTGGGTTCACATGCGACCCGTTCGCAGCGCAGCCTGATGGCATGGTTCGGCATCCTCGGCATCGGCTCCATCTGTTACCTGATGTTTGCCATCAACCATGGGCTGGAGCCTGCATTGGCACAGAGCCTGGTCGGGTTCACCGTGGTCGTGGTCGCTGCCTCGATCGTGGTCCATGGCATCTCGGTGACGCCGGTGATGCGGCGCTATGCCCGCAAGCAGCGCATCGCCAAGCACGCAGGCGCGCCGCAGGGGCCCGGCGCTGGTTGATGCTGCCGGCAGGCCAGCAGCCCCGCCGAGTAGCGCTGCAGCAGCTCCTGGTGCACATCGTCGATGGGCGTCTCGGCCAGTCCGATGCGCTCATGGATCAGCAGCGCCTGCGCCCGCCCCTTCACGCGCAACAGATTCAGCTCATGCAGGCGGAATACGCCGGCCACCATCTCGGCCGTGGTTCCGCTGATGATGGTCTGCGTGCCGTAGATCTTGTTCAGACCTTCGAGCCGGGATGCCAGATTGATTACGTCGCCCATCGCGCCGTAGTGAAAGCGGTACTTCGAACCGATGTTGCCCACGAGCATGGTCCCGGAGTTGACACCGGTCCGGGCCTTGATGCGGAGTCGATAGACCCGTTAGACACGCCAGGCGGGCAACTCCAGATTGCGCCATACGGCCAGTGCCCGCAGGCCGACGGTCACGCCGACACAGGCACCCAGCGTGACCCAGGCAGGTGCGTTCACCAGCCAGAGACCCACATACACCCAGCCCCCGAGAAATGCGCAAACTGCATAGGGCCGATGGTCCTTGAAGGCACTGGGAATCTCGTTGCACACCATGTCGCGCAACACCCCGCCAAACACGCCGGTGATGATGCCCATGAGCACCGCCACGACCGCTGGCATCTGCACCATCAGCGCCTGGTGGACGCCGGTGGCGGTGAACAGGCCCAGTCCCAGTGTGTCGGGCCACTGGATTGCACGCTCGGTGAGCTTGAAATGGCGCTGGCGCAGGAACAGCATGGCCAGCACGCACAGCGCGAGGACGCCCCACAGCACCTCGACATGGCGGACCCAGAAAAACGGTCGCTGGTCCAGCAGCAGGTCGCGCAGCGTGCCGCCGCCGAAAGCTGCCAGAAAGCCGACCATGCAGACGCCGACCGCATCCAGCCGCTTGCGGGCGGCTTCCAGCACGCCAGACAGGGCGAAGGCGGCGGTGGCCGCCAGCTCGACGAGCAGGCGCATCGTCTCTCCCCAGGTCTGGACGTTCTGCATGGCGGGATTGTCGCCGGATCCAGCGCTCGCCCGTTGGCACAGGGTGTCGGTGGGCGGGTCGGGTGGCAGCGGACCGGTCAGGGTCGGGGTCGGCTACACGGGAAATGGGGGATCGAGGGGGAAAGTAGATTCCGCGCCCCTCGCTCGCGGCAGGTAATCGACACACTGGCCATGCTCCGCAAGGGGCAGGGCCGGGATGTCCCGATCACATGCGCGCATCTACCAGGTTTGCATGTGTCGGTTGAACAAGCTCTCAGCTCGCTAACGGGTCGATGCTAGTGGGCCAGTGGCCCGTTGCCAATTCGCGCGGCCCCGTAAGGGCAAGCCCTTACGGGACCTGCGGCGCCAGCGGCCAGGTGTTTCTGGATCGGTTGCGATGTCTCAATGGCCGCTGACCAGCCGGATCAACTCGACGACGTTGCGCACACCGGTCTTTTCCAGGACCCTCGCCTTGTGCACTTCCACGGTGCGCGGGCTGATCGCCAGTGCCTCGGCAATGCGCCGGTTGTGCATTCCCTGCACCATCAAGGTCATGACCTGGTGTTCGCGAGCCGACAGCAGGCCCAGCCCGCGCTGTGCGGATTCGGCCTCGCCCATCGCCCGCAGGCCCGACAGTGCCTTCGCCACCGCCGCCAGCATGGGTTCCGCAGCAAAGGGTTTTTCGATGAAATCGACCGCGTCGGCCAGGAACGCCTGCCGGGCCGCAGCGATATCGCCGTGGGCGGTCATCACGATCACTGGCAGGCGGGGCCTCCGCTGCTGCAGGTGCTGCTGCAGGTCCAGACCGGACATGCCGGGCATCCGGATATCGGCGATGACGCAGCCCCTCCAGTCGGATTGAAGGGCACCCAGGAAATCTTCCGCGCTGGCGAAGGTGGCCGTCAGGTAGCCGCGCAAACTCAGCAACAGCGAGAGCGCGTCGCGCACCGAGGGATCGTCATCCACGATAAAGACGGTTTCAGCGTGCATCTGTCGCTCCGGAGGTGGCATTGCCTTCCAGTGGCAGTGTGACCCGGAAGAGTCCACCCGGGCCGGGTTCGGCCCAGAGCCGCCCGCCATGGGCATCCACGATGGATCGGCAGATGCTCAGGCCCAGCCCCATGCCGCCCGGTTTGTCGGACGGTCCGGATTCGAACAGCTTGGGCATGCGCGCAGGGTCCACACCAGGCCCGCTGTCACGGACTTCGATCAGCAGGTCGGTGCCGCTGGTTCGCACATCGATGCGCACGAACCCGCCAGGGCCCGCAGTCCTGACGGAGTCGATCGCGTTGTCGATCAGATTGCGCAGCACGATGGAAATCTGTACCGGATCCATCCAGACCTGCGGCAGGTCCTGGTCCAATGTGCTCTCGAGTTGCAGCCCCGCGGCAAGGGCGCGGCGCTGATGCACCTGCAACGCCTCCCGGACAAGCTGCACCGGATCGGTGGGGGCCAGCCGGGTGGATCCGGTCCGGAAGAAGTCGCGCAGGCGCTTGATGACATCACCCGCCCGGTTGACGTCGTTGACCATGCGGCCGGTGACATCCATCAGCTGGCGTCGCTGTTCCCTGGGCAGATCGCGCGCGTCCCCGACGAGGATCTGACAGGCTTGCGCATAGGTGCTGAGCGCCGTGAGTGGCTGGCTCAACTCATGGGCCAGCGCGGCGGCCATCTGGCCCGCAGCGGCCAGGCGAAGACTGCTGTGCAGTCCGGCTTCCGCGCGCGCCCGCTCATCCACCGTGACGCCGAGCGTCAGGCCGGTCATGGTGATGGCGGCCATCAGTACCTGCAGCTCGAACACCCGCAGGTCGGGATGGGGAATGGATTGCACACCGATGATCAGGCCCAGCTGCGCCAGTGCCGACACAGCCACTGCGCCCGGTATGCCGAACCTTGCCGAGATCCATACGACCGGCAGGAAAAGCAGGTAGAAGAACTTGAACTGGTCCTGACCGCCGACTGCGAAGATGGCCCAGAGCAGCCCCCCCGTGAATACGGCGATGAGCCACCATTGCCGGCTCTTGAGCATCTCGATCAATGCGGCCCTGCGCTGGGTGTCCATCACCACGAACAGGATCGGCAGTGTGACCAGCAAGCCGACAGAATTGCCGATCCAGTAGCGGGTGATGGCCCCCAGAATGGGGCCGCTGGGGCCAATGCCTGCCAGGGACAGGGCCGCGATGTACACCGCACCGCCGACCAGCGCGCCGCCGACGGCAACACCCGTGAACCAGATCAGGTCCGACCGGGTGCCCAGTGTCAGGGCGCGGTCCATGCGCATCGCCAGGGCATGGGCGATGGCGGCATAGATCAGGCTCAGCGCCGTGGTCGAGGTGAGGGCGGCAACCCAGCTTTCCGGAACGCCGCGCACCAGCAGTTCGGCCAGCAACAGACCCGCCCAGACCATCCATAACCAGCGCCGGTTCCAGTACAGGAGTGCAATCGCCAGTGCCGGCTGAGGATTCCAGGGGGTGATGTTCAGGCCCTGCAAGGGCCTGATGAAGCTCGCCCAGTCGAGCAGGACGAATGCCAGCAGGTACACCAGCCCGACCAGCCAGGCGAAACGCGAGGGGGTGGGCGGCGGAGGGCTCGACAGCGTCGTGGACATGGTGCTGATTTTCAACCATGGACCCGTGATGCCCGGGTTGCAGGGCAGGGACCCGCCTTTGTCGTGTGTGGCGTGTTCGCCGCGATGCAGGCATCCGCTTCGGCGTGGCGCATGGCAGGGGCGGCCCATCGGGGTGGCCACCGCCGGCGCGGCCATGGAGTTACAGTGAGAAACCATGGAACTGCCCAGCCACTTCGACCTGCCCGACCACGCAATCGCGATCGCCCCGATGCGTAGCCATTCGCTGGCCAGCGTTGTCACTGAGCGATTCAGTCGCGAAGGACCGCCTGGGCATCGGTGTCCCTGCGGCTGGAGTTGCCGATGACGCCCGGGTCTGACGCAGCCTGGATGGCGCATGCGCTTGCACAGGCGCGTCTGGCCGGAGACGTGGGCGAAGTCCCGGTCGGCGCGGTCGTGGTGCACGACGGGCGCGTGATCGGTGTCGGCCACAACCGGCCCGTGGCCCGCCATGACCCCACCGCCCATGCCGAGATCGAGGCGCTGCGCGCGGCTGCACTGGCGATGGGCAACTACCGGCTCGATGGCTGCGAACTGTTCGTCACTCTGGAGCCTTGCGCCATGTGCGTAGGCGCTATGCTGCATGCGCGCCTGTCGCGGGTCGTGTTTGGCGCCGCAGACCCGAAAACCGGCGCAGCCGGCTCGGTGGTGGACCTGTTTGCCCAGGCGAAGCTGAACCACCAGACACGGCTGCAGGGTGGCGTGCTGGCGCCTGAATGCGGCGCACTGCTCAGCCAGTTTTTCGGGGCCCGCCGTCTGGAGGCCCGGGGCCTGGCGCAGACACTGCGCGACGATGCCCTGCGCACGCCCGAGCGCTGTTTCGATGACCTGCCCGGTTACCCCTGGCCAGGCCACTACCTGTCCGACCTGCCGGCCCTGGACGGACTGCGTCTGCATTACCTCGATGAGGGACCCAGGCAGGCGCCGCGGACCTGGCTGTGCCTGCATGGCAATCCGGCCTGGAGTTACCTCTACCGCAAGATGATCCCCGTTTTCCTGGCAGCCGGCGACCGCGTGGTGGCGCCCGACATGCCCGGCTTCGGCAAGAGCGACAAACCCAAGAAGGACGCGCGCCACCGCTTTTCCTGGCATCGCCAGGTCCTGCTGGAGTTCGTGGAGCGGCTGGACCTGCACCGGGTGGCGCTGGTGGTGCAGGACTGGGGCGGCCTGCTGGGTCTCACCCTGCCCATGGAGGCACCGCAGCGCTACCAGGCATTGCTGGCCATGAACACGCTGCTCGCCACCGGCGACGCCCCGTTGACGCCTGGTTTCCTGGCCTGGCGCGCCATGTGCGCCAGGAGCCCTGATTTCGATGTGGCCCGCCTGTTCGCGCGCGGCAATCCCCAGATGAGTCCGCAGGAGTGTGCAGCCTACATGGCGCCGTTTCCCGACAGCGGGCACCGCGCAGCTCTGCGGGCATTCGCGCCGATGGTGCCGGAATTCCCCGACTCCGATGGGGCGGAGATCTCGCGCGCGGCACGGGAGTTCTGGCGCTTGCAATGGCGCGGCAAGTCCTTGCTGGCCGTTGGCGCGCAAGACCCTGTGCTCGGCCCGCCCGTCATGGCTGAGTTGCAGCAGATTGTCCGGGGCTGTCCCGCCCCCCTGGTGCTCACGCAGGCCGGGCATTTCGTGCAGGAGCACGGCGAGGCCGTTGCGCGCGCGGCCCTGCAGGCCTTCGACGCGCCTGCCTGAGCACCCATAATCGGAGCCCCGACGGCCCCCCCCTTGGTTCATGAGCCACATCTACATCTATTCCCCATCCAGCGCACAGCGCGACAAGGCGGCCTTTCGGCGCGGTATCCGCAGGCTGGAAGCGCTCGGCCACGCGGTGGAGGTGGATGCCGATGCGCTGGCTACCCACATGCGTTTTGCCGGCGATGACGCCACGCGGCTGGCGGCGATCCACCGGGCAGCCGCAAGTGGCGCCGATCTGGCCATGATCAGCCGCGGCGGGTATGGCCTGACCCGGTTGCTGGCGGATATCCGATACCCGGTGCTGGCCAAGGCCATCGACAAGGGCACGCAGTTCATGGGTTTCAGCGATTTCACGGCCCTGCAATGCGCGCTGTTCGCAAAGACCGGTGCCCGCAGCTGGATCGGTCCGGCCATCCACGACGACATCGGCTTTCCGCAAGCGCCTGACGAGATCATGCTGGCCTGCCTGGACGACCTGCTGCGCGGACAGGGCGAAGGCGCCGGATGGCAATTGCCCAAGCTGCGCGTCGGCACGGCGGCGCCAGTGGCTGTGCCGATGCCTGCCCGCCCGGTACGCAAGGCCGTGTTGTGGGGGGGCAACCTGGCCGTGCTGACGGCCCTGGTGGGGACGCCCTATTTCCCGCAGGTCAAGGGCGGCGTGCTGGTGCTGGAAGATGTGGCGGAGCACCCCTACAGGGTCGAACGCATGCTGACGCAACTGCTGCATGCCGGGGTGCTCGCCCGACAGAAGGCCATCGTGCTCGGCCAGTTCACGCGCTACCAGCTGGCGCCCAACGATAAGGGCTACCGGCTCCAGACCGCGGTGGACTGGCTGCGTGGCAAGGTGCGGGTGCCCGTGCTCGAGAACCTGCCGATGGGCCATCTGCCCACCAAGGTGATCCTGCCCTTTGGCGCGCCGGTCGATCTGCTGGTCGACGGGCGCGACGCCTTGCTCTACTGGGGCTGATCCACCACTGGCTCAGCTGCTGCGCCGGCCCATCGACGCCGCCGGAATCGGCCCGGTGCGGGGAGTGGGGATGGCCGGTGAAGCGCCGGCGGCGGGCGCATTGCCGAAAGCCGGACTGGTGGCCGGCGTGCCGGGTGCGCCCTGGACGGCCGGGCCGGAGCCGGGCATCGCACTACCCGGAGCCGCCAGTGCCACCGTGAAGGTGGTGCCGGACGACTTCTCCACCAATACTGCCGAGCGTGAGGTCACGCCCTTGAGCGTGTAGGCGTTGTCGATGCTCGCGCCCACGCGATAGGGCCGGGCGGGCCTGCCCTCCACCGACAGCAGCGCCACCCCTTCTGGCGCAAGGCTGGCGACCACGCCGGACAGCGCAAAGCGGGTGGCGGGATCCACCACCGCCACCACCGCGACCGCGACCGCGACCGGTTCAGGGGCTTTGGGTTCGATGGGCGGACCGAACACCTTGGCGACGTCGGCCGGCTCGGCGGCCAGGGCCAGGGCGGGTGGCGGCGCCGGCGCGGCAGCGGCGGGCGCAGCGCCCTGGAACTGCAAGCCCCAGTAGGTGATGGACCATGCCGCCAATGCCCAGGCCAGCAGGGTCAGGATGCGTGGTGCCCATGTGTCAGCCATGCCCGATTATGATTCAACGCTTGCGGTAGCCTGATGCACCGCCACCAAACAGGGACACACCATGGGACAGGCTTCTCTGCGCCGCGCGCGCGCGTGGCGACACCGCGCGGCGCGCGGCTTCACCTTGATCGAACTGATGGTCGTGCTGGTGATCATCGGCGTGCTGGCGGCGCTGATTGTTCCCAATGTGCTGGAACGTGCGGATGACGCCCGGACCATGGCTGCCAAGACGGATGTCAACAAACTGGTGCAGGCGCTCAAGCTGTACAAGCTGGACAACCAGCGTTATCCCACCGCCGAGCAGGGCCTGCAGGCGCTGGTGGTCAAGCCGGCGGCCACGCCGCTGCCGCCCAACTGGAAGCCCTACCTGGACAAGCTGCCCAACGACCCCTGGAACAACCCGTACCAATACCTCAACCCGGGCATCCATGGCGAGGTCGATGTCCTGTCCTTTGGCGCCGATGGTCAGGCGGGGGGCGAGGGCAAGGATGCCGATGTGGGCTCCTGGCAATAGGTCGCGGCGCTGTCCACAGGCCGCCCCCGGCGGCTTCACCCTGCTCGAACTGCTGCTGGTGGTGGCGCTGATCGCCGTGGCCAGTGCGGGTGTCGCATTTTCCCTTCGCGAGTCCGGGGAGCAGTTGCTCGAGCGCGAAGCCCTGCGGCTGGTGGCCCGGCTGGATGCGGCCAGAGCCCAGTCGCGTGCCAGCGGCAATGCCATCGTCTGGCGACCGGATGGCGACGGGTATGTCTTCATCGGATCGGCCGGGTCGCCAGAGGCTCCCATCCCCTGGTTGGAGCCCGGCACCCGCGTCAGGGACGACAAGCGCCTGGTGCTGGGGCCCGAGCCCATCATCGGCGCGCAGACTATTGAACTGGTGCTGGGCGACCGGAGCCTGCGTGTCGCCACCGACGGCTTGCGGCCCTTTGCGGTGGTCCCCGAGGGCGATCGCGCGATCGCCGATGGCAGTCAGCCATGACGCAGCGTCAGCCCGGCTTCACCCTGATCGAGGTGCTGGTGGCCCTGGCCATTGTCGGCATTGCACTGGTGGCGGGCCTGCAGGCGACGATGGCACTCAGCAACCACGCCCAGCGGCAGTCGGACCTGCTGCTGGCCCAGCTGTGTGCGGAAAACGAGCTGGTCCGCCTGCGCCTGTCGCGCCGGATGCCACCCGTGGGCGAGGCCAGTTTCACCTGCGAGCAGGCGGGTCGCAGCTTTGCCGGCCGGCTGTCGATACGCGCCACGCCCAACCCCAACTTTCGCCGTGTCGACGCGCAGGTGCTGGAAGAGGACTACATCGTGTTGCGTGTGGCCACCATCGTGGGCAGCCTGCCGTGAGCCGGGCGCAAGGGCGGCGGGAGGGCCGTCGCGGGGGCTTGCGGGGCTTCACGCTGGTGGAGGTATTGGTGGCGCTGGCTGCGATGGCCCTGCTGTCCGTGATGGCCTGGAGCGGCATCGACGCGATGCATCGGGCCGAGACCAGCACACGGGCCCGCAGCGAGGACGTGCTGGCCTTGCAGACCGGGCTCTCCCAGTGGCGTACCGACCTGGATGCGCTCACCCAGCTGGCGCCGGTCGGGGGGATGGACTTCGACGGCAGGGTGGTGCGCCTGACACGGATCGCCCGCATCGGCGACGCACCGGACTCCGCCATCGTGGTGGTCGCCTGGGGCGCCCGCCTGATCGACGGGCAGCGCCAGTGGCTGCGCTGGCAGTCGGTGCCGGTGCGCACCCGTGAGCAGCTGCAGATGGCCTGGCAGCAAGCCGCACTGTGGGGCCAGAACCCGACGGACGAACTGCGGCGCCAGGAGGTCCCCATCGCCAGTATTGACGAGTGGCAGGTCTTCTACTTCCGCAACAACAGCTGGAGCAGCCCGTTGTCCAGCGCGGGCGCCGTCACGGAGGTACAGACAGCCTTGCCCGATGGCGTGCGCCTGCTGCTGACACTGTCCGAGGGGCAGGTGCTCAGTGGCCTGCTGCAGCACGACTGGGTGCGTCCGACGCTGGGAGCGGCACGGTGAGGGGCATTGCCCGCCAGCGCCAGCTGCGCCTGCGGCAACAGGGCGCGGCCCTGCTCCTGGCGCTGCTCACGGTGGCGCTGGTTGCGACGCTGGCGTCTGCCGCCCTTTGGCGGCAATGGCGCAATGTCGAGGTCGAAACGAGTGACCGCAGCCGCATGCAGGCCGGCTGGGTACTGAGCGGTGCCCTCGACTGGGCGCGCCTGATCCTGCGCGAGGATGCGCGTGCCGGCGGCCCGGACCACCTGGGAGAGCCCTGGAGCGTCCCGCTGCAGGAGTCGCGCCTGTCGACCTTCCTGGCCATCGAACCGAGCCAGGCCGACGGGTCCGACGAGGTGTTCCTGTCCGGCCAGATCACCGATGGTCAGGCGCGGCTGAACCTGCGCAACCTGGTTCAGGACGGCAAGGTGTCCGAGCCGGACCAGCAGGCCCTGGCACGCCTGTTCGAGCTGCTCGGGCTGGAGCCGGGTGAAGCAACGACCCTGGCCACGAATCTGGCACTGGCGCTGGCCCCGCCGGCCAGTGCACCCGCGGCTGGCGCATCGGAGCCGGCACCGGCGGACGCCGGCGGCCCGCCAGTCCCCCTGATGCCGCGCCGCCAGGACCAGCTGGCCTGGCTGGGCCTGTCGGAGACTTCCGCGCAGGTCCTTGCGCCCTACCTCACGATCCTGCCGTTGCGCACGCCGGTCAATGTCAACACGGCCAGCGCCGAGGTGCTGTCGGCCAGCATACCGGGTCTGGACCTGACCGATGCCCGGGCCATCGTGTCGGCCCGCCAACGGGCACCCTTCAGGAATCTTGCGGCGCTGGCGCCCCTGCTGCCGGAAGAAAGCGCGGCGCTCGCGCCAGGCAGGTTCAGCGTGGGGACCCGTTTCTTCGAGGTGCGCGGGCGCCTGCGCATGGAGCATCTGCTGGTCGAGGAGCACTCCCTCGTGTTTCGCAACGGGATGGAAGTCACGATTCTCTGGCGCGAGCGGGCGCGTCAGGACCCGCCGGCAAGAGGGCAGGGCGGGCCTGCGGCCACCGGGGTCGAGCCGGCCGCGTCAGCCGCTGATGCAGGCCCCGTCCGTACAATGCCGCCATGAGCTTGCTGACCGTTGCGCTGCCCCGGGCCCGACCCACGGCCGGCACTGAATTCAGTTACGTGCTGAGTGACGGCCGGGAGCAGATTCTGGGCCAGGGTGCTGCGGCCCTGGCGCTGCTGCCGCGCGCCGACATGCTGGTGCTGGTGATTCCTGCGCGGTCCCTGTCCTGGCACCTGGCAAAGCTACCACCCCTGGCAGGCAGCCGGCAGCGGGCCGCTCTGGACGGACTGCTCGAGGACCGACTGCTCGATGAGCCCGCCGGCCTGGCGCTGGCGCTGGCGCCGCGCCGGCAGGCCGACGGCGCCGTCCTGGTGGCGGCCTGCGACAAGGCCTGGCTTGCCGGCGCATTGCAGCTGTTCGAACAGGCAGGCCGCCGCGCGCATCGCGTGGTGCCGGAGCTGGCACCGCTGGAGCCTGGCGCATCCCCGCTGCGCCTGCGGCTGGTCGCGTCGGGAACCCCCGACGCGCCGTGGCTGGCTGTGGTGGACGCCACCGGCGTCCTGCCGGTTCCGCTGGGGCAGGCACGCGCACTGTTGCCCGTCGATGCGCTGGACGACGACGGAGTCGAACTGCTGGCCGAGCCGGCTGTCGCCAGCAGGGCGGAGCAGGCACTCGGGCGGCCGGCTTCCGTGCAAAGCCCGGCCCAGGCCCTGCTGGCCAGCACGCAGACCGGCTGGGAACTGGCGCAGTTCGACCTGGCGACTTCCGGCCGGGGACGAATGGCCCGCCGCAGCTCCAACCTGGGGCGTCAGCTGTTGCTCGCGCCGCATTGGCGGGCGCTGCGATGGGGCCTGGCCTTGGCGCTTCTGGCGAACCTCATCGGACTCAACGCGTTGGCCTTGCGGCTGGACAGCAGCGTGGACGCCCACAGGACGCAGGTGCGCCAGTTGCTGACGCAGACATTCCCGAAAGTGCGCACCGTCGTGGATCCCCCCCTGCAGATGGAGCGCGAACTGGCGCTGCTGCGCCAGAGCAGCGGGGCCCTGTCGCCGCGCGATCTCGAGCCCATGTTGTCAGCGCTGGGTCAGGCCCTGCCCGAGGCAGGCCATGCCCTCGCGCTGGAATTTTCGGCCGGGCAATTGGTGGCGAAAGGTGTGCCGCTGACGCCGGAGCAATCGGCGCTGGTGTCCGGCAAGCTGTCCGGCCAGGGATATGCCGTGCGCCAAGATGGCGACCGTCTGACTGTACGCGCCAGCGGAGGCCGCCAGTGAGGCCCTTGCCTTTCGTTGCCGATCCATTGCCGCGGGCCAGGGGGTTGCCGTGACGGAAGGCCTGCAGCTTGCTGCCCGGTGGCGTGCGCTGGCCAGCCGCGAACGCATTCTGCTGCTGGTGATGCTGGGAGTCCTGCTCGCAACGGGGGCCTGGTTTGGCGCCCTGAGACCGGCACTGCGGACATTGGGTACGGCGCCAGCCCAGATCGTCGCGCTGCAAACACAGCGTTCGGCGATGCTGGCCATGGCAGCACAGGCCCGCGGCATGCAGGCGCGCGAACCCCTCGCGCGCGAGGACGCGGTGCGTGAACTCGAGGCTGCAGTCCGGCAGCGCCTTGGTGGCGCCGGGCAGTTGACTGCGACGGCGGACCGCATCACGGTCGTGTTGCGGGGCGCCCCGCCCCAGGCGCTGGCGCCCTGGCTGAGCCAGGTACGTCTGCAGGCGCGTGTCGTCGCCACCCAGGCCAGCCTCACGCGCGGGCCTGCCGGCTGGGATGGCACCATCGTCTTCAATCTGCCGACCGCGCCATGATGCGGAAATGGGCTGTCGCGGGCGCGCTGGGCGGTGTCCTCCTGGGACTGCTGCTGCATCCACCGGCAGTCTGGCTCTCGGTACCGCTGGCCTCCGCAAGCGGCGCGCGCATGCAGCTGCTCGAAGTCAGCGGCACCGTCTGGCGCGGGGAGGGCCGTCTGCAGGTGGGGCAGGGCACGGCCGACAGCCCCGCCGTCGGCCTGCCCGGCCGGGTGGCCTGGTCCTGGGGCTGGGAGGCCGGGGCTCCTACGCTGGGATTGCGCGCCGACTGCTGCTCCCCGCAGCCGCAGCGACTGCGGCTTGTGACGGGTTGGCGGAGCCTGGCGCTGCAGCTGGTCGATGCTCAGTCGCAATGGCCGGCAGCGCTGCTTGCGGGCCTGGGTGCTCCGTGGAATACCGTCCAGGCGCAGGGGGAACTGCAGATGCGCACACAGGGCTTGTCCGTAGAATGGTCGTCGTCGGGTGTCCGTCTGGCCGGACAGTTGCAGACCGACGCCCTGGCGATGGCGTCGCGGCTCTCCACGCTGCGGCCTGTCGGCAGTTATCGCCTCACCCTCACGGGGCCGCCCGGGGATCAGCCTGCGTCCCTGCTGTTGCAGACCCTGGAAGGTCCGTTGCGGCTGCAGGGCAGCGGGGAGTGGACCGGTCAGGGCTGGCGCTTCAAGGGCGAAGCCAGCGCCGATCCGCAGAGTGAAGCCGCGCTGCAGAATCTGCTCAACATGCTGGGGCGGCGCGAGGGCGGCAAGGCGCTGCTCACCCTGGGCTGATGTCCCGCCGCCCGCGCCCGGAGGTCTTGATGAATAGGGTCCACATATGAATCACATGCTCAGTCGGTTCGGCCCGGCGCTGCTGGCAGCGACCTGCCTGCTGGCAATGGGTGGCCCCGCCCGTGCCCAGCGCGCCGGTGAACCGATCACGCTGAATTTCGTGGGCGCGGACATCGAAGCCGTGGCGCGCACCATGGGCGTGATCACCGGCCGCACCATGGTGGTGGACCCGCGGGTGAAAGGCTCCATCAACCTGTCGAGCGAGCGCCCGCAGTCTCCGGCGGCGGCGTACGACCAGTTTCTGGCCGCGCTGCGCCTGCAGGGTTTCACGGTGGTGGAGTCTGCTGGCATCACCAAGGTGGTGCCGGAGGCAGAGGGCAAGCTGCAAGGCGGCACGGTCTCGATCGGTCCTTCCGCGGCGGGCGCGAACCAGATCATCACGCAGATCTTCCGGCTCAACCACGAAACACCGAACAACCTCATCCCGCTGCTGCGCCCGCTGATCAGCCCGAACAACACCATCAACGTGAACCCGGGCAGCAATTCGCTGGTCATCACCGACTATGCGGACAACCTGCAGCGGCTGGCGCGCATCATCGCCGCGATGGACATGCCCAATGCCGGCGACATCGAGGTGATCCCGCTCAGGCATGCGGTCGCGGTCGACCTCGCAGTGCTGATCACGCGCCTGACCGTCCCGCCTCCGGGTGGCCAGGGCGGCCAGGGCCTGGTGGACAACTCCTTTCGCACGGTGGTCATTGCCGAGCCACGCAGCAACGCGCTGATCGTGCGGGCGGCCAACCCGGCACGGGTGGCGCTGGTGCGGTCTCTGGTGGAGCGGCTGGACCAGCCTTCGTCGGAGTCTGCAGCGGGCAACATCTACGTGGTCTACCTGAAGAATGCAGATGCCGTGAAACTCGCCGCCACCTTGCGCGCGGCCCTGTCGGCCACGCCCACCATCACATCGACGGTCGCGGCGGCGGCGCCGCCCGGGGGGCAAGGCGCTGTTGCGGCAGCCGCGGCAGCTTCCGCAGCGAGTTCGCAGGTATCCACGGGGGGGCAGATCCAGGCCGATCCGGCCACGAATTCGCTCGTCATCACCGCCGCGGAGCCGCAGTACCGCCAGTTGCGTGCCGTGATCGACCAGCTCGATGCGCGCCGGGCACAGGTGTATGTGGAGTCGCTGATTGCCGAGGTCAACGCCGACAAGGTGGCGGAATTCGGCATCCAGTGGCAGGGCACGATCGGGCAGAACGGCAACAGCAGCATCGGGCTGCTGGGCACCAACTTCGGTGCCGGTGGCAGCAACCTCATCACCCTCGCCAGAGGTGGCGGGGAAGTGGTGCCGGGTACCGGCCTGAATGTGGGCGTGGCCAACCGCACCAACGGCGTCTACGTGCTTGGCTTCCTGGCGCGGTTTCTCCAGCAGACCGGGGACGGGAACATCCTGTCCACGCCCAACCTGCTGACGCTGGACAACGAGGAGGCCAAGATCGTGATCGGCCAGAACGTGCCGTTTGTCACCGGCACGTTCACCAACACCACTGCCGGCAACAATGGCACGGTCAACCCTTTCCAGACGATCGAGCGCAAGGATGTGGGCCTGACCCTGCGCGTGAAGCCGCAGATCAGCGAGAACGGAACGGTCAAGCTGTCGATCTTCCAGGAAGTGTCCAGCGTGCAGGCGTCCTCGATCAACTCCGCCACCGGGCTGATCACGAACAAGCGCTCGATCGAGTCGAACGTGCTGGTGGATGATGGCGCCATCGTGGTCCTGGGCGGCCTGCTGCAGGACGAATACGCCGGCAACCAGGGGAAGGTTCCCGGGCTCGGCGACGTGCCGTTCTTCGGCAACCTGTTCAAGAGCGAGAACCGCTCGCGCCGCAAGACCAACCTGATGGTGTTCCTGCGGCCGGTGGTGGTGCGCGATGCAGCGGCCCTGGAGACCTTTTCCAATGACCGCTACGAGCAGATGCGCTCGGGACAAGGCGCGCTGCAGCCCGCGCAGAGCCAGGTACTGCCGATCAACAGTGCACCTGCGCTGCCGGCAGCCGCACCGGCCAAGGGCCGCCCGCTGCAGTTTGCGCCGATCATGCCGGACCCGCGCTGAGCCCGATGAAGTTCCCGCTGCCCTACGGATTCGCTCGCGAGAACCAGCTGCTGCTGGAGGACGACGGCACCGGCCTGACCCTGGTGGTCCATGCGGATTCGGTGCGCGCAGCCGTGGGGGAGGTGTTGCGCAAGCATGCGGTGGAATCGGTCAGCACATTGCCGGCGGATGCGCTGGTACAACGCATCAGTGCCGCCTATTCGCAGGGAGAGTCCAGCGCTGCGCTGGTTGCCAGCGAGGTCGAGTCGGACGCGGACCTGGGCCGCATGATGCAGGAACTGCCCGCGGTGGAGGATCTGCTGGAGGCGGCCGATGACGCGCCGATCATCCGTCTGCTGAACGCGCTGCTGACCCAGGCGGCCCGCGACGGCGCCAGCGACATCCACATCGAGCCCTACGAGCGCCACAGCAGCGTGCGCTTCCGGGTGGACGGCACGCTGCGCGAAGTGGTGCAACCCAACCGCGCGCTGCATGCCGCGCTGATCTCGCGGCTGAAGATCATGGCCGAGCTGGATATCTCCGAAAAGCGCCTGCCGCAGGATGGCCGCATCAGCCTGCGCATCGGCACCCGCGCGGTGGACGTTCGCGTGAGCACCCTGCCCAGCGCCCACGGGGAACGTGCGGTGTTGCGCCTGCTGGACAAGACCGGCTCCAAGCTGAGCCTGGAGGCCGTGGGCATGGAAGGGCAGACGCTGCAGCGATTCCAGCAGCTGATCGCGCAGCCGCACGGCATCATCCTGGTGACCGGGCCCACCGGCTCGGGCAAGACGACCACCCTGTATGCCGCACTGAGCCGCCTGGACGCCCACAGCAGCAACATCATGACGGTGGAGGATCCGATCGAGTACGAACTGGCAGGCATCGGCCAGACCCAGGTCAACCCCAAGATCGATCTCAGTTTTGCGCTGGCGTTGCGGGCCATCCTGCGCCAGGATCCGGACGTGATCATGATCGGCGAGATCCGCGACTTCGAGACCGCGCAGATTGCCATCCAGGCGTCGCTGACGGGTCATCTGGTGCTGGCCACGCTGCACACCAACGATGCAGCCAGCGCCGTCACGCGCCTGATCGACATGGGCGTCGAGCCCTTCCTGCTGAGCTCCTCGCTCCTGGGCGTGCTGGCCCAGCGCCTGGTGCGCAAATGGTGCGTGCAATGCCACGGAGCCGGATGCCCACACTGCGGCCATACCGGGTATGCCGGCCGAACGGGAGTCTACGAGTTGCTGGTGGCCGACGATGCGATCCGCGCCCAGATCCACAACACCGCATCCGAGGCGGACATCCGGGCGGCGGCCATCGCGGGCGGCATGACGTTGATGCGCGATGACGGTGAGCGCCTGGTGCGGGCCGCAATCACCGCCCGCGAAGAACTGGTGCGTGTCACCCGCGACTGAAGCCGCCGCGCATGCCTGCCTATTCCTTTGAAGCGCTGGATGCCCAGGGCCGCTCCCGCAAGGGCGTGCTGGAAGCGGAAACAGCCCGTGCCGCACGCACGGCCTTGCGTGGACAAGGCCTGGTACCGTTGCAGGTGGATGTGGTCGGGGCTGCGGACGTCTCGGCCGGCGCAGGGGCCGGCACCCGTCGCACGGCCGGCGCGGGACTGTTCGCCGGTCGGACCTTTGATGCAGCGGCGCTGGCGGTCTGGACCCGGCAACTGGCCGGACTGGTCTCTGCCAGCCTGCCGCTGGAGCGCGCCCTGACAGCCCTGTGCGACGAGGCCGAAACCCCGCGCCAGCGCAACCTGGTGGCAGCGCTGCGGGCGGAGGTCAATGCCGGCAGCAGTTTCGCCAAGGCCCTGGGCCAGCACCCGCGTGAATTCACGCCGATCTATGTGGCCGTGATCGGCGCCGGTGAACAGAGTGGCAATCTGGGCCAGGTGCTGGAGCGGCTCGCCGACGACCTGGCCGAGCAGCAGGCGCTCAGGGCCCGGCTGATCGGGGCCGCCCTGTACCCGGCCATTGTCACGGTGGTTGCGTTCATGATCGTCATGTTCCTGGTCGGGTATGTGGTTCCGCAGGTCGCCAATGTATTTGCGGGCAGCAAGAAGGCCCTGCCCTGGTTGACGGTGGCGATGCTCAGCCTGAGTGGCCTGGTACGCAGTTATGGCCTGCTCGCGCTGATGGCGCTCGGGATCGCCGGCTTGCTGGGGCGCCAGGCCCTGAAGAGCGACGAGTTTCGGCAGCGTTTCGATGCTGCCTTCCTGCAGTTGCCACTGGTCGGTCGCCTGGCACGCGGCTACAACGCAGCGCGTTTCGCCAGCACGCTGGCCATGCTGGCTGGCGCGGGTGTGCCCATCCTCAAGGCGCTGCAGGCGGCTGCCGAGACCCTCAACAACCGGGCGATGCGCGCAGATGCGATGGCAGCGCTGGTACTGGTGCGCGAGGGGGCCCCGCTGGCTTCCGCGATCGGGCAGCACAAGCGTTTCCCGGGGTTGCTGGCCATGTTCTCCCGGCTGGGTGAGCAGACCGGGCAGTTGCCTCAGATGCTGCAGCGGGCGGCTGCCCAGCTCGGGGGCGAAGTTCAGCGCCGCGCGCTGCAGCTGGCCACCATCCTGGAGCCAGCCCTGATCGTGGCCATGGGCCTGGCCGTGATGCTGATCGTGCTGGCTGTGCTGCTGCCGATCATCCAGCTCAACCAGCTGGTGCGCTGAAGGGTTCGCCGGATTCCATCAGCCTCAGCCAGGGCCAGCGCGCCCGGTAGCTTTCTGCCTTGTCGCGGTAGAGTGCCCGGTGGTCGCACAGGGGGTTGGGGCGCAGGATGCCGGCGTACAGGTCCTCCAGCCCGTTGGGAGCGTACAAGCGCGTCCCGCCAGCGGGCCCTGTCAGAGGCTGCAGGCCGACACAGGTGCAGGGCACCAGGAAACGGTCGATGCCATCCCGGGCGCTGGCCAGGGCCGGGTAGGGGTGGCCGAACCATTGCGGGTACCAGGTGTGGACGCGGGCCTGGTTCTTGGCTTCGATGGTGACCCCCAGATCAGCAAAGGCCGCCTCCAACTGCGCGCCGACACGCGCTTCCGCTGCGTCGGAGAGGTCGGCCCCGTCGAAATAGAACAGGTCGTAATCCTTGATGCCGCTCGCCGGTGGCCGACCGGTCTGCAGGTTCCAGACGGTCTGGAACAGGCAGCCCGCCACCAGCCACGCATCTGGCAGGCCCAGCGCCGGCAGCCCTTGCAGGATCGCCCCGTTCACCGGGTTCTGCAGCGCGTCGGCGATGAAGCGCGCCGGTGTCAGATCACCTTGGCGATCGAGGCGCACACGTAGTCGATGTTCTTGCTGTTGAGCGCCGCCACGCACATGCGCCCGGTGTCGGTGCCGTACACACCGAACTCGTTGCGCAGGCGCACCATCTGCTCCTTGCTCAGGCCGGAATAGCTGAACATGCCGATCTGGCGGGTGATGAAGCCCATGTCCTGCGCGATTCCCGCCGCCTTGAGCCCGTCGACCAGCTTCTGGCGCATGGCCTTGATGCGTACGCGCATCTCGCCGAGTTCCTCTTCCCAGAGGGCGCGCAGTTCAGGGTCGGCCATGACGGCCGCGACCACCGCACCGCCGTGGGTGGGTGGGTTGCTGTAGTTGGTGCGGATCACGATCTTGAGCTGGCTCAGCACCCGGGCTGCTTCGTCCTTGCTTGCGCACAACACGCTCAGGGCGCCGACACGTTCGCCATACAGGCTGAAGCTCTTGCTGAAACTGGTGGACACGAAGATGTCCATGCCGGCGGCGACAAACTTCTGCACGGCAGCGCCGTCTTCGGTGATGCCGTAACCGAAGCCCTGGTAGGCCATGTCGAGAAAGGGCGTGAGGCCGCGCGACTTGCAGGCGGCCACGACCTGGTCCCACTGGTCCGGCGTGATGTCGTAACCGGTCGGGTTGTGGCAGCAGGCATGCAGCACGACGATGGTGCCGGCTGGCGCAGCCTGCAGCGCGGCCAGCATGCCGGTGAAGTTGATGCTGCGGGTGCCGGCGTCGTAGTAGGGATAACTCTCGACCTTGAAACCGGCATTGGTGAACAGCGCCAGGTGGTTTTCCCAGCTTGGGTCGCTGATCATCACCTTGGCATCGGGGCTGAGCTTCTTCAGGAAGTCGGCGCCGATCTTCAGGCCGCCGGTGCCGCCGATGGCCTGTACCGTGGCCACGCGGCCCGAGGTGACGGCTTCGGAGCCGGCGCCGAACACCAGGTTCTTCACGGCCGCATCGTAGGCGGCGATGCCATCGATCGGCAGGTAGCCACGGGCCTTGGGCGCTTCCATCATGGCGTGTTCGGCGGCCTGCACGCATTTCAGCAGGGGGAGCTTGCCGTTTTCGTCGTAGTAGACGCCGACGCCCAGGTTGACCTTGGCGGGGTTGGTGTCGGCAGCGAACTGCTCGTTCAGACCCAGGATCGGGTCGCGGGGGGCCATCTGGACGGCGCTGAACAGGGACATGGTGGGGTTCTCTCTGGGTGTCGGAACGTGGAAATCCGGCCATGCGCGCTGCCGCAGCGACAGAGTGGCGGAACTGCGGTACGCTTGCCGGTTGGCCTGAATTTTACCCGCCACCCACCCCCGGAATCCGCCCCCGACATGACTTCACCCGCCGAAAAAACCGCCCATGGCATTGCCCTTGCGGACGGGCCCGAGCCGCCGTCGCCGCCGGAGGGGACCTTTGCGACCTTCCCCGGTTCGCCCTTCGAGCTGTTCATGCCATACCCGCCCGCCGGCGACCAGCCCGAGGCGATCGCCAAGCTGGTCGAAGGCGTGCAGGACGGCGAGGTATTCCAGACCCTGCTCGGTGTCACCGGCTCCGGCAAGACCTTCACCATGGCCAACGTGATCGCCCGGCTCGGGCGCCCGGCGATCATCTTTGCCCCCAACAAGACACTGGCCGCCCAGCTGTACAGCGAGTTCCGCGAATTCTTCCCGCGCAATGCGGTCGAGTATTTCGTCAGCTATTACGACTACTACCAGCCGGAGGCCTACGTACCGCAGCGCGACCTGTTCATCGAGAAGGACTCTGCGATCAACGAGCACATCGAGCAGATGCGGCTGTCCTGCACCAAGAGCATCCTGGAGCGGCGCGATGTCGTGATCGTGGCCACGGTGTCGGCCATCTATGGCATTGGCCAGCCCGAGGCCTACCACCAGATGGTGATGACCTTGCGTGTCGGCGACAAGGCCGGGCAGCGCGACGTGATCGCCCAGCTGGTGCGCATGCAGTACCAGCGCAACGAGGAAGACTTTGCGCGCGGCAAGTTCCGGGTCAGGGGTGACACTATCGACGTTTTCCCAGCTGAGCACAGCGAGATGGCGATCCGCATCGAGCTGTTCGATGACGAAATCGAATCGCTGCAGCTGTTCGACCCGCTCACGGGCCGGGTGCGCCAGAAGATCCCTCGCTTCACGGTCTACCCCAGCAGCCATTACGTGACGCCGCGCGACCGGGTGCTGGCCGCCGTCGAGACGATCAAGATCGAGCTTGCGGAGCGCTCGAAGCAGCTGGTCGACGCCGGCAAGCTGGTGGAGGCCCAGCGGCTGGAGCAACGCACCCGCTTCGACCTGGAGATGCTCAGCGAGGTGGGCCACTGCAAGGGCATCGAGAACTACACCCGGCATCTCTCGGGCGCTGCACCGGGTGACCCGCCGGCCACGCTGACCGATTACCTGCCCAAGGACGCGGTGATGTTCCTGGACGAGTCGCATGTGCTGATCGGCCAGTTCGGCGGCATGTACAACGGCGACCGGTCGCGCAAGACCACCCTGGTCGAGTACGGATTCCGCCTGCCCAGCGCGCTCGACAACCGGCCGCTGAAGTTCGACGAGTTCCAGACCCGGATGCGCCAGGCGATCTTTGTCTCGGCCACGCCGGCCCAGTGGGAGCAGGAGCATGCCGGCCAGGTGGTCGAGCAGCTGGTGCGCCCGACCGGGCTGGTCGACCCGGAGGTCGAAGTGCGGCCGGCAACCCACCAGGTGGACGACGTGCTGCAGGAGATCCGCATCCGCGTCGAGCGCCAGGAGCGGGTGCTGATCACCACGCTGACCAAGCGCATGGCCGAGCAGCTGACCGACTACCTGACCGACAACGGCGTGAAGGTGCGTTACCTGCACAGCGACGTCGATACGGTGGAGCGGGTCGAGATCCTGCGCGACCTGCGCCTGGGCGTGTTCGACGTGCTGGTCGGCATCAACCTGCTGCGGGAAGGGCTGGACATCCCCGAGGTCTCGCTGGTGGCGATCCTGGACGCTGACAAGGAGGGCTTCCTGCGTTCGGAGCGCAGCCTGATCCAGACCATCGGGCGCGCGGCGCGCAACCTGGGCGGGCGCGCCATCCTGTATGCCGACAAGATGACCGATTCGATGGAACGCGCGATCGGCGAGACCCGCCGCCGGCGCGAGCGGCAGGTGGCGCACAACCTCCTGCACGGCATCACGCCGCGCAGCATCGTGAAGAATGTGCGCGACCTGATCGACGGTGTCTATAGCGAGAAGGCGGGGCGCGAGATGGAGCGTCTGGAGCAGGATGCCATGCAGCGTGCCAAGGTCGAGGACATGAGCGAGAAGGACGTAGGCCGCGAGATCAAGCGGCTGGAAAAGCAGATGCTCGAACACGCCCGCAACCTGGCCTTCGAGCAGGCGGCCAAGGTGCGCGACCAGCTCATGATCCTCAAGCAGCGGGCCTTCGGTGCGGCCGGCAGCGACAATGTGGTTCCGATTGCGATGGCCGAGAAGAAGCGGCTTTCGTGACTGCCCAGTCTGCTTACCCGAGCAAATCACTGGGCTTCTGGTTATACTTGAACTAATTAGTCAACAACCAGTCAGACCGCTACCGGCTGCGAGTGCCTCGGTGCCGAGCACACAGACGGGGATGCCCGGGAATCCACAAGAGACCCGCCGGCTGGATTGACCTACCAATAACCTGAAGGAGCTTGCGATGCGACTCACTACCAAAGGCCGGTTCGCGGTCACTGCGATGATCGATCTGGGTCTGCGCCAGAGCAATGGCCCCGTCACGCTGGCGGCTATCAGCCAGCGCCAGCAGATCTCCCTGTCGTACCTGGAGCAGCTGTTCGGCAAGCTGCGCCGGCATGAGCTGGTCGAGTCGACCCGGGGCCCGGGTGGTGGTTACACGCTGGCCCGCAAGGCCTCCGACATCACCGTGGCCGACATCATCGTGTCGGTCGATGAGCCGATCGACGCCACCCAGTGCGGCGGCAAGGAAAACTGCCTGGGCGAGGGCACCCGCTGCATGACCCATGATCTGTGGGCCTCGCTCAATGTGCGCATGGTCGAGTTCCTGGACTCGGTCACGCTGCAGAAACTGGTCGACGAGCAACTGGCCAAGGGCCTGCAGGTCGAGGACAAGCCACATGTCAAGCGTGCGATTTCCGCCATGCCGGTGGCCAAGCCGGTCCGTATCAATGCCCCCAACTCGGTGTTTGCCCTTGGCAATGCCTTCATGAAATCCTGAATACCGCCATGGACATGACCCCGCATTTCCCCATCTATATGGACTACAGCGCCACCAATCCCTGCGACGAGCGGGTGGTGGACGCCATGGTGCCCTGGTTGCGACAGCATTTTGGCAACCCTGCCTCGCGCAGCCACGCATGGGGCTGGGAGGCCGAAGAGGCGGTCGAGACGGCCCGCAGCCATGTGGCTGGCCTGATCGGCGCCGACCCCCGCGAGATCGTCTGGACATCCGGCGCGACAGAGTCCAACAACCTGGCCCTCAAGGGCGCGGCGGGTTTCTACAAGACGCGCGGCAAACACATCATCACCGTGAAGACCGAGCACAAGGCCGTGCTCGACACCTGCCGCGAACTGGAGCGCCAGGGCTTCGAGGTCACCTACCTCGATGTGCAGAGCGACGGTCTGCTCGATCTCGAAGTGTTCAAGGCGGCCATCCGCCCGGACACCATCCTGGCCAGCGTGATGTTCGTGAACAACGAGATCGGCGTGATCCAGGACATCTCCGCCATCGGCAGCATCTGCCGTGCCAAGGGCGTGATCTTCCATGTGGATGCGGCGCAGGCGACGGGCCGTGTCGACATCGACCTGGCGTCGCTGCCCGTGGACCTGATGAGCCTGACGGCGCACAAGACCTACGGACCCAAGGGCATCGGTGCCCTGTTCGTGCGGCGCAAGCCCCGCGTGCGCATCGAGGCCCAGATGCATGGTGGCGGGCACGAACGCGGCATGCGTTCGGGTACCTTGCCCACCCACCAGATCGTCGGCATGGGCGAGGCCTACCGCATTGCCCGGGCCGAGATGGCCAGCGAGAACGCACGCATCCGCGCACTGCACGAGCGCATGCTGGCCGGCCTGCAGGGCATCGAGCAGGTGTTCATCAACGGCCACCTGGAAAAACGTGTGCCGCACAACCTCAACATGAGCTTCAACTATGTCGAGGGCGAATCGCTGATCATGGGCATCAAGGGCCTGGCGGTGTCCAGCGGCTCGGCCTGCACCTCGGCCAGCCTGGAGCCCAGCTACGTGCTGCGCGCCCTGGGTCGCAGCGACGAACTGGCCCACAGCAGCCTGCGCATGACCATCGGGCGCTACACCACCGAAGAAGAGATCGACTACGCCATCGCCACCATCAAGCAGAACGTCGCCAAGCTGCGCGACCTGAGCCCCTTGTGGGAGATGTACCAGGACGGCGTCGACATAAGCACCATCCAGTGGGCAGCCCACTGAACCCCGTATCCGAATCCAGAAAGAGGTAACACCATGGCTTATTCCGAGAAAGTGGTAGACCACTACGAGAACCCGCGCAATGTCGGTTCCTTCGACAAGGGCGATGAGTCCGTCGGTACCGGCATGGTCGGTGCTCCGGCCTGCGGCGACGTGATGAAGCTGCAGATCAAGGTGAACCCGCAGACCGGTGTGATCGAGGATGCGCGCTTCAAGACCTACGGCTGTGGCTCGGCCATTGCGTCGTCCTCCCTGGTGACCGAATGGGTCAAGGGCAAGACGCTCGACCAGGCGGCTGCCCTGAAAAACAGCCAGATCGCCGAGGAGCTGGCCTTGCCCCCGGTCAAGATCCACTGCTCGATCCTGGCCGAAGATGCGATCAAGGCTGCCGTCGACGACTACAAGAAAAAGCATTCCCACTGATCCGCCATGCCTGTCACTCTGTCTGAAGCTGCTGCGCGGCATGTCAACCGCTACCTGGCCAAACGCGGCAAGGGGGTGGGGGTTCGCCTGGGCGTGAGGACCACCGGCTGCTCCGGCCTGGCCTATACGCTGGAGTATGTCGACGACCTGGCGCCCGAAGATGTCATCTTCGAGGGCCATGGCGTGAAAGTGCTGGTGGACCCCAAGAGCCTGGCCTACATCGATGGCACGCAACTCGACTACGTGCGCGAAGGGCTCAACGAAGGTTTCCGCTTCAACAATCCCAACGAACGCGACAAGTGCGGCTGCGGCGAGTCGTTCCGCGTGTGAGCGGCTGGCAGTGGCGGGGGAGTGTGTGATGGCTGAACCGTCGATTCCCCTGTCGGCCAACGATTTCGTGCTGTTCGGCGTGCCCGTGCGATTTGCCCAGGACCGGGCCGAACTCGATGCCCGCTGGAAGGCCCTGCAGCGCGAGGCCCACCCGGACCGGTTTGCCGCGCAGGACGCAGCGGCGCAACGCCAGGCCATGCAGTGGTCGGTGCGCATCAACGAGGCCTACCAGCGGCTGAAGGATCCCCTCCGGCGCGCCGCCTACCTGTGTGAGCTCGGAGGCGTGCCGGTCCGTGCAGAAAGCAACACGGCCATGCCCGCTCGTTTCCTGATGCAGCAGATCGAATGGCGCGAAGCGCTGGACGACGCCCGTTCGCTGGCCGATGTCGACGCGCTGCAGACCGAGGTCACGGCAGCGCGTGCCCGATTGCTCGCCGATTGCGCCCGCGCGCTGGATGTCGACCAGGACCTGACCACAGCCGTTGCCTTGGTGCGTTCGCTGATGTTCGTCGAGCGCTTCATGGAAGACATCGACAAGCGTTGCGACCAGCTCGCGGCCCACGCGCCCCCCTGATCCCGGCCTTACGGACCTTCATCTTTCATGGCATTGCTCCAGATCTCCGAACCGGGCCAGACGCCCAATCCGCACGAGCGGCGGCTGGCCGTCGGCATCGACCTCGGCACCACCCATTCGCTGGTCGCGTCGATGCGCCACGGGGTCGCGGAGTGCCTGGCGGACGAGCAGGGCCGGGTGGTCCTGCCGTCGGTGGTCCGGTACCTGCCGCAGAACCGGCGCCAGATCGGCTTCGAGGCCCTGGCCGCGGCCGGCGAGGATCCGCAGAACACCATCGCATCGGTCAAGCGCTTCATGGGGCGCAGCCTGCAGGACGTGGCCGACCGGGCCCGGCTGCCGTACCGGTTTGTCGACAAGCCCGGCATGCTGGCCCTGGACACTGCCGCAGGCGAGAAGTCACCGGTCGAGGTGAGCGCCGATATTCTCGCGACCCTTCGGTACCGGGCCCAGGACAGTTTCGACGACGACATCTACGGCGCAGTGATTACCGTACCGGCCTATTTCGACGATGCCCAGCGCCAGGCGACCAAGGATGCTGCCACGCTGGCGGGCCTGAACGTGCTGCGCCTGATCAACGAGCCCACGGCAGCCGCGATCGCCTATGGCCTGGACAATGCCAGCGAGGGCGTCTATGCCATCTACGATCTCGGCGGTGGCACCTTCGACATCTCGATCCTGCGGCTGACGCGGGGCGTTTTCGAGGTGATCGCAACGGGCGGCGACTCGGCTCTGGGCGGTGATGACTACGACCGCGCCCTGGCCGACTGGGCCCTGCAGCAGGCGGGACGGCAGGTGGATTCGGCCGCCGACAAGGTCAAGATCACCCAGGCGGCACGGGCTTGCAAGGAATTGCTGTCCCGCCAGGAGCACGCGGTGCTGCGCGCCGAGCTTGCCGATGCGCGGTTCGAATGCCCCGTCAGCCGCGAGCAGTTCCATGCGCTGACCCGGCCCCTGACCGAGCGCACGATCGCCGCAGCCCGCAAAGCGCTGCGGGATGCCCGATTGGCTGCGAGCGACATCGAGGGCGTGGTGATGGTCGGCGGCTCCACCCGGATGCCCCAGATCCAGGCTGCGGTGGCCGGCTTCTTTGGTCGGGAGCCCCTGAACAACCTGAACCCGGACGAAGTCGTGGCCCTGGGCGCAGCCATCCAGGCCAACCAGCTGGCGGGCAACAACCCGGACGGCGAGTTGCTGCTGCTCGATGTGATCCCGCTGTCCCTCGGCATCGAGACCATGGGCGGCCTGGTCGAACGCATCGTGCCGCGCAACCAGACCATTCCCACCGCCATGGCCCAGGACTTCACCACCTACAAGGATGGCCAGACGGCGATGGCACTGCATGTGGTGCAGGGTGAACGCGACCTGGTGGCGGACTGCCGCAGCCTGGCGCGCTTCGAGCTGCGCGGATTCCCGGCCATGGTGGCTGGCGCCGCACGCATCCGGGTGACCTTCACGGTCGATGCGGACGGCCTGCTGCATGTGGCGGCGCGCGAGCAGAACAGCGGTGTCGAGGCCAGCATCGACGTCAAGCCCAGCTACGGGCTGGACGACCAGGCCATTGCGCGCATGTTGCAGGACAGCTTCACCACAGCGCAGGCCGACATGCGCGCCCGCGCGCTGGCCGAAGCCAGGCTGGACGCCGACCGTCTGCTGCTGGCCACCCAGACGGCACTGGATGCCGATGCCGGGTTGCTGGACGCCCGGGAGAAGTCCGCCATCCTCGCCCAGATGACCGCAGTGCGGGAAGGTCAGGCGCTGGAAGACCCCGCCGCCATCGAGGCCCTGACCAAGGCGCTGGCGGACGGCACGCAGTCGTTTGCCGCGATGCGCATGAACCACGGCATCCAGCAGGCGCTGGCCGGCAAGAACATCGAAACCGTCTGAGACGGAACCTGCACAAGAACCCCATGCCCACCATCAAGATCCTGCCCCATGCCGAATACTGCCCCCAGGGGGCGGAGGTGTCCGCGCCGGCGGGAACGTCGATCTGCGAAGCGCTGCTCGACAACCACATCAACATCGAACACGCCTGCGACCTGAGCTGTGCCTGCACCACCTGCCACGTGATCGTGCGCAAGGGCTTCGAGTCGCTCAACGAACTGGACGAAAATGAAGAGGACCTGCTCGACCGCGCCTGGGGCCTGGAGCCGCAGTCTCGCCTGAGTTGCCAGGCTATCCTGGCGCAGGACGATCTGGTGGTGGAGATTCCGCGCTATTCGATCAACCATGCCAAGGAAAACCACTGATTCCGTACCATGCGACAGATATTCCTGGACACCGAAACCACCGGCCTGTATGCCGACCAGGGCGACCGCATCATCGAGATCGGGTGCGTCGAGATGGTCAATCGCAAGCTGACCGGCAACAACCTGCATTTCTACCTGAACCCCGGGCGTGACAGCCACGAAGAGGCGCTCAAGGTACACGGCATCAGCAACGAGTTCCTGCGCGACAAGCCGCCGTTCCCGGCTGTCGTCGACGAACTGCTGCGGTACGTGGCCGGTGCCGAGATCATCATCCACAACGCGGCCTTCGACCTGGGCTTTCTGAACCAGGAACTCTCCCAGCTCAAGCGCCCGGTATTCCGCGAGTTCGTCGGCAGCGTGACCGACACGCTGGTGATGGCCAAGGAAATGTTCCCCGGCAAGCGCAATTCGCTCGATGCCCTGTGTGACCGGCTGGGTGTGGACAACTCGGCCCGTACGCTGCACGGCGCCCTGCTCGACGCCGAGCTGCTCGCCGATGTCTACGTCAACATGACCCGTGGCCAGGAGGCGCTGCTGATCGAGTCTTCGACGCCCCTGGTCGACCCCACCGGCCCCAGCAGCGTCGACCTTCGCCGGTTGGTGCTGCCAGTATTGACCGCCAATGCCCAGGAACTCGAAGCCCATGCCGACGTGTTGCGACAGCTTGACAAGGCCAGCGGCGGAAAGACTGTCTGGCAGGCGGTCGGGGCCTGAGCCTGTGGCATAATCCGCAGCTGTTTGCGGCAGACATGCCGCGAAGAGGGCGGTTAGCTCAGGGGTAGAGCACAGCATTCACACTGCTGGGGTCGGAGGTTCGAAGCCTCCACCGCCCACCAGAAAAAACATATTCATCAAGGACTTGGCGGAAGCGCTGGGTCCTTTTTTCATGGCGGTGTCCAAAAAGTGTTCGAAAGGCGCTTTTCAAGAACAGCCAAAAATCCTGACTTACCGAGGTCTCAAACTGGTTGGATGCTCCCAGCGGCTCGGTTTTGCACCGCTTTCATCGCTTCGTGAGAAACAACCTCCGAATCGGGCCATTGGCGGCAATGTCAGCTACGACTGCTTGCGCAAGGTGGATCTGTGCGCGCGGGAGAATCACGCCAGCCCCTTGCAAAAGCGACCTGAGGCGCACCAAAGCCCGCCAACAGTTTTGCCGACCCAGGATGACATCATGACAACTTCGATCAAACCGTTGATTCGTACTCTCCACCCCCCGATCGAGCCGTACCGCACCGACATGCTTGATGTCGGCGACGGCCACCGCCTGCGCTACGAGGAGTCCGGCAATCCCGACGGTCGGCCTGTGCTGTTCCTGCACGGCGGGCCAGGAAGCGGCTGCAAGCCCGAGCAGCGCAGCTTCTTCGACCCACGGCACTGGCGCATCGTCCTGTTCGACCAGCGCGGCGCGGGCGGATCGACGCCGGCCGGCTCGCTGGTGGCGAACACCACCCAGCACCTGGTCGCCGACATCGAGACGCTGCGCGGCCACCTGGGCATCGCTCGCTGGGTCATCTTCGGCGGCTCCTGGGGGTCGACGCTCGCCCTGGCCTACGCGACCGCGCACGCGCACGCCTGCGCCGGCTTGATCCTGCGGGGCATCTGGCTTGCCCGGCGGCAGGACATCGCGTGGTGGATGCACGACGTGCGCCGTGTCTTTCCCGAGCACTGGGAAGCCTTCGTCGGCCATCTGGACCCGGGTGAGCGCGGAGACGTGGTGACTGCTTATGGCCGACGTCTGGCCGACCCCGATCCGGCCGTGCACATGCCGGCCGCGATCGCCTGGCGCGGTTTCGACCAGAAACTGTCTACCCTGCTCCCCGCCACGGAGGACTTGGCGCCATCGAGCCCACAGACTTTGGCGGTGGCACGCATCGCGCAGCACTATGTGCGGCATGAGGCGTTTCTGGCCGACGGCGAGTTGTTGCGCGGTGTGGATCGGTTCCGGCAGGTCCCGGGAGTGATTGTCCACGGGCGTTACGACATGATCGCGCCGGTGGATAGTGCGATCGCCCTGGCGCGCGCGTGGCCCCAGGCACGACTTGTGATCGTTGAGGATGGGAGCCACTCCACGGGTGAGGCGGGTGTGAGGAATGCGCTGATGGCGGCGGTGGACGAGTTTGCAGGGGGTGCCTGACGGCTTGGTGCGTAACCCGTCCGTCCGTGCCGGCCGAACTTCAAGGAAACGGTTTGTGCGCCAGACATTGGTATTGGTCCGGGCTCGTCCAACAGCCGGATCAGATCTCGGCCCCACACGGCCCAGCCATACTCGTAATGCCTCCGATGTGCCACTACTTGGAAAGGAACTCTTCATTCCCGCAGACCCACCCAATATGCAGGTGAATGCCGCTTCGGGTGCCGCCAGATACCACTTTGTTTATGACGCTCCCAGCACGAAGCAGTCTTGCGAATTCTTCGAAGTCCGGGAACCAGCCACGGGAGGGGCTCAACGAGTGAACGAGCATGACTGCATGTGGGGCGCAAAAGCGCTTGGCTTCGAGAATTGACAAGTGGCACTGGGTGCTCCGGCAGCGCCAGCAGCAGTTGGATGTCCGGTAGGTACTGATTGGTGGCGAACGCTTCCTTGACTTCTTTCGGGAGGCCACCACCAACACCCCTGCGCAGTTCCGCCGCCTGCTGCAGGCCGAGATCGCCAAGTGGGCCGCGGTGGTGAAGTTCGCCAACGTCAAGCCGGATCGAGGACCCGCGTGCCGCCGCCGGCGAGGTGGGCCAACGCGGATTGGCTGCGGCCAGGCGGGGCTCAGGCCCCCACAGCCAGAAGGCGCAGCACCTCCGCAGCGCTGGGGCGTTTTTGCTCGGCCATCCCGGCCAGGTAGCCGCCGATGTCCAGCATGGCGTAGCCGTGCACCATCGACCAAACTCCCACGGCGGCTCTCACGGCCTCCGCCGAATCGGGTGAGGCGCCACGCAGCGCCGCTACGCAGTTGATCACCACGTCGAAAGCCGCGTTGGCCGCCTCGAGCAGGCGCGCCTGGGCGCCGAAGCGGCCCCTGCGACCGAACATGAGCTTGTACAGCCCCGGGTCCTGCCGCGCGAAAGCGGTGTAAGCCTGTCCGGCGGCCCGCAGGTGATGCTCGGGCCCCAGGGGGCGGACTTCGTCGATGGCTGTCAGCATTCGCGTGCGCAGCGTGTCGAACCCCATGGCGCTCAACTCCATCAGCAGCGCCTCCTTGTTCGCGAAGTGGCGGTAGCTGGCGTTCACGCTGACGCCTACCCGGGTTGCCAGGTCGCGCAGGCTCAGGTCTGCCTCGCCGACCTCGCTCAGTCGGGCGTGCGCGGCGTCCAGCAGGGCGGTGCGCAGGTTGCCGTGGTGGTAGGGCTTGTCCATGAAGAAGATGAGTGTCGGGGCTAAAGGCAGCCGAAATGTTGACATCGTACACATAAGCCACTACAGTGCAAATGTGTACAGCGCATACATAAGTCGACGGACGCCTTCCGAAGACCTGCGCCAAACCCCTGGAGCCCGTCGATGAGTCTCACGCTGGACCTGATGCTGACCTTCCTGCACCACCTGTCCGTCCTGGCCCTGATCGGCTGTCTTGCCGGCGAGTGGGCGCTGCTGCGCTTGCCAGCCAACGAGCGCTGGGTCGAATGGTTGCCCCGTGTGGACCTGGCCTACGGCATGCTCGCGGCGCTGGTGCTCGCGGCGGGCGTGGGCCGTGTGGCCTGGGGCCTGAAGGGTATGGGTTTCTACCTTGCCAACCCGGTCTTCTGGACGAAGATGGGCCTTTTCGTGGTGGTGGGTCTGGTGTCCGTGGTGCCAACCTTGAAGTACCTGCGCTGGCGCCGCGAGCACCGCGCCCGCGGCGTGCTGCCGGGGCCTCTGGAGATCAGACGCGCCAGGTCGTGGGTGGCAGCACAAGCAGGCCTGCTGGCCGCCTTGCCGCTGCTGGCGACCCTGATGGCGCGCGGACTGGGCCTGTGACGCCGGCTTGCGGGAGCGCCCCGCCCGGCGGCGTCACCCCCATCGCCTCCACCACTTCCACCATCCCGTTCATGTCCATCAACTTCACAGGAGAACCTTCATGAAGCGACAAACCACCCTGGTCACCGGAGCGTCGTCAGGTATCGGCGAGGCGCTGGCCCTGGCGCTGGGCGCACGCGCGGCGCACATCGTGCTGGTCGCCCGGTCGGTGGAGCGTCTGGAGGCGCTGAAGCGCCGCATCGAGGACACCGGCGGCTCGGCCACCGTGATCGGTTCCGACCTGTCGCAGCCCGGGGCGGCTCAGCGCCTGCACGAGGACGTCCGGCGCCAGGGCCTGGAGGTGGACACGCTGGTGAACAACGCCGGCTTCGGCTACCACGGCCCGTTCGAGGCCGAGCCCGTGGAGCACCTGCTGGCCCAGATCCAGGTCAACGTGGTCGCATTGGCTGAACTGACGCGCCTTTTCGTGCCCTCCCTGCTGGCCCGCCGGGGCACGGTCCTCAACATCGCCTCCACGGCGGCGTTCCAGCCCGCGCCCTTCATGAGCACCTACGGCGCAACGAAGGCTTTCGTGCTGTCGTTCACCGAAGCGCTGTGGGCCGAGTACCGCGATCGTGGCCTGCGCGTGGCCGCCGTGTGCCCCGGCCCGGTGGAGACCCCCTTCATCGACGCCATGGGCTCGGGCGTGCGCGGCACACCCTTGTTTCGCCACACGCTGAGCGTCGACGCAGTGGTGCAAGCCTGCCTGGCCGCGCTGGAGTCCTCGTCGCCCACCCGCGTGGTGGGCTGGCGCAATGGAATGGCCGCGCAGTCCGCCCGTCTGTCGCCCCGCGCGCTGACGGCCCGCATCAGCGCCGGCCTGCTCAGGCCGCGGTAGGCCACCCTCTGCCCCGTTTCCCCGCCTGTTTCCCCGACCCCAATCCCCAACTGCTCAAAAGGAGCCATCGCATGAACCGCATCACGAAGCCCCGTTCCAACTCGACCAATCTCCAAGCCCCGGCGGGCTGGGCCCTGGCCTCTGCACTGCTGCTCGGGACCAGCGCATCCTGGGCCGCGGACGCGGGCAGGATAGAGGCCACGGTGTCCGGCGTGTCCAACGCCCAAGGTCTGGTGGGGTGCGCGCTGTTCTCCTCCAAGGTGGGCTTTCCGCTGGAATCGAGGAAGCACGCCCAGACCACCGTGCGGGTGCCCGCCGCGGGCGGGACGGCCAGCTGCGTGTTCCCAGCCGTGGCACCCGGCGAGTATGCGGTGGCCGTGGTGCATGACACCAACGGCAACGAGGTGGCCGACACCAACCTGCTGGGAATGCCCACCGAAGGCGTGGGGGTGAGCAACAACGTGATGCCCAGAATGTCGGCGCCGACCTTCGAGGCCGCGCGCTTCACCGTGGCCGGCGGGCAGACGGTGAAGCTGGTGATCTCGATCCGGTACTGATTGCCTGGGACAGGTTTTTCAAACGCCCTTTTCTTTCCCCATGACACCCCGGAAAATACGATGTGGTCCAAGTTCTGCTCGTCACGTTCCCGTTCTTCGCGCTGGTGCTGGCCGGCTATGTCGCCGCACGGCGCCGCATGCTGCCGCTGGAAGCCATCCCCGGCCTGAACACCTTCGTGCTGTTCTTTGCGACGCCCTGCCTGCTGTTCCGCTTCGGGGCCAGCACCCCGCTGGCACAACTGCTCGATCCCAGCCTTTTCCTGGTCTACCTCGCCTGCGCGCTGCTCATGGTCGGTTTCGTGGTGGCGATCAGCATGAACCGGCGCATGGGCTGGAACGATGCTGCCTTCGGCGCGCTGGTGGCCACCTGTCCCAATACCGGGTTCATGGGCGTGCCCCTGCTGGTGGCTTTTCTCGGAGCTGCGGCGGCGGGACCGACCATCGTGACCATCGTGGTCGACATCGGGATCACCACCTCGCTGTGCGTGGGCCTGTCACGTCTGGGCGGCGGTGGGGAGCACGGCTTCTCGCGCGCCGCCGCCAACGCCCTGCGCGGAATGCTGGGCAACCCCATGCCATGGGCCATCCTGCTCGGCGTACTGGCATCGGCCGTGCAGCTCGAATTGCCCAAGCCCGTCGGGCAGACGCTCGAGCTGCTGGCCGATGCGGCGTCACCGGTTGCCCTGTTCACCATCGGCGCCGTTCTGGCGCGTTCGCAGATGCTCGTGGCCGATACGCGGCCGCTGTCGGCACGCGACTACCTGTCGGTGGCCGCGATCAAGCTGCTGGTCCATCCTCTACTGGTGCTGCTGGTAGGCAGCGCGGCGATCCAGCTCGGGCTGCCCCTGGACCGATTTGCGCTGACGGTCGGCGTTCTGGTTGCGGCGCTTCCGAGCGCCAGCAATGTGCCCATGCTGGCCGAGAAGTTTGGCGCCGACGACGGACGCATCGCCCGCATCATCCTGATTTCCACGGCCGCCGCCTTCCTGAGCTTTCCGGCGGTGGTGACGCTGCTGGTTCCGGCCCGATGGTCGCGGTAGACCACCTCTGTGCGATGGTGGCGGCGCCGCAAGGCGGCAGTGCGCTGGCGGCCATGGTCAGGCAGGGACAGGGATCCGGCTCAAAAGAGGGGTGCGCAGTTCGCGCGTGACACCGGACGCCTCACCGCCGCCATGCCAATGCCGCTGACACAGGGTCGCATTGGGGTGGTGAGCCGTTTGCCGGCGTTCCCGCCGCCTGCGTCTGACAACACAGTGTGCTGGGGCTTCACCAAAGTCGCCTGCCGGCCAAGCGACCCGCCGCACGGCGTGGCCCTTTCCGACCTTGAGAGCCGTGGCTACCCCTGCAAACTGTGGGCCATGGAATCCGATTCCGGCCGCTGGCGGCACCGGCCTTCGATGTGATTGCGCGCGCTGCAGCCCGGGGGCGGACCAGACATCCGCCGCTGCCAGGCCGCCAGACTCTTGTAGATGCCGCAGCCCAGGTACATCCCTTCGAGTTCGACCACGAAGGGCCTCTTGGTCTGGACCATGGCAGCGGTGCCGATACATCACCCGGCCGGCGCTGGCAGACGAGCGAGTGCAGCTCAACGATGCAGGGCAGGTGGAACTCAGCTTCAAACCCCCCTGGCCCGACGGCAGCACGCACCCGGTGATCAGCCCGCTGGAGTTCCTGCAGCGGCCGGCAGCGCTGGTTCCCAGGCCGAGGCTGCACCTGATTGGAGCGGCCGGTGATCTAGAAGATCCTGAGCTGCCTGGGCTTGGATCCGCAGCCGCCGCCCAAGGGCAGGGCGCGCGAGGCGGGGCTGCATGGCGTTTAAACTCCAGTTCCCCGATGCGCCACCGAGGATTCAGACCATGGGCTCGACAAATGGCGGGGGTGCCCCTACCATGGTTCGCAAGGCAGCCCTGTAGTTTGTCAACGTCTGTTCACTGGCCACCCGCTGCCCTCAACCTCCCCGCAGTCTGAAAGACCGTGAAACTGCTTGCCCACCTGACACGCTGGTTCCGAAGCGACGAGTTCTCCCTTGAGAACTACCGGGACAGGATCGTGGCGACTCTCAGCCTGGTGGCAGCGGCCCTGCTGCTTCCGTTCAGCGCCATCCACCTCTACCAGCAGCGCTGGTCGCTGGTGGCAGTGATCGGGACAGCCCAACTGGTGCTGGTGCTGGACGGCTGGTGTGCGATGCGTGGGCGCAAGCCACCCGTGCCTTACTGGATTCTGGCATGCATGCTGTCGGCGGCAGTGTGCCTGTCCCTGTGGCTGCAGGGCCTGAATGGCGCCCTGTGGGCCTACCCCACCCTGTTCATCTGCTTTTTCATCATGCGCCGACGCGCGGCGCTGGCGGTGAGCCTGTCGCTGGTGCTCGCGGTGTCGCTGCTGGCGGCCTGGACCCTGGCGGTACCCATCGCCTTGCGGCTGGCGGCCACGCTCACCCTCACGCTGGTGATGATCAACGTCGTGCTCGACGTCATCGACGAACTCTGGGTGTCGCTGCAGCGACAGGCGAGCACCGACGCCTTGACCGGCGCCTTCAACCGGCGGCACTTCGATTCCGAACTGGGCCGCCTGCCGCCCACCGGGGCCGACGGGGCGGTGGCCACACTGCTGGCCCTGGACATCGACAATTTCAAGCATGTCAATGACACCCGCGGGCACGCCGTGGGCGACCTGGTGCTGCAGCGCGTGGTGGCCGAGATCATGGCACGCAAGCGCAATGAGGACGCCTTGTTCCGTACCGGCGGCGAGGAGTTCATGCTGCTGCTGTCCGGGGTCCGGCCGGAGGACGGCATGAAGGTGGCCGAAGGCCTGCGCCGGCAGATCGAGAGCGCCGACATCCTGGAGGGCGAGCGCCTGACCATCAGCGTCGGCGGGGCTGCGCAAAGGCTGGGAGAAAGCCTCACGGATTGGTCCACGCGCGCCGATGCGGCGCTGTACCAGGCCAAGCGAGAAGGGCGCAACCGCGTGGTGTTTGCCGATTGAGCGTGTGCGCCCCCGGCGCGCTGCGCTGCGGGCGAGCCTGCGGGACTTCAGGCAGCGTGCTGCGCCCCCGTCGCCCAAGGGTTGCACTGGCTGGCGCCGATGCCCGCAGCTTCCCATCCTGAGGCCATGTATGTGCCAGCGGGGAGGGCCACCAATTGGCCACGGGCAGGGCCAGCGCGTCGTAGCCTTCCAGCAGCGGCAGGATGCCGGCCTCTACCGCGAGGTGGCCACCGGCCAGCTGCTGGGCCGCGCCGATACATCACCCGGCCGGCGCTGGGAGACCAGAGATTGCAGCTCAACGGTGCAGGGCATGTGGAACTCAGGCCCAAGCCCCCCCTGGCCCGACGGCAGCACGCACTGGGTGATGAGCCCGCTGGAGTTCCTGCAGCGGCTGGCCGCGCTGGTTCCCAGGCCGAGGCTGCACCTGATTGGAGCGGCCGGTGAGAGTCCGCCCGGACATGCGTACTTCGGCCCTCTGCGGGCCCGGCCGGGGGCTTTTTCAGGGCCTTTCTTGGGGCGCCCCATGGCGTTTGATACTCCTGTTCCCACAGTCATTTTCGTCGCGTGAATATGGCATGCGACAGCGGCAAGCGCAATTCCATGCCTGGGTGTCAGAACTGTTGGTCCTTGGCCGGTGGCAGATGCCTTGCCAGGGACATGCTGTCCCCCAGCGTCCTGTGTCGCTAGTCGCGCTCTTCGCTCCGTCCGACCAGCAATGCGGCCAGCAGGCCGACACCAAAAGCACCGGCCAGCATCAGAGCGGTGGACGGAGGCGTGGAGCGCACCAAACCCGAAACGATTTCGCCTGCGCGCGGACGCGCAAGTTCGAAACGGCGCTTGCTCATGCGTCCACCGAGTTCGCCCAGGTGGTCGGTCAGGACCCGTTCCGCTGCAGGAAGCAGCACGGTTTCCTCGTCGGCCACGTGGTGCATGAAGTTGCGCATCAGGTCCAGCACGGCGCCGTCAAAACCGATGTCGTCCGCGCTCATGCGGCGCAGTCGCGCCACCAGGCGGCGAATGTCGTTGTGCTCGGGCACGCTCTTGAGGATGACCTCGCCCTCGGGATAAAGCTCGCGCAGAGCCGGGTAGAACACCTCTTCCTCGAGCTTGAGATGGATTTCCAGCGCTACGCAGATGCGATCGGCAAGCGCCTGGCGTGTCGCGTTTGGCGCGTCGGCCGTATAGCGGTGGAACACCGCAAGCAGGTTCGCATGGTCGGTGCGGATCATGCGCGTGATCTTGGGCGCGAAGGCGGCGAAAACATTGGCGGTCATTGGCATCTCCCTTTCTCGAGGAGTCTAAATCAGGTCGGCAAAAGCGCCAGCAGAGGTTCGCCTGGCTAGCGTTGCCAGCGCCGCATACCGGCTATCATGGAGCCTCCGGTTGGCAGATTGTTGACCCTGCCTTGCTGCAAATCCACTGAAGGAGACACTCATGCCCAGGATAGGAAGTTATGCCGATATGGAGTCCACCTGGAAGCTCTACCCGCTGGCGAACGAGGCGGGGGAGCAGATCGGTGCCGGGGATATCCTGGTATCCCAGGAGAACGAGATCCCGTCGCCGCATGCCATCTACATAGGCCAGCCGGCCCACCTCACGGTCCCGACGCATTACCACGACAACGCGCAGTTCCAGATCTTCGTCGAGGGTGGCGCCACGTTGGGCCGCCACAATCTTCGCCCGGTGACCGTGCATTTTGCGACGCATCAGACCGGCTACGGTCCGCTCGTGTCGGGTCCCCAGGGCCTCACCTACATCACGCTGCGCCTGGTCACCGAGTTTGGGGCGCATTACCCGGATCGGCCGGAGGAGCGGGCCCGCATGAATCCTGCGATCCCCCGCCGGCAGATCACGCAGGAGGTTGGATCCATCGGGCATGGCGAACTGCAGGAACTGAAGGAGCCCCAAGTGATCCCTGCGCTCGGGCCCGAGCCTGGCGGCCTCGCCGCCTGGGTGGTGCGTTTGGCCCCTGGTGCCACCTTGCCGGCACCGGCGCATCCGGGTGGCGCGGGACAGTTCTGCACCGTGACTGCCGGGAGTTTGGTCGTGGATGGTCGGCAATGCGAACGGCATGCCGTCGTGTGGGTCGGTCCGGAAGAGGAGCACTTCAGCCTCTGCGCCGGCACGGATGGGGCCGAGGTGGTGGTGTGCCAGTTTCCGCGCAATGCGCTCTGCCGGGCGGGGGACTTTGGAGCGTCCAAGCCGCTCCAGTAGGCCGCGCCGGGGACCGGTCTCGATATCAGCGCAAGTCAAGCTCACGATAACCACCCGCTGCAACGGCGTCAGCGCGCCCCCGGAAAGCCGGGCCGGTTCCGGTGTACATCGCCAGGACACGCTTGTTTTTCCCTGCCACGTTGGTGTTCACGCCCGTGGTCCAGGAGTCCACGCCAGCGGAGAGCAGGCCTTTCGACGAGGCTTCGACAACCTGCATCCAGGCGTCGACACTGTCGGGCGGCGCCTCCACCCGTGTGTGGCCACGGTCGCGCATGTGGCTCAGCAGACTGGACACCCAACCGGCGCTGTATTCGATGCCCCTCGGGAAGTTTCCCAACGCGCCCATCGGCCCCAACACCATCAGCAGATTCGGAAAACCCGCATTCAGCACCCCGAGAAAGGTTCGCGCGCCGGGCATCCACTGCTCCTTCAGCCGCTGGCCGCCTGTGCCACGGAAGTCGATCCTGTCGAAGGCCCCGGTCAGGGCATCGAAGCCTGTGGCGTAGATGATCATGTCGAATTCGAAGTCGCGATCGGTCGTCTTGATGCCGTGGGCCGTCACGCATTCAATGGGGGTCTCGAGAATGTCGACCAATTCGACGTTGTCCTGGTTGTAGACCTCCAGGTAGTTGGTCTCCAGTGGCAGCCGGCGGACTCCAAAGCCATGGCTCTTCGGAATGAGCTTGGCCGCCACCGCCGGGTCCCTGACGCGTTGATGGACTTTCCTGGCGACAAATTCGGACATCAATGCATTGGCTTCCCGATCGACCAGGACGTCGCGGAAGTTGCCCATCCAGATGGCAAAACCTGGTTCGCCGTAACGCTTTTCCCAGAACGCCTCGCGTTCGGCCGCGCTCAATTCTGTTGCACGACGGGGGTCTGGCTTGTGCAGGAAACCCTGGTTGCTCTCCATGCACCGCTGGAAGATGTCCTGATGAGACGCCCTCAAAGCCTGGTTCTGCTCCTGGGTGATGGCGCTGTTGTTCAGCGGGGCGCTCCAGTTGCCTGTGCGCTGGAAAACCGTCAAGCTTCCGGCGGTCTTGGCGACCTCCTGGATGACCTGGATGCCGGTGGGGCCGGTGCCGATCACCGCCACCCTTTTGCCGTCAAAGCGCACGGGTTCATGCGGCCATTCAGCGGTGTGACACGAAAACCCCTTGAATCGATCCATGCCTTCGAGACGCGGAAGTGAGGGCACGGACAGGTTGCCAATCGCAGTGATCAGGAACCTTGCCGACATCTGTTCGCCGTTGTCGAAGCTCAACAGCCAGCTGCCCTTGTCCTCCTGCCAGTGCGCGGCAAGCACTTTGCGGTTGAAGGTGATGTCGCGCCGCAAGTCGAACTTGTCGGCGACAAAGTTCACATAACGCAGCGTTTCTGGCTGCGCGGCGAAGTGCTCGGTCCACTGCCACTCGTCGAGCAATTCCCTGGAGAACGAAAAGGCGTAGGAATAGCTCTCGGAGTCAAGACGCGCACCCGGGTATCGGTTCCAGTACCAGGTGCCACCAAGGTCGCTGCCAGCCTCGATGACGCGCACCGACATGCCGAGTTCCCGCACGCGATGCAACTGGTACAGGCCGGCCATGCCCGCGCCGATGATGACAACGTCGACATCCGGTTCGGACTTCGTTCCGCTCAGAGATGCGGGGTTCTGGCGCATGGCGTGTCTCTTTGGTCGATGAACAGTGGCAGCTTGAAGCCAGGAGTCTCCATGAGACATCGAGGAACGCGGCCATGGCTCGGCCACGACGGCCCACAGCAAACGGGTCGGGTGGGTCATTCTAGGGCGGTGATTCCGAGGAACAACAACGGCGCCGGCCCCCTGGAGTCGCCGGCCAGCATGCCCGGGTTGCATGTCCAAGCCGTGATCGGCCGGATTCTGCAGCACGAGATGACCGGGGTAGGTCAGAACCGATTCGATTGATCTGGCGCAAACGCAGCGCCCCTTGCGGCGCAGTGTCATTGACTTGTCACCGTCCGGCCCCAGTCTGGAGTTTTTGGCAGGACCACCATGGACGCCGAATCTCCCTGCGCTGACACGACTGCCCCGCAGTGGGACTTGCCAGACATCGACAGCCTGATCGCGGAACTGTGGCGATTGCGCGATGTCATGCGCGGGTACGCCGCCAGGCTGGGCCCGTGGACCACGCACATGGCCGCTTCGCGGCAACCCAGCGCCACGAACCTGGCGCATTACCTGGCATTGCGCGAGGTGGACCTGCGCACGCTCCAATCCCGTCTGGCACGCCTGGGCGTGTCGTCCCTGGGGAGATCCGAGAACCATGTGCTGGCCAATCTGGACAAGGTGCTGGGCATCCTGCACCGCCTGGCCGGACCCGCCTGGACACCCTTGCAGCAGGATGAACCGGCGGGCTTTCACAGCGGTGCCCAGTTGCTGGAGCACAATGCGACCGCGCTTTTCGGTGCGCCGTCCGAGCAGCGCCGTGTGCGCATCATGGTGACACTGCCCGGCGAGGCCGCCACCGATGCCGCCATGGGTGGGCGGGCAGAATGCGTGATGCTCAACAAGGGCCCGCATATCCTGGACGTGATGCGCACACTGGACGACATCCTGCGCCGCATGCAGACCCACCAGTCCAAGAAGCGGCCGATGCTGCGCCAGTTGCACGCATGGAAGCTGGCCCTGAACCGCCAGGACCTTGCACAAGAGCCCTGAGCGGTGCCCCACGGCCAGATGCCGGGCCGCGGACGCCCGTCTGCCCCGTGGCGCAGGCCTATTGCGCGGCCCAGCCCCCATCCATGTTCCAGGCCACCCCCCGCACGTTGTTGCCTGCCGGCGAGCAGAAGAAAACCGCCAGCGCACCCAGTTCCTCGGGGGTGGTGAACTGCATCGACGGTTCCTTTTCCCCCAGCAGCTGGCGGGTGGCTTCGGCGTCTGACACCTTGGCCGATGCCGCACGCGCGTCCACCTGTTTCTGCACCAGCGGTGTCAGCACCCAGCCGGGGCAGATCGCGTTGCAGGTGATGCCGGTGGTCGCGTTCTCCAGTGCCGTCACCTTGGTCAAGCCGACGATGCCGTGCTTGGCCGCCACATAGGCTGATTTTTCCGCAGAGGCGACAAGGCCATGCACCGAGGCCACGTTGATGATGCGCCCCCAGTTGGCGGCCTGCATGGCGGGCAGTGCCAGGCGGGTGGCGTGAAACGCGCTGGACAGGTTGATGGCGATGATGGCGTCCCAGCGTTCCGTCGGGAAGTTCTCGATGCGCGACACATGCTGGATGCCGGCATTGTTGACCAGGATGTCCACCCGGCCGAACTCGGCAGCGGCGTAGGCCATCATGGCCTCGATCTCGGCGGGCTTGCTCATGTCTGCGCCGTGGTAACCCACCCGCACGCCATGGGCGGCCATCGCGGCCTGCGGGCCGGCGCTGTCGCCAAAGCCGTTGAGCACGATGTTGGCACCCTGGGCGGCCAGCGCATGCGCCAGGCCCAGGCCGATGCCGCTGGTGGAGCCGGTGACGAGAGCAGTCTTTCCTTTGAGCATGGCAGATCCTCCAATTGAATTACGATCCATTGGCCTGATTATCCGGTGCCCGACCGTCCTGCCCCACACTGCGCTGCTCCCATGACCGAACCCGAACTCCACTTTGTCGATTGCCCGGATGCCCGGGGCGGCCACCGCATGGCCTACTGGCAATGGGGCGATGCCTCGGCCCCCCATGTGGTGGTCTGCGTGCACGGCCTCTCGCGCCAGGGCCGCGATTTCGATGTGCTGGCACAGGCCCTGTGCGCGCGCTCCGGCGGTCGCCTGCGGGTGGTTTGCCCGGACGTGGCGGGCCGGGGCCGCAGCGAATGGCTCAAGGATCCGTCGCTCTACCAGATTCCGGCCTATGCCGGCGACATGCTGGCGCTGCTCGCGCAGCTGCAACCCGGTGTCCTGGACTGGGTCGGCACCAGCATGGGCGGCCTGATCGGCATGGTCGTCTGCGGCCAGCCCGGCCTTCCACTGCCGGTGCCGGTGCGCCGGCTGGTGCTCAACGATGTGGGGCCGGCCATCCGCTGGGAGGCGATCGAACGCATCAAGACCTACCTGGGCGATACCGGCCGCTTCGACTCGCTGGAGGCTGCCGCCGCGGCCATGCGCGCCGTCTCGCTCACCTTCGGCCCGCACACGGACGCGCAGTGGCTGGCCCTGTCGCGGCACATGGTGCGCCCGCTGGACGGGCAGGGCGGGGCGCTGACGCTGCATTACGACCCGGCCATCGCAGTCCCGGTGCGCGCCACCACCGCCGAGCTCTCGGCCCAGGGTGAGGCGATGTTGTGGCAGCTGTACGACAACATCCAGGCCCGAACGCTGCTGCTGCGCGGCGCCGACTCCGACATGCTGACGCCCCAGACCGCTGCCGCGATGGCCCAGCGCGGGCCACGGGCCCAGGTGGTCGAGTTCACCGGCGTGGGCCATGCACCCACCCTGGTGGCGGACGGCCAGGTCGACTGCGTCGCCCGGTTCCTGCTGGACTGAGCCTTTGCCACCATGAAGAGCCGCCACGCCGAGCTGCCCCCCGCCGCGCTGTCGCGCGTGGCGGAGGTGACCGCCGAACTGGTGGCGGACCAGCCCGACGCGCTGGCGCGCGCGCGCGCATTCGCGGTGCCGCTGATCGCCGGCGAGGCGCTGGACACCGGCGAGAACACGCTGGCCCATGCCGACGCCGTGGTCGCCATCCTCAGGACCATCGGCGGCTCGGAGCACATGCAGGCCGCCAGCTACCTGCTCTATGCCTGCGACCACCTCAACCGCCCGCAGGAGGTGATCGCCAAGAGTTTCGGCGCCAACCTTGCAGCGCTGGCCATGGAAACGACCCAGCTGGTGCGGGTGCAGCGCCAGGCCCGCGCCAGCCAGCAGGCTGCCAGCAGCGCCGCGCTGGCCGCACCCATGGCGCAGACAGCCGCCGCGCAGACCGAAAACATCCGCAAGATGCTGCTCGCGTTCTCGCGCGACCTGCGGGTGGTGATGCTGCGCCTGGCCTCCCGCCTGCAGACCCTGCGCCACTTTGCCGCCACCAAGCTGCCGGTGCCGCCAGGCCTGGCGCGCGAATCGCTGCAGGTGTTTGCGCCGCTGGCCAACCGGCTGGGCATCTGGGAGATCAAGTGGGAGCTGGAGGACCTCGCCTTCCGCTTCCTGGAGCCTGACACCTATCGGGATGTCGCCCGCCTGCTGGAGCGCAAGCGTGGCGAACGCGAAAGCGGGATCGCGCAGCTGCGCCTGGCGCTGGAGGCCGACCTGCGCCGCGAAGGCATTGCCGCGACCGTACAGGGCCGGCCCAAGCACATCTACAGCATCGTCAAGAAGATGCGCGGCAAGTCGCTCGACTTCGCGCAGGTGTACGACATCCGCGCGCTGCGCATCATCGTCGCCACGGTGGCGGACTGCTACCAGGCGCTGAGCTTCGTGCACAGCCACTTCACACCGGTGCCCGAGGAGTTCGACGACTACGTGGCCCGCCCGAAGGCCAACGGCTACCAGTCGCTGCACACCATCGTGCGGGATGCCGCGCAGCAGGCGATCGAGGTGCAGATCCGCACCCAGGCCATGCACGACCATGCCGAACACGGCGTGGCCGCGCACTGGGCCTACAAGGAAGCGGGTGCCAAGGGCTACGCCGGCGTGTCGGCCAGCGGCCAGTACGACGCCAAGATCGCCGTGCTGCGGCAGCTGCTGGCCTGGGAGCGCGACCTGTCCGGCGAGCGGGGCGGGGGCATGTTCGACGACCGCATCTACGTGCTGACGCCGGACGCCGCCATCATCGAGCTTCCCCAGGGTGCCACCGCGGTCGACTTCGCCTACGGCGTGCACACCAACCTGGGCCACCGCTGCCGTGGCGCCCGGGTCGACGGCGTGATGGTGCCGCTCAACACCCCGCTGAGGAACGGTCAGACGGTCGAGGTCAGCACCGTCAAGGAGGGGGGTCCTTCGCGGGACTGGCTCAACCCCGAGCTCGGCTTCCTGGCCAGCCACCGCGCCCGCGCCAAGGTGCGCGCCTGGTTCAATGCCCAGGCCATGCACGAGACCATCGCGCGCGGGCGCGAGGCGGTCGAGAAGCTCCTGCAGCGCGAGGGAAAGACCTCCATCAACCACCTGGAGCTGGCGGCGCGCCTGGGTTTCGATTCGGCCGATGCGCTGTTCGAGGTGGTCGGCAAGGACGAGTTCTCGCTGCGCAACATCGAGGTGGTGCTGCGGCCCGCCGAGCCCGCGCCCCAGACGGACGACGCACCGCTGATCCGCAAGCCAAGCCAGCACGACAAGTCGGGCGGAGGCGGCGTGCTGGTGGTCGGGGTGGACTCGCTGATGACCCAGCTGGCGAAGTGCTGCAAACCGGCCCCGCCGGACGCCATCTGCGGTTTCGTGACACGCGGCAAGGGCGTCAGCGTGCACCGCACCGATTGCTCGAACCTGCGCGAGATGGTGGCCCGCAACGGGGACCGCGTCATCGATGTCGGCTGGGGACGACCCAAGGCCGATGCCGCCGCCGTGTACCCGGTCGACGTGGCCATCCAGGCCACCGACCGCCAGGGCCTGCTGCGCGACATCTCCGAGGTGTTCGCCAAGGAGAAGATGAACGTGATCGGCGTGCAGACGCAGTCGGTCAAGGGCACCGCCTGGATGACCTTCACGGTCGAGGTGTCCGATGCCTTGCGCATGCAGCGCGTGCTGGGAACGGTGGCCGGCCTGCCCGGTGTGCGTTCGGCCCGCCGGCGCTGACGCCTGTTTTCTGAATGGAGCCTGCCTTGCCGCACGACACCCCCGCCACCACGCCGACCAGCTTCCTGTGGCACGACTACGAGACCTTCGGCGCCAACGTGCGGCGCGACCGCCCGGCGCAGTTTGCCGCGGTCCGTACCGATGCCGCGCTGCAGGAGGTCGGTGAACCGCTGATGCTCTATTGCCAGCCGGCCAACGACTTCCTGCCCGACCCGCAGTCCTGCCTGATCACCGGCATCACCCCGCAGGAATGCCTGGACAAGGGCGTGCCGGAGTACCAGTTTGCGGCCCGCATCGAGGAAGCCCTGGCCGCGCCCGGCACGATCGGTGTCGGCTACAACACGATTCGCTTCGACGACGAGATCACGCGCTTCATGTTCTGGCGCAACCTGATCGACCCCTATGCCCGCGAGTGGCAGCACGACTGTGGCCGCTGGGACCTGATGGACGTGGTGCGAACCGCCTATGCCCTGCGTCCCGAGGGAATCGTCTGGCCGCGCAAGGCCGACGGCAGCCCCAGCTTCAAGCTGACCGACCTGACCGCCGCCAACGGCCTGGTGCACGAGGCTGCGCATGATGCGCTCAGTGACGTGCGGGCCACTCTGGCGCTGGCCCGCCTGGTGCGCACCCACCAGCCGCGCCTGTTCGACTTCTGCCTCGGCCTGCGCCGCAAGGACCGCGTCGCGCAGGAACTGGGCCTGCCGACCACGCCCCAGGCGGCCCGGCCCTTCCTGCACATCTCGGGCATGTTCCCCGCCGAGCGGGGGTGCCTGGCGATCATGTGGCCGCTGGCCACGCACCCCAGCAACAAGAACGAACTCATCGCGTGGGACCTGTCCCATCCGCCCGGTGAACTGGCCCGGATGAATGCCGACGAGATCCGCCTGCGCATGTTCACGCGTGCGGCCGACCTGCCCGAGGGCGTGGCCCGTCTTCCGGTCAAGACGGTGCACCTCAACAAGTCGCCGATGGTGATGTCCAACCTGCGCACGCTTTCGCCGGCCATGGCTGCGCACTGGCAGATCGACGTGGAACAGGCACTGCAGCATGCTGCAGTCGCCCGCGACCTGCCCGACATGAGCGCGATCTGGCCGGCCGTGTTCGAGCGTCCTGCGCAAGCGGCGCCAGACGTCGATGAAGACCTGTATGGCGGATTCATCGGCCCGGGCGACCGGCGCCGGCTGAACCAGTTGCGCGGCTTGTCACCCGACAAGCTGGCCACCACCCGCAACAGCTTTGACGACCGGCGCCTGGACGAACTGGTGTTCCGTTACCGCGCACGCAACTTCCCGGCCAGCCTGACGCCAGAGGAACATGTCTTGTGGGAGGAGCACCGTGCCGCGCGCCTGTTCGACGGAGCGGGCGGGGCGCGCACCGTGGAGCAACTGTTCGAAGAGGTCGACCAGTTGTCCGAATCTGCCGACGAACGCGGCCAGGAGGTGCTCGGCGCCCTGTACGACTACGCGGAGATGATCGCGCCGGAGCGCTGACCGGGCTCAGACACTGCGCGCCTGGACCCGTGCGCCGTCCTGCACCGTGGCCGGCGGGTACACGATGACCTTGTCGCCGGCAGCCAACCCCTGCTGAATCCAGGCATGGCTGGCGTTGCGGCCACCGATGGTGACCGGGCGCAGCCGTGCGCGGCCCGCATCGAGCACGAAGACCGCCGATCCGGCCGGTGTGCTGGCGCCGCCGCCTGGCAAGGGAAACACGGCGCTGACCGGCACCTGGACTGCCGCTGGTTCGTTGCGCGTCACGATGCGCACGCCCACGCGGTAGCCGTCGCCCAGTGCCGTCCACTCGGCCGGGTCACTGGCAATCTCGATCACGACACGCACGCGCTGCTCCTCGACGCCCAGCGCCGACACCTTGGTGAAGGCGGCGGGCTCGACCCGCTGCACGCGGCCGTTCAATGTGATCGGCCCTCCCCAGCGTTCGATGCGCACCGGCGTTCCCGGCCGGGCCAGCAGGGCGTCGCTGGTCAGCAGTTCGGCCACGATGTCCATCCGGCGGGTGTCGCCGATCTCCAGCAGGGCCACACCCGCCATCACGGGGGTCGCGCTGGTCTGGTGCACCTTGAGCACACGCCCCGCCACGGGTGCACGGATGACGAAACCCTGGCTGCCGCGCGCTCCGGCCGAGCCGGAGTCCTGCACCGCCAGCAGCGCCGCGCGGGCCTGCTCCAGTTCGTGGCGGGCGATGTGTTCGCCCTCGACGGCTGTCTCGAGTTCACGCTGGGCCGCCTGCACGGCCAGCCGGTCGCTGTCGACCCGGGTCGGCGCCACGAAACCCTGGCGGGCCAGATCGCTGGTGCGACGCATGTTGATGGCCGCCTGCTCCACGCCGACACGGGCGGCGCCGATCCGGGTGAGGGCGCGCTGCAGATTGGCCTCCGCCGCCCCGATGCGGGCGCGTTGCTCGTTCAGGCTGCGCGCGTCGAGCATCGGGCTCATGACCGGCGTGAGCGTGGCCAGCGCGGCGCCGGCCTCGACGGCGTCACCCTCGCGCAGCAGGACACGGTCCAGTTGGCCGCTCAGCGGCGCGGACACCACGAAGCGGTCGCGCACACGGGTACGGGCATCCTCGTCAATGCTGGTTTCGAAAACGCCGGTGGCAGCCTCGGCTATCTCGACGGCGACAGGCCGGGGCGCAAATGCCCAGGCCAGCAGGCCGGCCAGCGCCGCCGTGGTGGCGAGGGTGATCAGGAGGGTCTTGCGTTGCATGGTCATCGGGGTCCTTCGCGCTGAGGGGCTCATTCCCTGGTCTTGAGTGCAGCCACCATGTCCAGCCGGTCGATGCGCCGGCGCACCACCAGGGCGCTGCCAAGGCCTGCCGCCAGCACGCACAGGGCCGCCCAGGCATAGGTCGGTGGCAGGATGACCACGGGGAAGAAAAACTGGTCGCTCTTGAGCAGGTCGACGATCAGGTGTACCAGGCCCCAGCCCAGCAACATGCCCAGCGGCAGCGCGACGGCCATCGAGAGCGCCATCTCGCCCAGCAGCAGGGCCGACACCTCGGCACGGGTGAAGCCCAGCACCCGCAGGCTGGCCATCTCCCAGGTGCGTTCCGCCAGCGCGATGCTGGCATTGTTGTAGACCACACCCACCGCGATCACGCTGGCGAACACGGTCAGCACGAAACTCATGATGCGGATGTTGCGCGCGCTGATGTCTTCCATGTTGCGCAGCATGGAGGCCTTGCTGAACATGCCCGCGACGCGCGGCATCTCGCGGGTGGCGGCTGCCACGGCGGATTCGGCGCCGCGGTCGAGTCCGAGCATGAAGCCGGTCGAGAGGTCGCCCTCGCCCAGGGCCCGGTTCAGCGCGTCGCGGTTCATGTAGGCATTGAGACCCATCATTTCCCGCACGGTGGCGTCCACCACGAGGTACAGGGTCCGGGCACGCCCCTCCAGCACCTCGACCTGCAGCACGTCGCCCACCCGCACGCCCAGCTTGGCGGCGAGGCGGTCGGTCAGCACCAGGCCATCCCCATCGGGCAGGACTTCCTTCTGCGCCGTGTCGATGATGCGGTAGAGCTGCGGATGCGTCGCGTAGCCGCGGATCTGGCTGCGCTCGCGCCGGTGGCCGTGGACCAGTGTCACGCTGACAAAGCGGTTGGACTCTGCGGCCTGCACCCCGGGCAGGCGCAGCAGTTCGCCACGCGCACGGTCGGACACCGGCTCCAGGGCCCATACCGCCACGTCGTTGCGCATCACCAGGCGGAACTGTGCGTCCACGATGTACCCGATGGCATCCCGGAAGAAATTGCCCATGATGACGATCGCCACTGCGGCCGCCACGCCGGCGATCGACAGCCCGGTGCGCAAGGGCCTTCGCTCCATGTTGCGCAGGATCATGCGCAGGCTGGTGGGCAGGCCGGTCAGGCCCAGTCGCTCCAGCAGCGTGCGCCGGTAACGTGCGGGAGCGGGCGGGCGCATGGCCTGTGCCGGAGCCAGGCGCACGGTCATGGCGATGGCGTGCAGCGTGCCCGCAACGGCGGTCAGCGCGGTCAGCGCCAGGGCCGTGACGATCAGCCAGGGCGCCACCCCATGCGTGAAGGCCGGAAACCGGAAGAAGTCGGCGTACAGGCCGAGCATCATGCGGCCCATGACCTGTCCGAGCACGACACCCAGGAAAAAACCGGCGAGCACGATGGCCAGCACCATCTTCAGGTAGTGTGTGGCGATCGCGGAATTGGCGTAGCCCAGTGCCTTGAGCGCGGCGATCTGCTCGCGCTGGGTGGCGACCAGCCGCGAGACCACCACGTTGAGCAGGAAGGCGGCCACACCCAGGAAGATGGAGGGCAGCACCGAACCCAGCACCCACTGCTCCTTGATCTCGTTGTCGAGCATGGCATGGCTCGTCTGCTCGGTGCGCCCATGGGCCTCACGGCCGCCATAGGGTGCCAGCACCCGCTGCAGGTGGTCGATCACGGCGCGCTCCTGCGCACGGGGCGCCAGCTTGACCGCCACCCGGTTGAACGCGCCCTGCATGTCATAGGCCGCCGCGAGCGCCTCCAGGTCCACCCAGAAAACGCCGAATCCGCGCTGATCGGGCATGCCCCACAGGCCGGCGAAGATGTACTCCGGTGACAGCGCGCTGCCCGCCATCACCAGCGTGCGCCGCTTGCCATTCATCAGCGCTGTCAGCTGCGTGCCCGGCTTCAATCCATGGGCGGTTGCAAAGGCCTCCGACACCCACACCGGCAGCGCTCCCCCTGGCTGGGCAGCGCCAGGCGTGGTGCCCGGCGCCTGCCCGCCGCGCAGGGTCACCAGATTCATGCGCTGTGGCTGGCGCGGGTCGATACCGATCAGCTGGCCGATGATCGGGTCTGCCACTCCGTCGATCTCGATGCGCACGGCCATCTCGGTCGTGGTCTGCACGTCGGCAACCCCCGGCAGTTCGCGCAGCGTGGCGGCCAGCGCCTGGGGTGCCCGCTTGACACCTGCGAACACGTCTGCAAACCGGCCCTGGGCATAGAAGTGGTCCCGCGCCCGGGACAGGGAGTCCACTGCCGACAAGGTGGTCAGGAACCCCCCGATGCCGCTGGCGACCACCAGCGCGATCGTCAGCGCCTGCGTCCACATCAGTCGCAGATCGCGCAGCAGCTTGCGGTCCAGGGCCAGCATCGCGGTTTCACCAGCGCAGTTCGGACGGGGACAGCTTGTGCGCGTTGCGCTCCACCCGCGACACCGTGCCGTCGCTGAGGTAGACCACGCGGTCCGCCATGGCCGCGATCGCGGCATTGTGGGTGATCACGATGGCCGTGGTGCCGAACTCCCGGTTGATGCGTTCGATCACGTCGAGCACCAGCTTGCCGGTGGTGTAGTCCAGCGCGCCGGTCGGTTCGTCACACAGCAACACATCGGGCTTCTTCACGATGGCGCGGGCGATCGCGACCCGCTGTTGCTCGCCGCCGGAGAGCTGTGCCGGAAAATGCGCGCTGCGGTGCGACAGGCCGACCAGCCGGATCGCCTCGTCGATGTCCATCGGGTCGGGCGCGATGTCGGTGACCAGTGCGATGTTCTCGCGCACGGTGAGGCTCGGGATCAGGTTGTAGAACTGGAAAACGAAACCCACATGCGCACGCCGGTACCTGGTGAGCTCGGCTTCGCCGGCACCGCTGAGCAGCTGCCCGCCAAAACGCACCTCACCGCTGCTGGGGGTGTCGAGCCCACCCAGGATGTTGAGCAGCGTGCTCTTGCCGCTGCCCGATGCGCCGAGCAGCACGATGAACTCGCCGCGCAGGATCTCCAGCGAGACGTCATGCAGCGCCAGCACCTCCACCTCGCCGGTCTGGTAGCGCTTGGCGAGATTGCTCACTTGAAACACGGGCGGGGCAGCCATGGGCACCTGGGGTTGCTGCACAATTGTCGCGCGCCCCCAACCGCAGAGGGTGACGCAGGTCAAGACGGCGAGCGCCCAGCTGCTTCAGCTTTCAGACTGCTGGCCCAGCCACTCGCGCCACACCGCCATCATCACCGCCAGCACCACCGGCCCGATGAACAGGCCCACCAGCCCGAAGGCGGCAACGCCACCGAGCACGCCGAACATCACCAGCAGGAAGGGAATCTGTGTCGCGCTGCTGATCACGATGGGGCGCACCAGGTTGTCGACCCAGCTCACCACCACCAGGCCCCAGACCAGCAAGCCGATGCCGGCAGCGGTCTTGCCGGTCAGCAAGAGCCACACGCCGATGGAGCCCCACACGAACGGCGTGCCCAAGGGAATCAGCGCGATCAGGGTGGTCATCAGGGCCAGCAGCAGGGGCGAATGCACACCTGCAACCCAGTATCCCAGCCCGGCCAGCGCGCCCTGCGCGATGGCCGTCAGGACCAGGCCGTAGACCACTGCGCGCGTCGTGGCGCCGACAGCGGCCAGATAGGCTTCCACCCGATGCCCGACAAAACGGCCCAGGACCTGGCGGACCTGCAGCAGCAGGTTTTCGCCATCGCGGTACAGGAACAGCACGGTCAGCAAGGCCAGGCCCAGGCGGGCCGCGTTACGCCCGACCCCCCCGAGCACCTCCAGCACCTCGCCGGTGCGCTGTTCGATCCAGTGGCCGATCTGCTCGCGCAGTGCGGCCGGATTGGCGGCGAGCTGGTTCAGGTTACCCTGGAGCCAGTCGCCCAGCCAGGGAATGGCCAGCACCACATCGGGCAGCGGCCGGGGACCCTGCGCCAGATAGGTTGCCACCGCCGCATAGGCTGCGCCCAACTCTGTGCGCAGGACCAGGCCCAGCCACAGCATCGGCAAGCCGATCGCCAGGCTCAGCAGCAGGGTCATCACTGCGGCGCTCAGGGTGGCGCGCCCGCCCAGCGCGCGGCGCAGCCGCACATACAGGGGCCAGGTCGCATACGCCATGATGGCGGCCCAGGCGATCGGCACCAGGAACAGGTGCAGCACCGAATAGGCCAGCACCAGCAGGCCGCCCAGCAACAGCGCAAGAATCAGCCTGCGTGGGGTGATGGGCGACTTGTCCATGGGGACCCTCAGCGCTGCGGCATCAAGGTCGTGGCGTCGGGCCGCCCTGGCAGGTGCAGGGCGCTTGTGGCTGCGGGTGTGCTGGCCAGCAGCCGGCCCCGCCGGAACACCTGCAGGCGCGTCGCGCGCAAGCGCAGCGCCTCGATCGGATCACGCGCCTGCAGCAGCACGAAATCTGCGTGGCAGCCGGGGCGCAGGCCGTAGGACTCCAGCCCCAGGATGTGTGCCGGATTCTCGGTGACCGCCGCGAAACACTGCCGCATCGCCGCCTGGCTGGTCATCTGCGCCACATGCAGGCCCATGCTGGCGACGTCGAGCATGTCGGCGCAGCCCAGCGAATACCAGGGGTCCATCACGCAGTCCTGGCCGAAGGCCACGGTGATGCCCTGTGCCAGGAGTTCGGGGACCCGCGTCATGCCGCGGCGCCGGGGGTAGGTGTCGTGGCGGCCCTGCAGCGTGATGTTGATCAGCGGGTTGCTGACCACATGCACCCGGGCCTCGGCCATGAGTGGCAGCAGCTTGGATACGTAATAGTTGTCCATCGAATGCATCGAGGTCAGGTGCGAGCCGGTCACGCGGCCCTGCAGGCCCAGGCGCTGGGTCTCGAACGCCAGGGTCTCGATGTGGCGGGAATGCGGGTCGTCGGATTCGTCGCAGTGCATGTCCACCCGCTTGCCGCGTTCGGCGGCGATTTCGCACAGCAAGCGCACGCTGGCAGCGCCGTCTGCCATGGTGCGTTCGAAGTGCGGGATACCGCCCACCACGTCGACGCCCAGGTCCAGTGCGCGCTGCAGGTTGTCGACGCCACCCGGGGCGCGCAGCACGCCGTCCTGCGGGAATGCGACCAGTTGCAGGTCCAGGTAAGGCGCAACCCGCCGCCGGACCTCGAGCAGTGCCTCCACGGCCAGCATGCGCGGGTCGCTGGTATCCACATGGGAGCGGATGGCCAGCAGGCCCTTGGCCACCGCCCAGTCGCAATAGGCCAGCGCGCGCTCGACCACGGCCTCCTGGGTCAGGTGCGGCTTGAGCTCGCCCCACAGGGCGATGCCTTCGAGCAGGGTGCCGCTCTGGTTCACGCGCGGCATGCCGTAGCTCAGCGTGGCGTCCATGTGGAAATGGGCGTCGACAAACGGCGGGCTGACCAGTTGGCCGCCGGCGTCGAGCACCTGATGTGCCGGCGCCTGCAGCGGTCCGGCGGTGATGTCGACGAAGCGGCCGTGCTGTACCGCCAGGGACATGTCGGTGCGGCCGTCGGGGAGGGTGGCGTGGGTGATGAGGAGGTCGAGCATGGTCAGGTTGGCAGGGTCAGTGGCACCATTGTTCTTCACACGGAATCCCGTCGCGGTCTCCGTCCATCTTGGTGTTCGGGCACTTGGCCAGGAAGAATTTGGCCTCGGAACAGGATGTCATTTGGCTGCAATAGGTTCGACCGTCGCAGGCGAATACTGGCTTTGGCGAGGTCTTTGCGAGTGGCAGCGGAGCACTCTCGGTCGCAGGGAGGGGCACCGGTGACCCCGATGGCGTCGTCGTGCTTTTCTTGCGTGCGGCATTGAGCTGCTCCACGGTTGGCATCTGGCGCTGCTGGCCCGACGGGCATGGATCGTCCTGGTAGGCGATGCGGCCGTTGATGCTGCACTTGTAGATGCCGGCCTCGGCACCGCTCCAGGGGGCCGCCACGGCGACAAGCAACAACGAGAGAAAGAGGATGCGCATGGACATCCGCATCGTCAGCGCTGCACGTCCGGCGCCAATGTGTGATGGTCTTCGGCAGCCAGATGTTCGAGGTTCTGGACATGCGCCGTCGCCACGAACCCTGCGATGTGCTGGTAGTGTTCGGCCGTATCGAGGGTCTGTTGCCACCGGACATCCGTGCCGCCGTTCTTTGGTGTCAGCGATTGCGATGGCATGGCGTCAATCCATGCACTACGGACATCGGAACGGGTCTTGGTTGCATCCATGGGGCTGAAGCGGGGTCAGTGGCACCGACAGGCGCCCGGACCGCCCATCTTATCGGGTTGTCGCCTACGCCAGGGTCGGCATGTCCGGCCCATGGTGGAACTGGACCGCTCCAGTGCGCCAGGACGCCGAGCCGCCGCCCAAAGAAAAAAGCCTCGCCAGCGGTTGCTGGCGAGGCCCCTGGGGCAGGACGGGCGCGTTTACTTGGCGGCTTCCCACACGGCATGCGAATACGCAGCCTTGCCGGGGTCCTTCTTGATGACCGGCGAATCGCCACCGGCCAGCAGCACCTTGACGGTGCGCTCGTAGGCGGCGGGCTCCAGGTAACCCATCTTGGGCGTGTTGGCGTTCTTGATCAGCTTGGCCACGTTTTCCATCTGGCGCTTTTGCACCTTTTCATTGGCGCTGCCGGAGGTGTCGGCCTTGACCACGATCTGTGCGGCTTCGGTCGGGTTCTTGACAGCGTCGTTCCAGCCCTTGAACGTGGCCTTGAGGAACTTGCCCATGCGCTTGACGAAGGCCGGGTCCTTCAGGTTGGATTCCAGCACGTACAGGCCGTCTTCCAGTGAGGCCACGCCCTGGTCTTCGTAGTAGAAAGTGACCAGGTCGCTTTCCTTGACGCCGGCGTCGATCACCTGCCAGTACTCGTTGTAGATCATGGTCGAGATGCAGGCCGCCTGGTTCTGCAGCAGCGGGTCGACATTGAAGCCCTGCTTGAGCACCTTGATGTCGGTGTCCGGCTTGAGCTTGAGCTTGGCCATCCAGTTGAGGAAGGGGTACTCGTTGCCGCCGAACCAGACGCCCAGCGTCTTGCCCTTGAGGTCGGCGGGCTTGGTGACGCCGCTGGACTTCTTGCAGGTCAGCATCAGGCCGGAGCGGTCGAACACCTGCGCAATATTGACCAGGGGCACGCCCTTCTCGCGCGCGGCCAGGGCATCCGGCATCCAGTTGACGACCACGTCGGCACCCTTGCCGGCAATCACCTGCACCGGCGAGATGTCCGGGCCGCCCGGCTTGATGGTCACGTCCAGGCCCTCGGCCTTGTAGTAGCCCTTCGCAGCGGCCACATAGTAGCCGGCGAACTGCGCTTGCGGCAGCCATTTCAGCTGCACGGTGACCTTCTCCTGGGCCGACGCGGCAAAGCCGGTCGCGGCGAGTACCGCCGCCAGCAGGGTCTTGGTCAAGACGGAAGAACGGATCATGAAAACTCCTTGTTGTTGGAACACTGACACAGAAAACTCCACACCCCGAAAAGGGTAAACCACCGCACCGGAATCGGCAACAGGGATTCACCCGAAGCGCGAGGGCCCCTGGCCGCTGCGCGCGTCACTTCTTGCCCCGCACCGACGGGTGCCAGAAAGCCACCCGCCGCTCCAGGGCCACAAGCAAGGCGTATGCCACCGAGCCGGTCACCGCCGCGACGACGACGGCCGCCCAGACCAGCGTCATGTTCATCTTGGTGGCCTCGGTGGAAATGCGAAAACCCAGCCCCGAGGTGGGGGAGCCGAAAAACTCGGCCACGATGGCTCCGATCAGGGCCAGCGTGGCATTCACCTTGAGGGCCCCGATCATGAACGGCAGCGCCGCCGGCAGGCGCAAGGACCACAGGGTACGGCCGTAGCTGGCCGCGTAGCTGTGCATCAGTTCGCGCTCCAGCCGGTTCGAGGCCTGCAGCCCGGCCAGGGTGGAGACCAGCATCGGGAAAAAGGTCATCAGCACCACCACCGCCGCCTTGGACGGCCAGTCGAAGCCGAACCACATGACCGCGATCGGGGCCACACCCACCAGCGGAATGGTGCTGGTCAGCGAGGCGATAGGCAACAGGCCGCGCTGCAGGAAGGGCATACGGTCGATGGCCACCGCGACCAGGAAACCCAGCCCCGACCCCAGCACCCAGCCGATGATGACGGCCTTGACCACCGTCTGCGTGAAGTCATTGCCCAGCCTGGACAGGTTCTCGACCAGGGACAGCACGATCAGCCAGGGCGCCGGCAGCAGCACCTGCGGTACCGCGAGCGCCACCGTCAGCAGTTGCCAGAAATAGACCACCCAGACGCCGAACAGGGCGGCCGTCAGCGTGGCGTACAGTGGGCGGCCCTCGAACCCGGCCATGCGCCGTATGCCGGCGACGGCCAGCGCTGCCAGGGCGAGCGTGGCGACCCAGAAGGTCGTACCGACCGGCTGCTGGCCGTTGGCCATCGGCGCCATCAGGAACAGCGCGCCCAGCACCAGCGGGCCCACGATCAGCAGGAAGCTGCGCTGGCGCCTCGGTTCAGAGCGAGGGCTGGCAGCTGGCCCGGCGGTGCTCATGCCTGCCTCCGGTGGCGCAGAGCCAGTGTCTCGATGCCGGCCATGATCGCCGTGAGCACCAGGCCCAGCAGCGCCGACATCACCAGGGCCGACCAGATCTGTACCGTCTGCCCGTAGTAGGAGCCGGTGAGCAGACGGGCGCCCAGCCCGGCCTGGGCGCCGGTGGGCAGTTCGGCCACCATGGCGCCCACCAGCCCGGCGGCGATGCCCACGCGCAGCGCCGGGAACAGGAAGGGCAGGGCGGCTGGCAGGCGCAGCATCCACAAGGCCTGCCAGCGCGAGGCGGCATAGGTGTGCATCATCTCGGTCTCGATCACCTGGGGCGAGCGCAGGCCCTGCACCATCGCCACGGTGACCGGGAAGAAACACAGGTACATCGCGATCACGGCCTTGGGTGCCACACCGGCGAGCCCCATGCTGCCCAGGATGACCAGCACGATGGGTGCGATGGCCAGCACCGGCACCGACTGCGAGGCGACGATCCAGGGCAGCAGCGCACGGTCCAGGGTGCGCGAATGCACGATGCACACCGACAGCACCAGACCCAGCACCGTGCCCATGACGAAGCCGACCAGAGTGGATTGTGCGGTGACCGCCACATGGAACAGCAGGTTGCGCGGCGAGTCCAGGGGGTTGCCGGTGAGGCTGGTGTAGAGATCCGTCGCCACCTGGTGGGGCGCCGGCATCACGGGCCGCTGCATGTCCATGGTGGCGGCGACCAGGTCCTGCCAGGTCCAGGGGCTGTCGGACGGCAGGACACGCTCGATGGCCCCTGCCGCATTGAGCCAGACCGTCAGGCCGTACCACAGCAGGACGATGGCTCCCAGCACCACCAGCACCGGCAGACCCTGCTGCACCAGGCGCTGGCCCAGGGGAGGGGCGGGCAGGCTAGTCGTGGTGGCCATCGGCCAGGGCCTCCCGTACGGCATGGGCCACCGCCACGAATTCCGGCGAGTCCCGCATGTCCAGGGTGCGGGCATCGGGCAGTGGCGAGTCGATGACCCGCACGATGCGCCCGGGGCGCGGCGACATCACCACGATGCGCGAGGACAGGTACACCGCCTCGGCGATCGAGTGGGTGACGAACACCACGGTGCGCCGTTCGCGCTGCCACAGCTGCTGCAGCTGCTCGTTGAGCCGGTCGCGCGTGATCTCGTCCAGCGCGCCGAAAGGCTCGTCCATCATCAGGATGCGCGGTTCGAAGGACAGCGCCCGCGCGATCGACACCCGCTGCTGCATGCCACCCGACAACTGCCAGGGGTACTTGCCCTCGAAACCGGTGAGTCCGACCCGCGCCAGTTGCTCCATGGCGATCCGATGGCTCTCGTCGGCGCTGCGCCCCTGGATCTGCAGCGGCAGGCGCACGTTGCCCAGCACGGTGCGCCAGGGAAACAAGGCCGGCGCCTGGAACACGTACCCATAGGCCCTGGCCAGCCGCGCATCATGCGGCGACACGCCGTTGACCAGCACCGAGCCCGAGGTGATGTGCTCCAGGTCGGCGATCACGCGCAGCAGGGTGGTCTTGCCGCAGCCCGAGGGCCCGATCAGCGAGACGAACTCCCCCGGTCGGATCGCCAGGTCGATGTCGGACAGCGCGTGGACCGGCGCTTCCTGGGGGTTGTAGATCAGCGAGGCGTTTCGGACCTCGACCGCGAGTGCGGCATCGGTAGCCGGGGTGGAGGGTTGCCGTGCGGTCATGGGGGAAGGCTGTTGAAACGGGTTGGGAAGGAGTCCGCCGGGCGAGCCGGGATTCTAGCGTTCGCCCTTGCGGTAGGGCTTCATGAGCGCCTGGGGATAACTGGCCTTTCGGGCCACCAGCACCAGCGCCACGATCGACAACAGATAAGGCAGCATCAGGTACATCTGGTAGGGCAGCACCGCGTCTCCGGATTGTTGCAGGCGCAGCTGCAGTGCGTCGAAAAATGCGAACAGCAGGGCGCCCAGCAGGGCCTTGCCCGGCCGCCAGGAGGCAAACACCACCAGCGCCACACAGATCCAGCCCCGCCCGTTGACCATGTTGAAGAAAAACGCGTTGAATGCCGACAGCGTCAGGAACGAGCCCGCCACGCCCATCAGTGCGGAGCCGGCCACGATCGCGGCGGTGCGCACACCCGCCACCGACACCCCCTGGCCTTCCGCAGCCTGCGGGTTTTCGCCCACCATGCGCACCGCCAGGCCGGCGGGCGTGCGGTAGAGCAGATAGGCTGTGGCCGGCACCAGCAGCAAGGCCAGCAGGGTCAGCGGTGTCTGCTGGGCCAGCACCGGCAGGCCCAGCCAGTCCATGTCGCCGAAGGGGGTGATGGTCGGTGGCGTGCTCACCTTCGGGAAGCTCACCCGGTACCCGAAATAGCTCAGCGCGGTGGCGAGCAGCGTCACTCCCAGGCCGGAGACATGCTGCGACAGCGCCAGCCCGACCGTCAGGCCGGCGTGCAGCAGTCCGAACACGGCGCCTGTCAGCGCTGCCACTGCCACGCCGCCCCACAACGGGGCGCCGGCATAGACCGCCAGCCAGCCGGTGAAGGCACCCGCGACCATGATGCCCTCGATGCCGAGATTCAGCACGCCGGCACGCTCGCACAACAACACGCCCAGCGTGCCGAGGATCAGCGGCGTGGCGATGCGCAGCACGGCGACCCAGAAAGACTGGTTCATCAGGATATCGGCCAGGTCACTCATCGCAGGCGCACCCGGTACTGCGTGAGCAGGGTGGCGACCAGCACCGACAGCAGCGAGGCCGCCACGATCACGTCGGCAATGTAGGTCGGCACGCCGATGGCGCGGCTCATGCTGTCCGCGCCCACCAGGATGCCCGCCACGAAGATGCTGGCCAGCACCACCCCCAGCGGGTGCAGCGCAGCGAGCATCGCGATCACGATGCCCGAGTAGCCATAGCCGGGCGACATGTCCAGCGTCACGTAGCTGGTGCGCCCGGCCACTTCGATCGCGCCGGCCAGGCCAGCCAGCGCCCCGGACAACATCGCCACCAGCACGACGGTACGGGTCACCGGCACCCCGGCAAACTGCGCGGCCCGGACGTTCGCGCCCACGGCCCGGATGTCGAAGCCCGGAACGGTGTAGCGCATCAGCGCCCATACGGCCACTGCCAGGCCCAGGCCCCATAGCAGGCCGGTGTGCACCCGTGTCTGGGGCACGAGCTTGGAGAGTTCCAGCTCGCCCATCAGCGCGACGCTCTGGGGCCAGCCCATGGCGGTGGGGTCCTTCATCGGGCCGTCGAGCATCATCGACACCACCAGCAGCACGATGAAGTTGAGCAGCAGGGTGGTCACCACTTCGTCCACCCCCAGCCGAGCCTTCAGCAAGGCCGGCCCGAGCAGCAGCAGCGCGCCGGCCAGGGCCGCAGCCAGCATCATCAGTGCGAACAGCAGCGGCATCGGGATCTGGTCGAAGCCGGTACCGCCGTGCAGGCCACCGACCGCGACTGCCGCCAGTGCACCGGCATAGAGCTGGCCTTCTGCACCGATGTTGAACAGCCGCGCCTGGAAGGCCACGGTCGCAGCCAGACCTGTCAGCATCAGCGGAATCGCCCGGGTGAAGGTTTCGCTGAGCGCAAACACCGAACCAAAACCGCCTTGCAGCAGCAGCGCATAGGTCTGCGCCACCGGGGCGCCTGCCCACAGCACCAGCAGCGCGCTCACCAGCATGGTGACGGCGACCGCGCCCACCGGGGCCAGCACCAGCGCAAGCGCCGACTGGCGATGGCGTTTCTCGAGCCTCATGCGCCCGGCTCCGCAGCGCCCGCCATGGCCAGGCCGATGGCCTCGCGCGACCAGTCCGCCGCCGGGCGGGGCGCTTCAAGGTGGCCGGCGTGGATCACTGCCACCTGGTCACCCAGCACCAACACCTCGTCGAGGTCGTCCGAGATCAGCAAGACCGCGGCACCCGCATCGCGGGCTGCAATCAGCTGCTCCTGCACATAGGCGACGGCACCGATGTCCAGGCCCCAGGTCGGCTGGTGGGCGACGATCAGGCGCGGGTTGACTGGTTTGTCCGGCATGGAGTCCGGGTGCAGCAAGGCACGACCGAGGATGAGCTTTTGCATGTTGCCGCCCGACAGCGCCCGTGCGGGTGCAGCGGCGCCAGCGCCCCGGACATCGAATGCCTGCAGGATACGCTGTGCATGGGCGCGTGCCGCGCGCCGGCGTACCCAGAAACCGCGCGAGAAAGCCGGGCTGCGCAGGCGCTCGGAGACTGCGTTCTCCCAGACCGGCAGGTCCCCCACCACGCCGACCGCATGCCGGTCCTCCGGTATGCGGGCCACGCCCTGCGCCACCAGCAAAGCCGGATCAGCCGGCAGTGGTCGACCCAGGAACTGCACCGAACCGGCCGCCGCCGCCCGGGTACCGCACAGCAGTTCGGCCAGGGCCACCTGGCCATTGCCCGACACACCCGCAATCGCCATGATCTCGCCACCGCGCAGGGTCAGCGAGGCGCCCGCCAGCCGCTCCCGGGATGCAGCGCTGACCACGTCGCGCAGCACGCACACGGCCTCACCGACCCGGGTGGCCGGCCGGCGCTGGGGCAGGTCGATCGGGTGGCCGACCATCCACTGTGCGAGCTGCCCCTGGGTGGTCGAGCGGGCGTCCGCCTGCGCCACCAGCTTGCCGCCACGCAGCACCGCGATGCGGTCGGACACCCGCAGCACCTCGGCGAGCTTGTGGCTGATGAAGATGATCGACAGGCCCTGCGCCACCATGCGCGCCAGCACCGCGAACAGCGCCTCGCTTTCCTGGGGCGTCAGCACGGCGGTGGGCTCGTCCAGGATCAGGATCCGGGCGCCGCGGTACAGCGCCTTCAGGATCTCGACCCGCTGGCGCTCGCCCACCGACAGGCTTCCGACGCGGGCGTGCGGGTCGACCGCCAGGCTGAACTGGCGTGCCACCGCCTCGAGCTTCTCGCGCGCCTGCCTGCGGCGGGTGAAGGCCTGCCACAGGGGCTCGGAGCCCATCATGATGTTGTCCAGGACGGTCAGGTTGTCGGCCAGCGTGAAATGCTGGTGCACCATGCCGATGCCTGCGGCGAGCGCAGCCCGCGGGTCCCCCGGCGGCAAGGGATTGCCGAAGGCGGTGATGGTGCCGGCGTCGGCCACATAGTGCCCGAACAGGATGGACACCAGCGTGGATTTGCCCGCGCCGTTCTCGCCGAGCAGCGCCAGTACCTCGCCGCGTGCCAGCGTGAGCGAAATTGCATCGTTGGCCACCAGGGTGCCGAAGCGCTTGGTGATGCCACTGATCTGCAGGACGGTTTCGGTCACGGTGGGCGGTATCGGCATAGGGGGCAGCCATTATCGGCTGCGCCCCTGCCACACCACCCGGCATGCGGGTCCGCACCGGGCGGTTCGAGAAGTTGAGGTCATGAGAGCCTGGGCAG
>Ga0247831_1000611_pt1 | contig 76921 bp, 95 predicted proteins | sample LaCruzMarch2015__9_FD_192406 | JGI IMG/M metagenome (GOLD analysis project Ga0247831, IMG submission 192406) | Freshwater microbial communities from meromictic Lake La Cruz, Castile-La Mancha, Spain - LaCruzMarch2015_1m | ecosystem: Environmental > Aquatic > Freshwater > Lake | place: Spain...
TACTGTGACTGTCACTGCGGCATATAGCCAGATTGCTTTTGGCGCGTTTGCAACGGTTCCCACAGCAATCGTGACCGCTAACGGGCAATCGTACACCTTCTTCTTGAAAGCTCGGCGTATTCTGAGCAAGAGCCCGAACCCAGTTTCTTGGGGCTGCAACCTTCGCGCCACTACTGCTGGAGGTAGTTCTGTAACCAGCCATGATCTAACAGCAGCCTTTACACTATCACCCACATTTGGAGCCGCAGTTGCTGATAAGCCCTATCAGATGTCTCAGGCCATTAACATTACTGACGCAACTGCAGGACGTCTTATCCCGCGCTTAATGATTCCTGGTTTGGCTGTAGGCACTGTCATTAACGACACGATTCGCGTGTACGAACCGATGATTGTGCCTGGTATCTGGGAGCGACCACCTAAGTACATTCCCACTTACGGCACTCAGCGTGTCCTTCCGCGTCTCGACTACGACCCGACTAACGGGCGTGTTCGTGGCATCGTTCGAGATCCCGCTCGCGTCAACATCATACGTAATGGTATGGGTTTTGGCGGCTCCCCTGGCGTGCCTGGTACTCTTCCTACTAACTGGAACCGTGATCTCCCTGCAGGTGTCTCGTCAGCGATCGGCTTGACCAAAGTGTCGAAGAATATGCGGGTTATCCCCATTCGCTTCTTTGGCAGAGCGGCCTCTGGCAGCATTAACTTGTCCTTTGAACAGATCACTCAGAACGTTGTGGTGACTAACGAAGACTGGGTGGGCTCTGTGTTTGCAAGGTTGGCGGGTGGCTCCTTGAAGAACGTCAGTATTGCCAACATTGAGTACATCATGTACAACACAGGCACCTACGTGGACGCCGCTGCCAACAGTATCGCGACCATTGACGACAAACCTATATCTGCACAACGTTGGTTCATCGGTAAACAAGTGACCAATGCTACTGTTAACCAGGGTCGTCTACAATTGCGGTTCACGCCTGTTGCAAACGAGTATATTGACTTCACTATCGAGGTCGCTGTCGCGCAACTTGAGAAAGGCCGTCAAGCATCTAATCCCATCCCTACTGGAGTTACTGCCAATGCTGCAAACGGTGCACCTGGACAGCGTAGTATCGATGCGCTGGAGGTCGTCACTGGGTTTAGTGGTTGGTTTAACCCTGCTGAAGGTTCAGTAGTTGTAAAGGGCGAGACTCAAGTGTCTAAGGGAGGCGCACGCAACTCTTGGCCGCGTCTTGTTGCTTTTGCCGATGGGCCTACAACGGCTTCTCTGCAGAATAACTTCGGTATTTACGCGCTAACCAGCCCCGATCCAGCCTTCCACGGACGTTCCGGTTCGGCAGCAGCTGTTGCTAACGTGGCTACTGGAGATAACTCTATTAGTACGCCTGTTATCGCTGACGGTAAGCCCGCCACGCGTGTCATGAGTTACTCTGCGGGTTATTTGCAAACTGCTCATCGCGGTGTGCTCAGTACTGCTGTTGTTCCTACTGGCTTCCCTACGGTTAACCGTCTGCAATTGGGAGCGCCTCCTACGGACTCTACTTCGTGGATCCAATCGGTGGACTACTACTCCACCAAGCTAACGACTGTCGAAATGGCAGCCTTAACCGCTAGTTAATCGATGGGGCCAATGCGCCCCTTCAACACTTTGGAAATAATCAAATGGATACGAAAATCGAAATTGCAATGCCGAAGCGCCCTGACGGTACCGCTGAACAAACGCCTGTTATGACCCCGAGTGTCACTAAAGAAGCGGTCGCTCCAAAACCTGTTGTGGAAGACACTACAACGGTGCATCAAGCACCTACAGCGGCTACCGACAATACACCCACACAGAATCTTATTGATCTTGTGCGCAGTGCGCAGGCAGCTGTTCAACAAACTGCTCAGATGCATCCTGCCGAGCGTGTACCCTCTAATTGGGACATCAAAGCCACTGCCGATGGTATCGAGGCCGTGAACTTGACCACCAGCCGGATCTTTGAAGGTTCGATCGCTGAGTTCAACAAGATGATTCGGAGCTAACCATGACAGTGGTGAGTGCGAATAGCCAAGCAAAGAAAGTTCAGGACGCCAACTCTGAGTACAAGTCTATTGTCAAAGCCTGGTCTCGCGCTCGCGCTGTCCTTGGTGGCGAGAGTTATGTGAAGGCCTTTGACGGGGCTATCGACAGGTTCGGTTTCTCGAATTTGCTGATACCTTTCAGTCCTTCAATGCAGGACCCTCAGTATAACTTCTACAAGGCTGAAGCGGAGTTTCCAGGCATTACCACCGAATTTGCCAGAATGATAATCGGTGGACTTTTACGTAAAGAACCTACCATTAAGTTTGGCGCAAGCATAACAAAAGAGATTCAGAATTGGATTAGAAACGAGTTTGGTCAAGATGGTGCGCCACTGGTCACCTTTCTAGACACAGCTCTTTGGGAAGAAATGCAGACAAGCCGTTGCTGGGTGTTTGTAGATTACCCTAAGGTTGATGGTGAGTTGACTCCAGAGCAGGAATCTAAGCTAAACCCTTACCCTGTTCTGTACAAGGCCGAGGACGTCATAAACTGGGCTGTTGGAAACGACGCTAATGGTCGTAAGATTCTCAAACGAGTTGTGGTCAAGACAATCGTTGAAAGAGAGAATCCAGACAACGAGTTTCATCCAGACTTGGTTGAGACCGTATTTGTGCATGAGATCGTAGAGGGTTTTTATCAGATTCGTAAGTATGAATTAGAGTCAATTTCCAACACTAATGTGGCAGTTGTTAATGGTCAGAAGTTGACTCCTAAGGCAACCACCTCGGAGTTTCGGCTTAAAGATACTTATCAGAATATCAAGATCAAAGGCCAGCGTGTCACAATTATCCCGGCATGGCCTCTGAATGGTCAGATCGATATTCAGACTCCGCTTCTGATGTCGTTCATCAACAAAGAGGTCGCTTTATACAATAAGCTTAGCCGTCGTAATCACCTGTTGCTAGGTGCAGCAACGTACACGCCTTACGTAGTCGGCGACATTTCGGACGAGAAATTCAAGGACATCGTAGATGCAGGCCTGGGCAGCTGGTTCAAATTGCCTTCAGGCAGCGAGGCTGGTGTTCTGGACACCCCGACAGCTGCCCTTGCAGACATGGAGAAGGCGATTGCCAGTAACGTTGAGGACCTGGCAAAACTGGGTATTCGGATGTTGGCGCCTGAGAGTACTGATCAATCAGGCATCGCGCTTGAGCTACGAAACGCTTCTCAGACTGCGCGTATTGGTTCGCTGGCTAACAAGATCAGCAGAATAATGGAGCAAATCATTCGCTTCATGATATTCTGGAAAACAGGTACCTTACCTGCGACTGATGAAGTTGAGTTCCAGCTGTCCGAAGACTTTAATCCGGCGCCGCTGGGCGATACTTGGTTGCGCTTAGTCACTGAGTGGTATCAGCAGAATCTGATTCCGAGATCTGTGTGGCTGGCTTTGCTCAAGCAGAATGATCTTGTACCGCCGGATTACGATGATGCCGTGGGTCAAGTAGAGATTGACAAGAACATCTCAGAAACGCTGACAAGGCAAGTGTCTGTTCAAACAACGCTACAGAAGGTAGCAGGCAACGAAGGTGAGGTTTAATATGGCTAAACAAGGAGCACCGGTTGGGAACAAGAACGCTGCCGGTGGTAGAGGTGGCGCGAGGTTAGGCGCGGTAGGTACGTTAGTTCCCTTTGGTAGTCTTGGCACCGGTCTTTATTTAGGCGCGCATGGGGATTCGCGTCAAAGTAAACGCCACACCGTTTCCTCGGCTGTAGGCTCGGGTGTCTTTGGTGCGTTAGGCGGAGCCACTGCCGGTCCTTTGGGAATGTTAGTCGCAATCCCGGCAGGAGCGGCGGTAGGCGCAGCTATGGGTTATGGCGCCTCAAAGATAGGGCAGCATATTGGTAAGAAGCTTAAGAAGAAATAAATGTCAAACGCAAATACGCTAGCTTATGATAAGGTGGTTGACAGAGCCGCAATGCTACGTCTTTTTGAACAAGATGTGCATAATAAAGTTGGCTTTGCAATTGATTCACACGAAAAGGCCGTCGAGAAGCTGATAAAGGAAGGTGCTGTAAACACTCCTCGGAAGCTTGACGGTCTATTACAGAGATTGGAAGACCAAAGCATCTCTGTGTACGCGAACTTAAAGTCGCTTACCGAACGAGAGTTTGTGGGGCTATTCAAGGCTCAGATGAGCTTTGCCTACCAAACAGTAGAAGCATCCATAGGTAAGATCTGGAAACCTAAGCTCCCAGATAAGGCGGTCGCTCAAGAAGTTGTCCTTAAACGCCCTCTTTATGAGGAGATGACGCTTGCACGTGGTTGGGCTAATCTCTCTGTGCAAGAAAAGAAGCGGCTAGAGGCTGTAATACGTAGAGGTATCTCTCAGAATAAGACGCTTGATGAAATAGCGCTTGAGGTGCGTCGTGGTAACGTTCTGAACATATCGCGTAACCAGTCCAGAGCTTTGGTTACAACCGCTGTGACAAGCGTCACTAACCAGGCCGACAATGCTGTTTATGAGGCTAACAAACAAGCTCTGAAGGGTTGGCAGTACGTTTCTGTGCTGGACAGTAAAACTACACCCGTTTGCGTATTTCGTGACGGTAAAATATTTGATGTTGGCGACACTGCAATGTTACCGCCAGCACATTTTCGATGCCGTTCCAGGACAACTCCAGTATTCAAATCCTGGGAGCAAATGGCTGAATTAGAAGGTGTAAGCCAGATACGTAGACGTAATTTCGAGAAGCTTACTCCTAAACAAATCGCTTTCTACGACGGACTACTTCCTGAGCGCGAGTCTTACGATATGTGGTTGCGTAGACAGCCTCGACTGGTGCAGTTCAAACACCTTGGCAATTACAAGGCCGTCGATTTGTTCAATTCTGGAGGCTTTGAAGTCGAGCGGTTCGTAAATCCTGAGGGACGTTCCATCTCGTTGAAACAACTCAGAAGTATCTCTGAAGACTCCTACACCCTGCCTGGCGATACAGTCCGGTTTGCAAACGCCAAAGCGAAATTGGATTCTATGCGTTTGTGGGCGACGGCTCCTGAAGATTTCTTCAAAGATGCTGATCTTCGTAAGACGCTTAAAGACTACTACCTCTTGCAAGCTGGCGAATTGAACGGCACGCTGTCGCTGACAAACTACCGTGGCACATTACCTCACGTGAAGAGGGCAATGCGCAATCGTGTGCTAAGCTCGCCGCCACGAGAAGATCAACTGAAGTTCAACCCAATTACCGGTAGATACGAAGATGTACGTCTGTATCAGCCGAACGCGGCAGTCTTAAACAACAATTTGAAACTGGTCAAGGAAGCTGAGGAGCTTACCGAGCGCGACAAGGAATTCATAAATAGCTTTGTGGCCGAGCTAGACGGACGTATGAGCATGAATGAGATGGCGGTTATTGCCGACAATCTTCGAATTGTGTTCACGCGCTTTCGTAAGAATGGTGAAAGCTGGGCCAACTTCAAAGCTGTTGCTCAAAGTCAGATAAAGTTTGACGTAATGAACGTGTCTAGCGCAATTGAGACTAACATTCGTAGAGATTCTGACGTTCTCAAGCGTCTGGAGTCGATGAATTACACAGATCCTGTGCTAGGGCCTACTTCGCTACAAGACATTCACGACAACTTCATTTCATTCATCCGTGATCGCAACAAGTGGGAAGACAAGACGGCCCCGAAGATCTCGGAAGAAATGCGCTCAATATTCGATGTCGTGTTGCTCAAGAAGCATCCGATTATCTGGAATAGACTGCAGGAGAGAGACCTACAAGGTTTCTACTTGCGGTTTGTGAATCGTCTAGCATCTTCTGATGGTATTGACAGAGACCAGTTGGCAGTGCAACTAGGTAGAGACTTGTACAACTCCGCCAACTACACAGGCACGCGTAGGGATTGGTACAAGCTAGGCTTGGACATACTTGACGCTAAAAACGTAAACAAACTTTTCAAGCTTGAAACTTTTGGTGTTCAAAAACGTCGTATGAAGAGTCGTTTGAGTGGCGCTTACTTCGGTCCTTACTACGACACGCTGTCCATGAACATCAGGGTCACGGATCCTCGAATTCAGGAGTATGTGAAGCTTCAAAGAAGCGTAGAATTGGGTCTTCGTGTAAGCGTAACAGATCCTAAAAATCGTTTGGTATTCCGTAAGGGCTACAAGACGTACTTTATCGATCGCGGGCTCCTTGGTTATGAGGACACTCGCATCCCGATAACGAGTACTAGTAGCTTCAGTGACTTCCCGGAGGAATTCGTAGAAGAATCCTTAGTGGACGCCCTTAACTGGGCATCAGAGACACAATATCGAATCGATGAGGATTACTATGGCTTCATTAAAAAGCTACTCTATTTCGAAGACGATAAGGGCAAGGCTAAGTACTTCAATGATCTTAATGAGTATCGGAAGTACATTAGCGCTAGAGGAGATACGTACGAGCGCTTCAAGGCTATGGAATGGCTTGTCGGCGGCAACAAGTCTTTTAGTAATCACGCTTTTGTCGACCATCGCGGCCGTGTTTATGATCGTGGCTTGATCTCGCCACAGTCTGGTGAGACCTTCCGTCCTTTCTTAAACACAGCTCACGAGCGAAACTTCAGCGCGGATGACTTCGAGAATCTACAAGACCAAGTCGGTGCGTTTATAGGTGGTCTAAGCGATAAACTTGAAGGCCCTCACAATTCGCTTACGATTCCTGGACGTCAAGCAATTGCTAAAATGCATCGGGAAGAGCTTGTCAAGATAGGTAACCACATGATTCGTGGTAAACCTGGTGATGTGAGAGCTGTATTGGAGTCGCCGCTTGCTCAAGAAATCGATGGCGAGGACATCGGGAAGTTCTACAGATTCGCTATCGAACTGGCTAAGCTTGACACATTTCTTGGCGGTGACTACTCGCCTAGTAGTCTTCAGAGGCTCACGCAGTATAAAACAGCCCTAGCACTTGAACAAGATGCCTCCTCTTCGGGTGCTCAGATCATCGCGCTTACAACACGTAATAAGCAGCTTGCGGAGCTAAGCAATGTTGTCCCGACGAATCAAAAGCGGCGTTTGTACGACGAAATTGCCGCGTCTACTTTCGATGACCCGCGTTTCAAAACGCTAAACCTTAAGTTAGGGTTATCTGAGAAAGACTTGCGTAAAGCTGCTAAAGCTCAGAATATGGTTACATTCTACGGTGCTGGCGAACGCACTGGCATTATGAATGTTGAAGGTAAGCTTGGAAAGGTACTGTCCAAGGACGCTGGCACACTGGTTGTAACGGCTACCGACAGAGATACAGTGCTTAATGAAATATCCGCGCAAGCCGCTCGCTACGAGAAGTTTGATCCAGAAACTGCTGAAGAGTTGAAGCAGTTGAGAGCTGATATCCGAGATGTCTTCAACAAGGGTATTGATCCTGGCGACGATCTCATGGAACAACTTTGGTTCCTTCAGCCTCAAACTAAGGATCTGGTTGAAAAGATGACAAGGTCTTACGACCGAGTTGTAACGCCAGATGACTTTAAAGCCATTGCTAAAATCATGAGCGAGTATCTGTCGGTACAAGTACCGATTCTCAAAGACTTCACAAGGTACTTTGGAAGACTTGCGCAAGACTTCCTAGCAAATGCTAAACCATCAAAGTCTGCTTTCGACTGGACGGCTGTATTCAAGTTGCGTTTGAGAGGCTCTGAGGAAATAGGTGCAAAACCTCCAAGCTGGCTGCTGAAGACTTTAGGGTTGAAGTCCGGTGACCGCGTATTCAAAAGTTTGCTATCAAGATACTCTTTCTGGAAACCTGGCGGCAATCTTGAAGAACTGATTTATGGTGTACAATCTCCTGAAACACGTAAAACAGGTGTAAAGCTTTTTAAGCTTGGTATTGTAAACCCCGCCGATATTTCTTGGGAGAATTTGCGTAAGGGTAAACTTCTTGACGAAACTAAGCTGCTCGAGCTAGAGCTTTTGGAGGCTAACAAACTTCCTAAAAGCTGGACGCATGTACCCTGGGTTAACTTTGACGGCAACACAATCGAACAAAACTTTACTCAGGTCTTTGAAGAAAGGCTTGTTTACAAGAATCCTGAGGGCGAGTGGGTGAACAACATCCTACAAGTCCCCCAGAAAACTACCAGTACTTGGTGGGAAGAGCTGGCGAATAAGGAAGGTAAGTTCAACGACATCGCAGACGCTACTAAAGCGCGTACTGCCTTTGCTGTTAATGGAAACCATTCTAACGATGCTGTGATTGTGAAGAAGTTTCACCAGTGGGGTAAAGCTAACAACGTTCCTACGTCGACAATTCATGATGCCTTCTTTGCAAACGCTGCTGACATGCTTAAGGCCCGCCAGGCTCTTCGCAAAATCTATGCAGAGGTGATGTCTAAGAATGTTATCCGTATGACTCTGGATGAGATGCTAGCAAGAGGCTTACCTAAAGACTTGTATGAAAAGTATCTCGAAGAAGCAATTGAATCAGGTCTAATACCTGTGCCAGGTAAGTCAAAAATTGGCGGTAGATTAATGACTATCGAAGACATTCTAACTACGGATGATATTCTCAAACCCGTTCCGGCGGGTTTTAAGAACAATTACGGATGGTACGGAGTTGGTTGAGAACCCGTTAATTTAACCCAGAACACTGGAAACCCAGGTTCTGTCAGAATCTGAGAGCTGTGCTCCCAAAAACATTGAGTTGTACTCAAAGGAAAAAATATGCCTGGAAATAGTAATGGATCTTCCGATGACTTTGATGTCGATATTGAAGGTCTGACTGATGATCAAAAAGCTGCTGTAAAAGCTCTTGCCGGTAAGTTAGTTGAAGATAGGTTGAAGCCGATTAAAGCCAATCTCGACAAAGCTTATGGGGAGCGCGATGAGCATGCCAAGAATCTAAAGAAGCTCAAAGACGAAGCTGCTGCAAGAGAGGCTGAAAGGCTTCAAGCTGAAGGAAAAGAGTTGGAGGCTGCCAATCTGCGACTACAAGCCGCAGAGGAAGCTCGTAGTGCCGCAGAGCAGCAAGCTCAAGTGGCCGCTCAGAGGTTGATGCTTGTCGAACGCGACGGGAATGTCACCGCTGAACTTGCTAACTTCGATTTTCGTGATGCCAAAGCTTTGAGCATGGCCAAGAAATCTGTGATCGACTTGCTTGTCAAGGACGATGCAGGCACTTGGAAAAGCGCTGACGGTAAGAGTATCAAAGATGTCGTTAAAGCCTTCTGTGAAGAGCACGACTTCCTGCTCAAACCTAAAAATTCGTCTGGCTCCGGTAATACCGGTGGCTCAGGTCGTAGTTCAAACAATGACAAACCTGCTTCAGCTTTACCTCAAGCGGAACTTCTCGCAGGTATCGCTAGTGGGCAGATTCGTCGAAATAGAAATAGGTAAGTTATGCCCGCAAAACTCAATCTCGCTGGTGCCGATAATTTCGTGCTCCAGGAAGCAATTGGAACGTACGCCGATGAGGCCTACACCAATGCACGCAAGCTGACGAGCACAGGTATTGTTGCTCCGTCGAACCCTGACATCGACACCAACACTGAAACCTTCATCGGTCAGATGCGCTGGTTCAAGCCGATGAACCCCACCATCAACGTTGCTTCGCTGACTGATCCGACTGCTGGTACTCCCTCTACCTACAGCTCGGACTTTGCTCGTTACATCAAGACTGTCCGTACTTATGGCGGCACGAAGGTTAACCTGCAAAAGGTTGTTACCCAAGTCGACGGTCTGGCAAAGATCGGTCGTGATTTTGCTGAGCATCGTGCTCAAGACGAACATGACGCGCTGCTGGCAATCCTTCGCGGTGTGGCTATTTCTGAGGCTATCTATGGCGCTGCCGCTGGTTCTGGCACTGCCGGTTTGGGTGGTCAGACCTTTGTCAACGATCCGACTAGTCGTCAATTCGGCTTCTACGTGGATCTTGGCGCTAGCAAGGCTGTTGTTGATGCTACCACCACCGTTCAAGGTGCTGCTCGTGCAGAAGGCTTCCTCCGCGCCTTTGGCATGGCTTACAAGGACTACGAGCCTGAGTATGCTTACTTGGTGACCTCGCCTGAAATGATGGCTTCGTTCCGGTCTGCCAATCTGGTCGACCAAGACAAAGTCACTGATGGCAATGTCGACTTCAACACGATCTTCCAGGGTAAGTTCCGTCTGATTCAGACTCGCGCCACTCAAAGCCTCAGCACTGCTGAGCTTACCAAGATCAACACCGGCGCTGGTGTGGACATTGTTGGAACTAAGCTCTCGTTCATTGTGCTTCCTGGTGCTGTTGCCATGGAACCGCTGATGATCGATGAGGACGTGGAAATCGACCGTAATGCTGGCGCCTACAAGGGCGGCGGTACCACCACCATCTGGAATCGTTGGGGTTATGTCGGCCATCCGGCTGGTTATGACTGGGCTGGCGTTGATGCTGCTTTCCCGAGCAATGCCGACTACCAAGCGGTCATTGAAGGCGCTACTCAAAGAGCCCTTACCGCTGTCGTCAGCGGTACCTTGGCCTCTACCACAGGTGTGTGGCTGCGTAAAGCTAGTTCTGCGCTGAGCCTGGGTATCCTCCCGGTCTTCCACAGCTAAAAGTAGGTGCGAGTATGGCATTAAGTAAAGGTACTAACTCTTACGTTACAGTCGCTGAAGCTGATGCCTACTTCGCTGACAGCGTACACAACGCTACTTGGTCAGCCTTGAATGAGACTTCTAAAGCCCAGTTGTTGGTTTCTGCCACTCGGGTTATTGATGACATGGAGTTTCAAGGTGTTGCCGTCTCCGCTTCACAGTCTCTGGCCTTTCCGAGAGAGGGTGAATATCTGGACACAAAGCTGAACGTTGTTCGTGCTATGAATCCTACACCCTCAATCGTATTGCGAGCGACATACGAGCTAGCGTTTCATCTCTCTGCAAATTCTGACGTATTACAAAACGACGCCACATTCAGCAGGCTGACGGTCGGGCCTATCACAATTGAGAAGCCTGTCTCAGCTAGTGTGACTCCTAAACGAGTTCTAGATATCTTGAAACCACTATCCGCGTCTAGCGGTAATATTTGGTGGAGGGCCAACTAATGAGTTTGTCTGCACAAGTCAATAAAGCAGTAGAAGCTGCTTTCAAGGCAGCAGGCGATCTGATAAAAGCTGGCCAGCTGTTTAGAGTAACTAATGTAAATTTCAGTTTCACGACAGGGCAGGTGGCCTCACCGCTACCGGCGTCAGTACCTGTCGATGTTCTGGACGTCACCACAAAGAAAAGAGAGACTGTTGCCAACGAAGTCATAAAAAGCTTCTTGCTACGTACAGCTCAATCGCAAACGCTAACAACTCTTGATTACATAATGATCGGCATCGAAAAATGGCAGATCAGGGATGTGCAGTTCTCTAATGGCTTTACAAGCTCCGTCACAGTCATGAAGGGGTGAGTATGAGCAAATTTATGACATTAGAGCTCAATGTTTACGACTTCTTCACCAAAAGTGAATGGACGTCACACAGCATAACTGCGTTTCCGGATAATTTCAAGAGTGTAGATCTTCCGGCAGAATATGTGAAGATGGATATTTTGGCATCAGGCGACAGCGTTAACCGAGTTTCAGTTTCAGGAATTCTCAAGCTAAGTATAAACACTGAAGTCAACAAGGGTACTAGCAGGTCTACACAAATTGCAGACATTCTGACAGCGCTGCTGTCGAACAAAAGCAAAACAAGTGCAGGCTGGACTACACAGCTAAAGGGCGCAGTTTATACCCCAATAGGCTTGGACCCACAGTCTAAGTATTTCAGATCTAAGCTTGAGATTCAATTTAATCACTTTGGAGTTTCTTGATGGCTCATATCAATTCAATCGGCGCAGGTATGTTCTCCGACCTTGCGGTCGCGACACCTTCCAGTGCGCCCACCTTCGCTACCCTGGACACGGCGGCTGAATTCCAAGCGTTGTTTGCTACGGAAATCAACTCTGCGGGTGGTACTAAAGGTGCGAACACCTTTGTGCGTATCGGTAACGTGCGCGAATTCCCGGCGATGGGCACTCCCCCGAACGTTGTGAACGTCCCGACTTATGGTCAGGCCAGCTCACAGCAGATTCAGGGTCAGTCCGATGCTCCCACGATGGAAATCCAGATCAACCTGGTCCCCGCTGATTGGGCCAAGGAAGCTGGTAACATCCTGGGTAACATGGTCGGTGACGGTAATCAGTATGTCTTCCGCTTCACGCTGATGAACACTGAATCGACCGGCTCGGGCGCGACCAAGTTTGCATCTACCAGCACCGGTATTGGCACTGTGCAAAACTCGCAGTACTACTGGATCGGTAAGATTGACGCTCTGCAGGTCACTCCGCAGTTGACCGATGCCAACACTGGTACGGTCACCATCACCATTCAGTCGAAGTTCTACGGAGCTTTCACGATCTAAGAGGAGGGGCTTATGCCCCTTTAATAATGGCATACTCGAATCAAAACGCACCTTTCAGCAAAGACTATGTGCTTAGCGTTACTAGGCAACACATGCTGCGTAGTGTTCAAATGTCTATCGACAAGACACTCGCACGGATGGCGGTCTTTAATTCAGAAAATGATTCTGTTAAGTCACTCGAAGCATTCGAGACATTGACGGAACTCCAGGGCATCAAAAATGCCATCATCAAAAAGTAATAGGTGATACATATGTCAAAACTGCGTAGTTTGCTTTCTAAGGCCGTCACCAAGAAGGTGGCTTTCATGGGCGACGAAGTTGAAATTCGTAAGCTCACAATCGCTCAGGTCGAAGGTATTCAAGTCTTCACCAAAACAGCTTCTGAAAATTCTGAAGGCGACATCTTCGCGAGTCTCAAGAAGATTTTGGACGAGGGTGTTGCAGACTTCAAAGAGCTTTCGATGGAAGAGTTCAAGGAGTTTCCTCTGGAGGAACTTCAGGCGCTTTCGACTGCAGTCACCGAGTTCTCGGGTCTCCGGGCTCCTGCTACGGCTGCTGAGGGAAACGTCTTACCGAAGACGAGCTGACGCTATACGAGCTGGCGTATAGACTGCGAATACCTATCTATGTGCTAAAACAAGAGATGCCTCATGAGGAGCTGATGGGCTGGTACCACTACTTCGACAGGTATCCTTTTGGCTGGCAAGACGATGAAAGAGCTTACCGCATAATGCAAGCTCAAGGCGTCAAAGAGAAACCTGAGAACTTGTTCCCTTCTTTAGCTCGTCTGAAGGCTTCTGCCCACGCTGAGAAGATGACAGCGAACAAGTTCAAGTCCTCTAAGATGTTTGATTTCATGTCTAAGGCTATTAACGGTGATAGGCTTGATCTATGACTTTAAAAGGCGCGGATAAAGTCTTGAGAGGTATTCGGCTGGAGGTTCAGAAGCAATCTCTTAAGGCTGTTGATTCATCTAAAAGGAAGTTACTCGTAGAGCTTCAGGAAAGCACGCCGGTAGACACTGGTGAAGCGCGTGATGGCTGGAGAGTAACTAGTAAGGGTCTAGAGAACGATGTGGAGCACATAATTGCTCTAAATGAAGGCCACTCTCCTCAAGCCGAACCTAATTTTATCGAGCACTCTGTCTTAAAGCTCGGTCTGAAAATAAATGGTTCGATAGTACAGTTTAAGTGAGTTTGTGCCCGTGAGGTTGGCTTATGCCTTCTTTCACGGGCTTTTTAATGAGGATAACATGACCGGTGTCATAGTACCAGTTACCTCAGATTCAGCGGCAGCTAAACGTGATTTACGACAAGTTGAAGCGTCTCTGGGAAGAATCGACGATGCCACCAGGTCTGTTGGGCGTACACTCAAAAGCACTTTTTCGAATATAGGTGCAGCCGCCGGCCTGGCAGGCTTGGTTTATGGTTTAAAATCAGCTGTTGATGAATACCAACAGATAGAGAACAAGATCGCTCTAGTTACAGGGCGAACAAAAGAGCTTGTATCCGCACAGATGCAAGTGTTCAAATTAGCTGCAGACACGCGCTCTTCGGTAAGTGCCACTGCAGGTCTTTATAGCTCTATGGCCAGAGCTTTGAGGTCCTCACAAGTAGGTACTGTAAAGGTTCTTGAAGCCACTAAAGCAATCCAAGAGGCTGTGATTGTATCAGGTGCTTCGGAGGCCAGCGCTTCTGCAGCCATAATGCAGCTCAATCAGGGTTTATCTGCAGGAGCTTTGCGTGGCGAGGAGCTGAACTCTGTTATGGAGCAGACACCTCGCATTGCGCAAGCTATTGCTGATTCCCTCAAGGTAAGCACAGGCCAGTTGCGCATACTTGGTGAGCAAGGTAAGCTTACAAGCAACGTCGTTTTCAGCGCGATTCTGGCGCAAGCACAGAATATCAACAAAGAATTCCAGGCGATGGCGCCTACCATTGGTCAATCGACAAATCTTCTGACCGACGGAATAAAGCAGTTTGTTTCTCAATTCGACAAGGGGTTGGGGCTTTCTGCGTCGCTTTCTAAGTACATGCAGTCTACTGCTAAGTATGTATCTGCAGCTGCCGACAACGCTTTCCAACTTGGCACTAATGTCGCAGTCACTGTAAGACGCGTTAAGAACTTGGTGTCGTTAATCTCTGCACCAGTCGCTTCCATATTCGGTAGCCTTGCTACACAGTTTGCCCAGGCCTTGCCACAGATAAGGTTTACAGACACGTTTAAGGGAGACCTGAACGAGTTCATCAGATACTTTGATAGGACGTTCTTAGGCAACTTCATACGTGGTTGGAAACAGTTCCGTTTTATTGACCTCGTAACAGTCGAGTCTGATGTTGAGAAGGCTATAAGAACTTTAAAGCGGCTGAGTCCTAAATATTGGGCAGCTAGCGGATTCGACAGAAAGAGTATTGTAGAGCTCTTCTCAGCGCGGAACATTCTTGAGTACTCTAAAGCATTTGGTGTGCTTGCTAAAGCCGTTGCGTCCAATATCACAACCATTGGCGGTAATATCGAAGGGTTTGCCAAACGACTTAACGCCAGTATATTCAGCTTGTACCGCTATTGGGGCGGTGCTAGTGATGCGTTCGTATCCTTCACAGCCGGCTCTTTTGAGAATCTCACACAAACAATTGCTGAAATAACTCGCGGCTTGTTTGGGCTAACTGCACGCTTTTGGGATATCAGAGGGCTGATTGTACAGAATTGGTATCCCGGCATACGAACAATGATCCACGCCTTCAAAGAGGCTGGTATACCTGCTTTGAGAGCCTTTGCCAAAGCTACTGTAGAAGTTGTCCTGTACGCTATCAAGTACTTCACAGCTTTCGGCGAAGCCATTTCTGAAATCTTCAGAGCCAAGTCTTTCAAGAGCATGGCTGCGGACGTGTTTGACTTGATCTTTGGAATCTCAGATGCTATAAGCAACTTGGCCGACTTTGACAGCCCGCTGAAGAAGATCGAGAATTTTGCTAAGAAAGTTATTTATTACTTCTTCACAATATACGACGAAGTGATCGGTAACTCTTGGTGGACAGACACTGTGCTGGCAATTATCAACAGCTCTGCAACGCTTTGGGAGAAATCGAAGACTGGCATCGTCAAATTCTACAACAATTTCACAGGTTACTTCAGGTCGATTTACAACAACATCTCAGGCTCCTTTAAGAACTCACTGCGAGTACCTGAAATCAAATTCAACGTAATGCAGTCGAAGAGCAGTTTCGAGAAACTCTACGACTTAGCGCGTGCTACCTTTGCAGATATGAAGCGTTCAGCTTTGGACTTTGCAAAAGAATACCCGTCAATATTCTCAATGGCCATTATCGGCATAGCCGGCATAATTGCAAAGCTGGTGCTGCCTTTCTCATCTATCGGCACAGTGCTGTTGGCCTCTCTTGGCACAGAGCTCGCGCTTAACTCAACAGTTCTTGCGGATTCAATTTTCAAGAGTTTGTTCGATGCTTCGGCTATAAACGCAGCTGCTACTAAGTTTGGTGAAACTATTGGCTTCCTTGTGACAGCCTCTCTCAAAAGTCTTCCAGAGATACTTACAGTGATTCTTGGCGGAGTGGCTAGTGCCTTCCGAGGGTTCTTGACCAATATCGGCTTCATGGTCGGTGACATCTTCACTAGTATTTTCTCCATCGCTGACAAGGTCGGGCTTGGCACTCCGTTAGGCCTGATAGGCGCTTTGCTATTTGGCGCAGGTGCTGCGCGTCTTGCCGGTCAAACAGATCTGGTCAAGAAGGCTACAGCTCCCTTGAAATACATCGTCGGTCTGTTTAAAGACGGTGAAGATGACAAGGGTAAAACCATAAAGGCTCCTCTTGGGGCTATCGGTTCATGGCTATTTGGCACTTTCGGTGTCGCACGTGTGGTCGGCTCCATAGGGCTGGTTACTAGCGCCCTTGGTATCTTTGACAATCTGTTTATCAATTCGCCACTCGCTGAACTTGCCGCCAACGGCGGTTTGCTGTACCTCTTGTTTGCAGGTAACAAAGGCTTCGATAAGATCAAGACATCTGTAGTAGACGCCGCAATCCTGCCTGTTATCACATCCATAAAGACTCTCGCTGCAAAGAATAGCAAAACGATTTTTGATTTGTTGTTTGGAAGCGGGACTTTTGGCGATAGAGTCGCCGACTTTGGCAAAGCAGTTTTCACCAAGATAAATACCAGCGTTGTGGACTTCGCAACACCGTACGTATCTGCGGGTGTCGACTTTCTTACAACAGCCTTTCTTGGTAAGGACCCTAAAGCCACTCTGTCAAATGTTAAGAAGCAATTCTCAGACATTGCAGGCACTGTATCAGCGCAAATCAATAAGGCCAGCGCTTCCATGGGTCTCTCGTCTATAATGTCGAGCTTCAGCGGTATCTTCGCGGGTTCCCAGAACTACTCGCGTAAGTATAGCAATCTGATGGCCTCCACATTCGGGGCAACTCAGCGGCAGGCATCGTCGGCTTCGAAGTTTGCAGAAACTATTGGTGGTGATCAAGGTCTGCTCGGTCGCATGTTCCTTGGCAAGTATGGCAAAGCTATTCTCGTTGGCAGCATCCTGTCGGTTTTTGCTACCTTCACAATGGCTGCAACAACCACGCAGAAATCGCTTGAGGACCTCTCGCTGACTGAGCAGATAAGCCGCGACTTTGAGGCGTTGAAGAATAACAATCCTGTTGCAGCGGTACTTTTGGCTTCATTACCTCTTATTGCAGCAGCCGCTTTCTTGTTTAGACGACAAATCGGTTCTCAGCTGTCGAAGGTCTTTGATGTAAGCAACATTAAGCGTTGGTCCACGACTTCCATAGATGCTATAAGGGCAGTAGCTGCAAAGCGCAAGGCACTGTTGGCTGGTGTTGGCGCAGGGGCTGTTGGCGCAGGGGCTGGGTTTCTCACAACGGGTAGCTTAGTAGACGCCATAAGTCTTGGTGTCCTTGCAGCGCAATTCGGTTTCTTCATACGTAAGGCGCTTTATAAGGCTGTGGCATGGGCCTTCTCGACTGTTTTCTCTGCAGCCGTGATGGTGCCTCTGTTCAAGATCGCGGCGGTTGCGTTAGGTGCTCTGTCACTTGGTGGTATGGCGTACATATTCCTGTTCGGTGAGAATGATTTCTTGACGGATATGGATTTGGCGATTGACAAGATGAAGGAGTTCTTCGGTTTTAAGAACAAGAATTCTAAGTCTACCAAGCTGTCTGAGGAGCAGACGAAAGCGGTGCAGGATGCTGGTATTAGCCTCTCGTATGATCTATCCAAAATTGATCCCAAAAAGATTGCTACAAAGGACAGAGACCGCCTCGATGCCACGTTGGAGAAGCTCAAGGAATCTATAACTCAGGCTGCTGAAGAGCAAGCCCTACTAGGCATCACAACTGAGGACACAAAGAACAACATTCGCCAGCTTGATAAGAGCCTGGCAAATCTTGTGTCGAAGATAGACGCACGCAACTCGCTCAAGTCTGGCGACCTCGCAAAACAAATTCAGGATATTTCAAACCGTGATCCTAAGAGTCTAGCTGGCAAATTTGTGCTAGCTCTCGACCAAACTGCGCTTGACTTTGAATACACAATTCGTGAGTTCTCGCTAAAACTTCTTAGATTCGCTTCCGACAAAGACTCAAAGGGTGCGGTTACACGCGACCTTGAGGCGCTTACAAAGCTTAAAGACACTCGCTTCAATGCTAAGTTTGTACCTCTGTCTCCTGACGATAGACAGGCCGTAGATCTGTCGAAAGAACTACGCACCTTCAAGTACACCAATGATCAGCTAATGACTGAGATCGGTGTCTTGGAGAATGCCTACCGCGAAGCTTTCACTGAGGTTGCAAAAGCAGAGAACACACTGTTCGGTCGGGTCGATAAGCTGTCTGAGGATGATCAGCGAAAGTTTGACCTCAGATTTACTAGAGATATTCTGCTTGATTCGTACAACAAAGCTAAGCTGTTTGATAAGCAGTCTGCTAAGGCAGCTGATTTCAAGCAACAAATCGAAGAGATAAGCGCTTCTTTTAATGCTCTGAACATCAGCTTTGATTCAAAAGAATTGTCGTTGAAAGACGATGATGCCATGGATCGTGCAAAGTTCTTGGCTGCACAGTTACGAATCCTTGCAAAAGAATTCGAAATGACTGCAGACCTTGCGGAGCGTCGCGAGATAATCTTGCGAGTCACAGAGATCAGGAGCCAGGTTGAAGATCTCAAGTTCAATGCTGAGAAATCGAACCCTGCTGTTCGTAAACAGTTCCAGCTCGAAGACCTTGCAAATCAAGCGGGTATTGCAGTATTCAGCAAAGAAACCTACCAACGTCTCTCTGATGCAGATGCTGAAGCGCTCAATGCAACACTGCTTCAGATAATCCAAAAGCGTAAGGACATCCAAAAGAAGTTTCAGGGTGATGCGGCTAGCCTGAATCCTTTGACTGGTGAACGGTTGCTATCACTTGGAGCAACAAAGTCTATTGAGTCTGAAACTGCAGCTATTGATCAAGCCACCCGAGAGTTCACAGCACGCGTTAAGGAAGCTGCTGGACGGTCTGCTAAGGGCAACAAGATCGCAATGCAAGAGCTCGCCTCTAGCGTCGGTCTTGACTTTGATGAGCTTGTTATTGCCAAGGGTTACGATGCAGCTGTGCAAGCTGTCAAGCGTGCGGAGGGTCTCTCTGAAAAGATTAAAGACGCCACCAATCCAGCAGAGCTCCGGACAAACTTGCGCAATTACAAAAACTTACTTGATCAACTCAAAGAAGCACCTACTACTGCTAGTGAAGTTTTGAATCAAGCTAGCAGTATCTCTGGCATACAGCTTGAGGACATTACGAAACTAGCGCCTAAAGCTTTTGAAGCGCTTAGAACGCTTGCCTTCCAAGGTATACAACAAGAAAAGGCTTTCTCAAAGCTTGATGCGTCAGCTTCAAGAGCGCAGTTCGCCAATTATCTTACAGCTAAGGCAAAACAAGCAAAGGACGCTTTTGCCATCATGCTGTCGACCATCGGCAACACTGTCGCTAAAACCGTCACAATTCTTGAGGGCTTCGGTGTAAGAGACGAGTGGCGCATAGCCTTGTTTGAAAAAGAGGATCTCAAACGTTTCACTCAGATACAAGTGGAGCTTGAGAAACTCAAGAACGAGCGTCTTACGCTGTCCCCAGAATCTGCTCGTTTCCAAGCGACTGCTAAGGAGATTGTAAGGCTCCAGACCGAGGCTGATATTTTGTCAAAGAAGTTCGAATCCTTTGATGAAGTCGTTGCCAATGTCAATGATACATTAGGTCTAAGTCTCTCTAAGAGCGTTTTCGCCAATCTACCTGAAGAACTCCGTAAACAACTTTCCTCTACTGCATTTGACCAACGCTCGAAGGTACTTAACACAGCTCCAAATGACGCCTCAGGGTTGCTTGGTATCGACAACGAGAATAAGGTACTTGCTGCGAGATTCAGCAAACTTATTCTGGAAGCAGGTACTGAGTTCAGTGTTGCACTACAGTCTCTACCTTATGAGACGCGTGACAGTCTTATCTCAAAGATATCCGAAGCTTTGCCTGAAGGTTCTGATTTACGAGGTGAGCTGCTCAAGCTTAGCCGTGATATCTTGCTGGATCTGGCTAAATCCGCTCTGGACATTGCCAGGCAAGAAAAGTTGTTCAATACAGGAGTTGGAAACCAAAAGTCGTTGGAGCGGTCTAAAGACAACTTTGCAAACAGCGTGGTTGGTAAGTCAAACAACCCAAACGCCGCTCTTTTAGGTAGTGCGAAGAAGTTCGGTCTGTCACAAGACGCGGCTGACTTTAATCTACTTGGACGCGAACAACGTGCACGTGTTGAGTCAATGCTGTCCAAAGGTCTTGCTGCAGTCGATAAACTTCAAGTCGAAGCTGATGAAAACACCCGTAGGTCTTTACAACTTTACGTCAACTCAATAAAGTACGAAGTCGAAAGCTTACTTGAGTCTGCTGCTAAGGACATCTCGATAACCACAAGAGAAGCCGGAGCTGAATTTTCTACCAGCGTCTCTGGAGGTTTTAAAGAGGCTTTGAGTGGACTTCTGAAGGGCGCTTCTGATGAAGGTTCCTCAGTGTTCAAAACCTTTGTCAGCAAAATCCTCGACACCTTCACATCAAATGTAATCGACACTTTTGTCAGTGGTCTGACTAATGCGGTATCGGGGAAAGATTCTTTCCTTATGAAGTCGCTACAGAGCATTGGCGCCAATATGTTCGAGTTCGGTGCGAAAGCTTTAAGTGGTCTGCTACCTACAGGAGACTCCGGCGGGCAGTCGTCATCTAATCCAGTTGTGTCTGCGATTAGTACGTTGGGTGTGACGCTTCTGGCGCCTCTGGTAGCAATGCTGGGATTGACGGCTACCTCCACAGGCTTTGATCTGTTAGGTGTTTCGGTTGAACAAGCTCAGCTCATTTACTTGGGCACTCTCGGCATAACAATCCCAGCAGCTATTGCAGCGTCTACCGCAGCTATTGTTGCAGCTATTGCAGCAAGTGCGGCAGCTTCTGCAGCCGGCGGTGCGCTGGGTGGCGTTGGTGGCTTTCTAGGTGTATTTGCAAACGGTGGCCGAATATCAGGCCCGGGTACCGGTACTTCAGACAGCATTCCAATATGGGCGTCTAATGGCGAGTACATGGTGAACGCGAAGGCCACCAAGAAGTTCTTGCCAGTGCTCGAAGCAATAAACAGCGGTCGTATACCTAAGTTCGCTGATGGTGGTTTTATTGGAAGTGGTTTGATAAATGACCGCTCTAAACTGTCGAGAGCTGGAGGCGGTGATCCGTCAAGCAATACCCAAATGTTCAACATCAACATAACCGGCGACATCAGTAGGCAAACTAAGTCGACAATCTACGAGATGATACCTCAAATTGCGGCTGGTGTGAACAAACGAAATAGAGAAAAGGGTTGATATGTATGGCATTTATGATGGTACGCGAGTAATCGCAAAATTTGTGGCGCCTCTTAGCATCATCAGTAATGTACCTGTTGCCATCACACAATCTGCAAGCCTCAAGATTCATGCTCAACGTTACTCAACTCAAAGATGGGAGATTTCAGCTAACCTGGAACCTCTCAGCTTTGGGGCTGAGTACCTCATGGCGCTGTTAGTAGCTAATGGCCACTTTAATCCAATTGATGTAGTCGTGCCTCAGAATTACGGCGTGATTAATCGTAGGACTTCTGTGTCCATTTCTACAGCAGCGACTGGATCTATAGGCGAGTCAGATGTTGATGTGGTTGGCAATAGCGGTTTGATACCGCTGGGTACATTCATAAAGTTCGGTAACCATAATAAGGTTTATATGGTTACAAACGACCGTGTTGGTGATGGGCCTATGGGGATTTACCCCACCCTGAGAACTGCGGTCACAGGTATTTCTTTCAAGCACCGAGATGATGTTATCGCAAAGTTCATGATGGACAGTGATACAGCTATCGGTATGAGCTACACTGATGGCGTACTGATGGATATTGGTACGATTAAATTACTAGAGGATTTATGATTGAATTTTCTGAGGCTATTCAAGTTTTGCTGGCAGGGCGTTCCTCTGAAGCTTTCTATCTCGTCAAAATCGGCAATAGCTTCAGAACCAGTCATAGCAGCAATGTAACTGTTGGTTCTGACACGTATATTGCTGACGGTTCCATTCTAGAAGTCACTCCGGCGGAATTCTCTTCCGTTACAGATAAACAAGAATTCAGTGTTGCAGTAGCGGACGTAGACAATTTCTTGTCTGACAAGATTACAGCGGGTATCATTGGTCTAAAGGTTGAAGCCCGAATAGGCTTTATAAATCCTGCCACAGGTGTTGCTTTCACAAGCTACGCTGATACGTTCTTCTTGTACCGGAGTGCTGTTGATAGGGTTGAATTACAAATCGCTACGGGTAGTAGAGGCAAACGCAATTTCGTAATTGTTTGCACTAGTCCTCTACATGATCTTGACCAAATAAGGGCTGTTTACACAAGCCAAGACTACGCTAATAGTGTGTTGCCTGGCGACACATCTTATAGCCAAGTCTATCAAGGATCCGGTCAAATAAATCTAAAGTGGGGTAAACTATAATGTTTTGGCTAGTCGTACAAATCGCAATCGCTGCTGGTTCCATAGCTTACCAGCAATCTCAAGCGCGAAAACAAAGAAAGAAAGCTGCTGAACAAGAAGAAGCTCGTAAGGGTTTTGAAATCGTTGTTGAAGGTGAGACTACTCCGTTAGTGCTACCTTATGGTCGAGTCAAAGTGGGAGGTGCCAGAGTATGGCATAATGTAGCTAACAGTTACAAATACGTAGCTAACAACTCCGACAAAGTATTTCTAGCGGGTTCTCCCGACGTGCCTCCAGGAACCTACGAAGAATACTTTGCAAACGAGGGCGGCGCCTATACTCAAACAACGTCTTACGGGGCGATACCTGGCAGCTCCTTGACAAAGGACATAGCGGGCTCAAAGAATGAGTTTCTGTTCTTCCAGCAGGCCTTATGTGTTGGACCAATCAACAGAGTGTATGACGTAATCATTGATGGTGACAGAGACATTGATGACCCGTCTCTGGGCTCTACTGCAGTCACGACGTCAGGTGGCAAGATTGTCACGAAGACTACTAGTTTCAAAGCTGCTCTTCGCATAGATGTTCACAACGGTGTGGCGCCAGTTGCTGACACACTTACAGTAGCTAACTTCCCTGAAAGAGCCACTGCCAGGTTTCCCAACGCAGCTTACGCTTCAGTCTTTGCAAAGCTTAACCGTGATGACCCGCAGTTTAACGGCGTTTTTGATGTTCAGTTCATAATGGAGGGCTTGATACTTCCTAAGGTGGTCGGCGGTGTTTTGGGCACGCCTGAGTACTCCACTTCACCTGCCTACGCACTATTACACTACTTGCTTTCGCCTTTTGGAAAGAACCTGCTTCCTGAAGACATCGATTTAAGCTCGTTTGAGTCGGTGCATAACCGTAGTTACAGGACAGTGGTACCGTCGGCAAAGGTTGGTGGTAAGATTTGGAGACCCACTGACGGCTACCGAAATGTTGGCACACGTGCGTTACCTCGCTACGAAACAAATTTGGCGATAAAGACGTCAGACAAGATTAGAGACAACATCACCAAGCTTCTCTCTTGTCTCGGCCCCACCGCAACACTGCCTTATATTCAGGGCAAGTATCGTCTTGTATTCCAAGATCCGGATACTAACGCAGGCATCGTGGTTGCTGGTACGATAACAGATGACGACATTGTTGATGAGTCTGACATCAACATCTCTTGGCCTGGTGGAGACGATCGTTTCAACTACGCAACTGTTCGTTTCAATAATGCCGAACTTGACTTCAGAGAGGACTCGGTCTCGTGGCCTCCGAAACGCACTGGTACTTACTTCTATGGAGTTGACGGTAATTTGTACCCTATAGTGGACGGCTGGGACGACACTAAGGCCGGTGGCCAAAAACTTAACAAATATGCCGTCTGGACTGGATCTTCCAATAGCGCTAGCTTTGCCTGGAAATTTGTTGCGATTAACTCTGGCGTACATACTGTATACTTTACTGCCGGTGGTAGTTGCTCCGTTGTTGCAAAGGGTGTTAGTAGCACCCACAACAATATAAACACCGTAAAGAACTTTGCAATATCAGCTAACAAGGATGAAGTAATCTCCATTTCTGGTAGTGCCACTTGTACTGCAGACCTTAAGGGTTTTGCAGCTTATGTGGTGGATTCGGTCGGTGTGACTGTTTGGACGTCCAGATCACCTGCTTATACAGATTTTGTAACCTACACCCAGAGTGACGCGATTTATCAGCAATTGTTAGCTGAAGACAATGGTGTAGAACTTGAGGCATCCATAACAGCAGATGGCATCGATAACGTATATCATGCACTGGCGAGAGCCGAAGAGACTGTCAGGTCTAGTAGATCTGCAGTACAAATCGAACTTAAGTATCGCGTGCGAGAGAAGTATTACACGCCAGGCGATTATCTGCTGATTAACTCCGACATCTTAGGTGTGTACAACAAGTATTTCCGAGTAGAGACGTCTCGCATGACGGATGCGGTTTCGGCAGAGCTTGCTCTAGTTGGGTTTGATGCTGCACAATTGGCCTGGAATGTACCGGACAACGTGTATGAAAAGCCAAAGAGTCTTTTTGACTTCAAGCTTGTAGCGCCTTATTCGGTTTCATTCACTAAGAGCAGCAACGTACTAACGTCATCTGCTGGTACAGTGTCTTGGGCGTCTGCCAATGACTCTAGAAATACTGGTTTCATTGTGTACGTCAACGTCTCTGGAGACTACGACAGCAATGGTCTTCCGCTGTTCAGAGAAGTCGGGCGTACTGTAGACAACTCCTACGAGCTACCGGCAATAAAGGAAAAGGCCGGCCGTGTTGCAGTCAGGGCGTATAGCGGCAGTGCAATGTCCGAGATGATTGAATCCGGACCTATCCTGTTCAACACTAGAGATCTTCAACTTACCTCATCAGAGATCGGTTTCATTAGAAACAAAGCTAATGAATATGTTCCGGGTGAAATACTTATCACAGCTGCTTACAGTGGCTACGACAATCCATCTGTAAAGTGGTTTGAGGATACCGCTGAGATAACGGTTGTTGGTAATGTATTGACGCTAGCTCCGTTTACAACAGGCTCCTTCAAGAAGTTCAAGGTTTATGTTGAGGAGCTTGGTGATTCGAGCACTCGGATTGAAAAAGAGTTGACGCTGTTTTCAATCGAGGAGGGTAAGGATACAACCTCCATGATGCTTACGCAAGAGATCGCCATACTGCCGGCTAACTACGCAGGCGCTGTCTCTGATTACTCTACTGGCACTACCACACTGACTCTCATGGAGGGCTCAAATAACGTAACAGCTGGATGGACAATCACACGTACTTCATCTTCGAGTGTTGCGTCGACTATTGCGGGTAATAGTGCCTACAATCACTCCGTCACAGGCCAACCTTCGGTAGTTTTTCAGGTAACCGCGCTTACTGAGGATTCAGGGTATATTGACATAGTTGCAACAAAAGGCTCGGCCACACTCACCCGACGTTTCAGTGTAAGCAAACTCAAGACAGCGGCTTCTTCATCCTACGCACTTATCACCGTATATGCTGAGCGTCCTGTACAACCTTTAGCACCTACTGGCGGTAAATACACAGCGGCCACTGATACCTTTGTGTCGCCTGACGGTTGGTCTAGAACGCTCCCTGCTCTGAGCTTTGCGCCTATCTGGGGATCTTCTTTTGCATTCGTGTCACCTGATGCTTCCGTTGAACTGGATGGCGGTCCTTGGTCTACCCCGGTGCTCATTGCAAGTCCCGTAGTGAACGGTCGACGCACTGCCGTACTACAACTATACAAGTGGTCGTCAACACCTCCGACTACTTACCCGGTAGGTACCTCTACTTACAACTGGCAAACAGGCTTATTTACAGACCCTTCCTTCAACTCAAACGGCTGGACCACCACGCCTGGAACGCCTTCTCCTGGCATGTCACTTTACGTGGTCAGGCAGATATACACCAACATCGATACGTCTACTGAGAGTGTGGTTACTTGGAGTGCGACAACTTATTCAGTTCTGTCTCAAAGCGGGCTGGATGGTAGCAATGCGATAGCTCTTAAGTTAAACGTCAACGCAAATTTGTTTAAGTTTGACAAAGACGGGCTCGGCTCTCCGATATCCCAAACCTTAACCTTCAATACTGTACTGTCGAACATCTCTGGTACACCCACCCTTGTATGCACACGTTACAACGCGTCAGGAGGATCTCTTGGTACAGTCGCACTAGGTGGTTCCGGATTATCAAGAACGTTGACAATAGCGCAATTCGGCACTGCAGCATATGCTGTTATCACCTCCACACTCAGCGGGTACAGTGATCAGATTACTGTTTACAGAAGCGCTGATGGAGCTACTGGTAGCGCAGCGGTCGTAGGCTATCTGACAAATGAGAGCCACACGGTTCCTGCCGACTCTGGCGGCGTTGTGTCTGCGGGTAATCTCGCTGCCGCAGCAGGTGCTTTTAAGGTATCCTTTGGTACCACTGATGTAACCAGCAGCAGCACTTTCTCTAAGTTCAGTCAATCTGGACTTGTGGGTAGTATTGACGCAGCGGGTAACTACACTATCAGCAGCATGTCCGCCGACACAGGTTATATGGTCCTCAGAGCCGTATATAATGGGGTTACGATTGAGAAGACTTTCAATGTCTCTAAGGCTCGTCAAGGCGCAGCGGGTGAATCAGCTACAGAAAACTTGTATGCGGTGCTGTCCAACGAGAACCACACATTCACGGCGTCTGCAGATGGTACAGTAAGTAACTATGGTGGTAGCGGTACAACCATACGCGTGTTTGAGGGCGTTACTGAGCTTACATATGACGGTGTTGGTACTTCAAATGGTACTTACTTCATCGGTATGGCACCCTCGGGTGTCACGTTAGGTACGCTGTCGGCAAACGGCGATTCAGCGGACATGAGCGCGGTGTCTGCGTTCGTTGCTTCTTCTGGCTCAATCGTATACACGATTGTTGGTAAGCTTCTTGACGGTACTCCTTTTAACTTAACAAAACAACAAAATTTCTCGAAGGCTTTAGCTGGTGTTGGAGGTGCTGCAGGTTCTGCTTTCTGGTTGACAAGGTCAGCAGCTTCCATTAGGAAGTCTATTAGCGGCGTGTTGACGCCTAGCGCTCTGACATTCAACGCAATTCAGTCGAGTGGCTCAACACCGTCTCCTTACTCTGGTCGTTTCAGAATAAGTGTCGACACAGGCGCAGGGTATACTGAGAGCTACGCAAGCATTGTCAATGAGACCACAACAAACTTCACGATACCCTCCAACTGTATAAGCCTAAAGGTCGAGTTATTCAGTGATGCTGCCTTTACAAATTTAGTTGATTACGAGATAACCCCAGTAGTGCTAGACGGGCCTAAGGGCGATTCAGGGATAAGCGCGATACTAAGCAACGAGAGTCATTCTGTGCCATCCGATGCGCAGGGGAATGTTCTGTCTTATGCTAACTCAGGTACACTGATTTATGTGTATGACGGATCTACTGCTCTTGATTTCGATCAGGCTGGCGCAAGCGCAGGGACCGCTGGTAAGTGGGGCTTCACGACGACTGTTTCAAACATAGGTTCACCAACCGTTTCAGACGTGGGTTTTCCGGCTTCTGTGGCCGATCTCTCAGGTATGACTTCGGACAGTGCGGCAATTACCTACAACATATTCGGAAAGAGCCTGGCGGGTAATTCGTTTGCACTCACAAAGACACAAAGTATAACAAAGTCGAAGCAGGGACCCCAAAGCTCCTCTTTCTGGGTGTCATCGTCAGCGGCTGTAATTCAGAAAAGTAACACATCTGTTTTGAATCCATCTAGCGTTAGATTCTCTGGCTTCAAGAGCACTCAGGGATTGCCTGAGACTTACGCGGCAAGATTCATAATCCAGACGTCTACAGACGGTACTAACTACACCACTCAGTACACTTCAGGGGCGGATGAGACCTTCAAAGACTATAGTATTTCCGCCAATGTCAAGTCAGTTAAGGTATCGATGTATGCGGCCGGCGGTGTGAGTACCTTGTTGGATAGTCAGACTGTGCCAGTTGTACAAGATGGCGCAACAGGTCCCAATGGCTTAAGATACGGTGCAATGACAATGTACCGTTGGTTGCTTAATAAACCTACAACCTTTCCATCAGGAAATTCTACCTATACGTGGGCCTCAGGCGTATTTACCGTTCCGTCAATAACTAACGGCTGGTCGATAACACCGCCTGCAGCTGTGCTTGGCAGTACTCTGTGGGCAACTACAGTTACCTTTACTGACTCCGGCTCATCGGCTACTTCAGCCATCACCTGGGCCGTCACTGACTGCTTTGCAGTGTCGTACGCAGGTACCAACGGTTCCAACGGTACGAGTAGTGCCAGAATTGACATCTTCAGAAGGTCACCGACAGATAACCCGTCAGCTCCTAATGCAACGGCGTCTTATGACTTTGTTTCAGGTGTTTTAAACAATCTGACTAATGGGTGGTCCACGACTTGGCCTACGGGAATTGATCCTGTGTATGTTCGTAGTGTTTCTGTTACAGGATCAGGTACAGTAAACATACTACCTGCCAACTGGAGCTCTGCTGTTAAGATTGTTGAAAACGGCCTTAACGGTTCTAATGGTTTCAACACAGCGACCATATTCGTATTCAAGCGAACCACTCTTAACAACCCACCTCCTCCCCCAGGCACAGTAGTCTACGAATTTGCAACAAAGCAAGTTGTGTCTGGCGACTTAGACGGGTGGACGACAAGCTTACCCACTACAGGTGGTCCTTATAGATGGATGTGTGTAGCAACGGCCAACAGTACGTCAGCTACAGACCAAATTCTGAATGCTGAGTGGTCGGCACCTGCTCTGGTCAGTCAGGATGGTGTTAATGGCGTCAACGGTACCAAAACGATAACGCTTTCGGTCTACAGATGGCTATCTTTCCAACCCACTACTAACTCTCCCTACGGCACATACTCTTGGACAAACAACACCGTAACCTTCATCGACGCGCAGGGTTGGACTTTCTATGTACCTACTAATCCCGGTACTCCTGGTATAAGTCTTTGGCAATTGACCAAGACATTTACGACTGATGCGTCAGACAACGTAACCTCTGTAAGCTGGGCAGGTGTCACACCGGTTGCTGTAAGCGCCAACGGTACAAATGGCACAGCGGGTGTGAATGGCTTTCAAAGTACGGAAGTGGTTGTTCATAGGTGGGATGGAAGTACGCCTGCTATATCAGGTACATCTACATACAACTGGAGCACCGCGTCTTTCAATGTCAGCCCTAATGGTTGGTTTCCGAATCCAGGTGCTGGAGTTCCCGGCCTCAACTTGTATACTGCAAGAGTGAGAGTCACTGATAGCGCAACTGCAAACACTACCAACTTCAACTGGGACGGCGCTACTATAACCGTCACCGGATATAAAGCCGTAGACGGTGCGACTGGCCCTCAGGGTCCACAGGGGCCGCTAGGACCACAAGGCTCACAAGGCCCTCAGGGTCCACAAGGCCCACAGGGAAGCCAGGGTAATACAGGTCAAACAGGTATTAGTGCAAGACGAGCCTATACAATATCGATTGCTGACACACTGAGCACACCTGGAGCTACGACTGGGATAAACTCAGTTCCTGCAGGCTACTCTTCGATTGCTGGTGTACCGACTCCAAATACAAACGAGAAGCTTTTTCAGAGCGATGGTCTTTACAATCCGGCCACTGATATTGTCACTTGGGGTACTCCGTACATCAGTAGTCTACGTGTCGGCTCTTTGTCCGCCATAACTGTTAATACAGGTGGCCTTAGTGTGACAGGCAATCTAACAATGAGTAGCAGCGGTATGATAAACGCTGGTTCATTTGTTGGTTGGTCTTGGCCTACTAGTGGTAGAGGGTTTCATTTAGGGCCTGAAGGTATACTGCTTGGTAGACCTAATAGTGGCGCTTACATGCAGATAACTGCTGACGGTAATCTGTATGCACCTGCATTCAGTATCGTCAATGGCGCGGCCACGTTTAGCGGTACACTAAGCGGCGCAAATGGTACTTTCTCAGGAACAATCAGCGCAAGCACTATCACAGGTAGTACTATCACTGGTGGCCTGATACGTACTGCTGATAGCGGTAAACGCATAGCTCTTAACGAAGGCGGTTCCAACGACCTGGTCTTCTACTCCAACCTACCAGGCTCGCTGCAAATAGTCGCCAGAATCGGTGACAACTACGACAATGGCGATTTCTTAGGCTATAGTATTGGCAGATTCGGCTTTGTTTCTAGCTCAATAAACGGCGTCTACGGATTGTCAGGTTCTGGTAGCGGCGGCGTATTCTCTTCAGCTACAGGTACCGGTGTTTTTGGCTTTAGTGATACAGGGTACGCGGCGCTCTTCAGGACTGGAGCCTCTAAGACCAACGGGCAGATCATACTACTTGGTTACAACGACATGACCACCTTTCAAGATCTGATACCTAATGTCGTTGTTTCAGGCCCCTCTCCAAGAGCGCTAGCATTGGGAGTAGGACCTAACGGTTCGCTACGAATTGCTGATCATAACAGCATCGGGACAGTGCTGGATACTTCCCATGTAACTGTTTCAGCGTCGGCGCCCAGCGGCGGTAACGACGGCGACATCTGGATTCAAACATGAAAAGCTTTCTTAAAGTTAATGGTGTTTGGCGAGATCTCAACAAAGTACAGTTCAACAAAAATGGCACCTGGTATAAGCCTCGTAAATTGTGGATAAAGCTCGGCGGTGTCTGGACTCAGATGCTTGACGCTTTGGCCCCAACGTTCGCAAGAGTGGGCGACGACGGTTTCCTAGACAGCACTTCGATAGAATGGCGTTCCGACGGGTCAGTCGATGCGGGTGAGAATTCACCCTGGCTGAACTCTGTGGCTGCTGGTAATGGCAACGGTTTCTGGATACGTATTCCCTCGCATGTGGGAGTGTCGTGCAACAGAGGGCCGCAGAACACGTGGTACCAGATGAGTTCTGCTTTGCGATTGTCAAGAGCTGCAGGTCAGTACTTCATCAACGGTACTTACCAGGTATCTAGCGATGGTGGCGCGACAATCCTAGGTTCTGGTACTTGGTATCTAGCCGGCGAACTATAAGACAAATCGACTATCTCAATCGAAAACGGCTCGCAGGTAGCCCTTCAGGAAGGCCCCGACTGGTAGGCAGGTTCATCGACCCTCACACGCATTTTGCGAGGGGATGCCTGCCCCATGGCGTGGGCGCCGGAGGCACCTCGGGCCGCTTTTCTTCGTTTATTTGTTCATCTCGAAGATGCTGCGAAAGCGACTTCACGTTCGGGAACCCGTTAACTTAACCCTTAAACGCTCCCCCGGACATAAGCATGAATACTGAGAATATTCTTCTTATATTCTTAGTCAGTACAGAGGATTGTTATGTTACCTATCGTTGCAAGCCTTTTGTCGAACGGCCTGAGCCTCCTGGGCAACGCAGTTTTGGCTAAAGGGAAAGATTGGGTTGAAGCGAAAACCGGTGTGGATCTTACGAGGGAGTCTCTGAGTCAAGAGGATCTGACCAAGCTCCGTATTGCCGAGATGGAACACGAAGAAGAGCTTCTACGAATCAAACAGAATGACGACCGGATCAGTCTGGAGTTTGAGCGGATGAAGCTGGACAATGTAAAAGATGCCAGGTCTATGCAGGTCACGGCTCTGTCTCAGAATGACTGGCTGGCCAAGAACTTTGTGTATCTTTTCATTGCCATCTGGTCAGTGGCCGCGATGGTGTTCATCGGCGCAATAACATTTGGCGATGTCCCTGAAAATAACCAGCGCTTTGCTGATACCATTCTAGGCTTTGTGCTAGCCACTGTCCTTGGTGGTATTTTCCAATACTTACTCGGGACTACGCCGCAGTCTAAGGCAAAAGACAGCACTATCCAGAATCTTGCGGAGAAAGCATTATGAGCTTAGGTAAGGAACAAGAAGCCTTCAGTCGTCACCTTGCGCTTCTCCTCATGGAGGCGTTTAATCGTGGCTATGAAGTGCGCATGGGTGAAGTGCAGAGAATGCCTGAAATGCAGCAGATTTACTTTAAAACAGGTAGATCCAAAACACTGAATAGCGCTCACTTGTCAAAGCTGGCTGCCGATCTCCATTTCACTAAAGCTGGTGTGCTCTGCTACCCAGATGAGCTTGGTAGATATTGGGAGTCGCTAGACCCTAAAAATCAGGCAGGCATGTTCTGGAAAACGTTCAAGGACTCTCCACACTTCGAGCGGAAAATTTGATATCTTATATGAAGGCTCGATAATGGGCCTTTACCACCCACCAACCTAGGAGTCGCCAATGGCGTCTAACGAAGCAGTCAGACAGGCTGACATTTTGGACAAAGTGCAGTCGATGCGTTTCGCCATGTTTGAAAGTGAGCACAAGACACATCCGGCCGCCGACGAGCTGCGACGTCTCTCCAAAGAAAACGAAGAGCTTCTGGCGCTGCTGAAACGCACAACTGAAGAATGTATCTACCCAGGATACCTCGTGTCTGACATTTACGCGAAAGTTGTGGAGAAGATTAAATGACGAAGCTTGAGGAGCTCAAGTTGCGCATGTTTCAAAACAAGTACGGCGTGATGACCAGCAATGAAGCTCTTGAGTGCGCTATGCTCGATGATGGCATAGCTCGTGATTTGGCGACTCACGATCCCGCCAAGGCACGGTTCTGGCACAGCGCTCACGATATGCTTTCCTACGCAGAGCTTTTGGAGAAGAAAGAGGTATCAAATGCTGTACAATGAACAGCGTGTTGTGCTGAAGTTTGAAAACGACGCTGATGGTACTGAAAAAGCTTTTGTGGATCTTAATAGAGCATATGGCCACCCTTGCGGCGCCACTTCACCTCTTCAGGCACACGATTTCAAGACAACAGAGCTGGCCTTGGCGTATGCTGCACACTTCACGACGTATCCTCTAAAGATACGCCAAGAAGCGATCATCCTAAACATCAACGTAATCTGGATGGACTAACAAATGAAATTCGAGAAAGTAACTGAGACTGCATACTACGCAGAAGACGGCTCACACATTCTCAAAGAAGGCGACGAATGGGTAAAGCGAGACAGAAAGGGCAAACGCCTAGACTCAAGCAGCAATGCTGACATGTTACTGGGAGAAGTTGATTGGCGTGGTCGTGCGTATCCGTCTGTCAATCAGATCACGGTCAATGTCAACTCGAGTGTGACTTCGAAGAGTCTTGGACAGCTGCTTCGTGAAAAAATCTACGCCGACGAGGCTCAGCGAACGATCAAGATGTTCTTCAGGGATGTCCCTATTGGACAAACTTTCGTGGATGCCCACGGAAAAGTCTACGCGAAGGATGCAACATCGGCTAGCTGGGCACGTCGTTCACTTGACGGCGCAAACCGCCATTTTGCTCACGATGACGAAGTGGAACTCGTCGGATCCAGCACTCTAGTCAGTAATTTCAATCAGGCTCCGGTCAAGTCCCACTTCTTCGCCGGTCCGCGACGTTACTTCAAGAGCGCTGTCGATATGTGTGTGAGGGCTTCATGATGAAATGGCAGATTTGGTTTGCGTGGTACCCAGTGGCCTTCGGGCCGCATATTGCCTGGATGAAGTACGTCCAGCGTCGCAGAGACCTTGACGACGGTTCTTGGATCTACAGGCGCGACATTTTTCCTTTGGACAGTCCTTCGTACCATTTCAGAAATCTTCCGTGCAGCGTAGTTCAAGACGAAGATCTTTGGTACGTTGCAGGGCACCTCTACAAGAATAATGAGATCACAATGTCCGGCATTCTTGAGTGGTGCACGAGTAAAGAAGACGCTGATGCAGTATGGCGTCGCATGGTAAACTCAGGCACTGATTTCAGAAACCTCTACTTTGCAAAGTTTCTCGCAAATGACTAAACCTACTCCCGCAGGCTGGTTCTGGCTGTGCTACACAGTCACAATCCTTTCAATTCTCTCAACCATGGTGCAGTGGTGAACCAGATCAATTGGCTTAAAGAAATCGTCACATCTGACTCAAAGGATGACGAACCCTTCAATTCACCTTTCTTGTCTGCTTGGTTTTCGGACACCTCGATCTTAGATGCTGCTGACGCGCTAGGTGTGTGGTGCATGGGAGGTCCGCTTTGAGCTTCATTCAGAACGTATCCTTGGATGACATCGTAAAGGCCTGGCACTACGACCCTGGTGTTAACAGTATGTTGATACAGATCGTGGATGTCGAACGGCCGACTTTTCCGAAACCTTTGTATGTGTTTAAGGAGACGCATCAGTTTCGCTTCGACGACATCGATGAGGGCCTACAGCAATACGTCCAGGTCAGGCAGCGCAGATTGCCGATCTGCTACGAAAAGCTCTTGAACTACGAATGAACGTGATTGTCCATTGCGCGGCTGGTATTTGTAGGAGCGGTGCTGTAGTTGAAGCCGGCGTTGTTCTTGGCTTCGACGACACACAGACAATGAGGATACCGAACACCCTTGTCAAGACATCAATCCTTGAACAACTAGGATTCAAACATCAATGACCACCTTCGCCAATACTCTCAAAGCTGCAGCTAACCATCAGCTTGAGGACGGCCCTTATGAGACAGGCCATACCGGCAGAACACGCTACAGCTGCGTTGCAATACACTTTGAAGAAAGAAAACACAAGCTTGATATATCAGGTCCCTGCGAACTTTGGTATGCAGCCAACGCTTTCGGAGACCTGGATATCGATTGCGTACCCTCGCTGATCCGGTCTTCTTGTGGCGATGAAGCGCAGAATGTACGCTTTATGCTTTTGATGTTCATGTCCTATCTTGCCAAAGACTCGGGGTTGTGATGCGTGAATTTCTTTTAGGGCTTGTGTGCTGTCTTGTTGCGTTCGCCATGGGGAGCTACATGGCAAGGACTAGAATAGAAAACGAGTGCAAAAACTTTGGGCTGTTCATAAGCGGCTCCAACAAATACAGTTGCAAAACTGCGGAAAAATAGCCATCCTATATGAAGAGCTCGAAAGAGTTACTTCTTAACCTACCAACCATCGAAGGAAACCTATCATGCGTGAAATTGCCATTTTTGCCGCGATCTGCCTGATCGCTTTGTTCTGCGCCGTTCTGTCGGTGTTCGGCCTCACCGTCGCCGCTTCTGCAGTCGCTGTTGCAGTTGCCGTTTCGGTGTTTGCTGGCGTGTTCGGTCAAGCTGTCAATCTCCTGTCTGTCGGCCTGTTGGCGATTTGGCGTGAGATTCTGTGGTTTCTGGAGCTGATGGGCGCACCCATTTTCTTCGGAATCTTGTTGCAGAAAATTGCAGTTGCCTACTTTGGTTACGGTGCCTTCGGTATCGCTTTCCTCAGCGGCTTCGGCTTGTTTCTGTTCAACGCAGCTGTCTACATTGTCATCTTCTGGGTGACCATGCGTCTCGTTCGTGAAGTTCAAATCATCGCAGCCAACGCCTAAGGAGGCAATATGCTCGCAATCATCTGGGTTACCATCGCTGCACTGTTGGCGATTGCTGCGCTCATAGTGGGCGCTTTTGAGAAAAACAAACTTCGGTTCCAAACCGAGTTCGCTGAAGAGCTTCGCAAAATGGAGGCTTGGGAAAAGGCCGGCGGTGTCTGGCTCACACTGCAAGAGAAGCACGCCGACGGGTGGCGCACTCAAGCTGTCTTGCAGGGGAGGCTGTCATGAGAAACCTCAGCAACATGCTTCGCTCAGCCAACAGCTTGCTTCGGCGGGCAAACGAAGCGTTAACCGAAGAGATTCGGAAAGCGCGCGACGAACACAAGAACAACAAAGAAGTTCTGAAGCTCATCGACGTCATCTGTATGCGACATCGACAGCATACGCTTCGCGAGACCACAGAGGCAACACTTCGCAACCTGGTGAAAGAAGATCTCGACAACATCGTGGATCTTGTTGAGCTGGTGCTTCTGTGTACGACAACGCAGGCGCGGATGTTTGAGCTTGTGGCGCGCAACAAGGGCCGATAACTCAATAGGTTAGAGTAGCCGACTCATAATCGGTTAGTTACAGGTTCGAGTCCTGTTCGGCCCACCAGTGTTCAGGTTAAGTGCACTACCTGCTGAAAAGGTGCAACGAAGCTTTAGCCTACCACGGGCTACTGCGGGTAAATAGTGGAGTGCTTGAGGTCATCCCTCTTACTCAAGCATAAGGACAACAGAGGAACCCATCTGAAATATGGTGGGACCACTTAAGTGCCTTTAGCAGGGTATTTAAGTGGTCTTCTCAACAACCTACCAACCAACACGAGGTAAACGAAATGAAGTTCACACGCCATGCAGTTAAGGAAATCGATCAGCCGCGCTACATGTTGGCCGGTGAGAATGGACATGCAATGTGGGTTCTGGTACCCCTCAACGCGAGTTTGTTCAACACTGAGCAGGACGCTTTGAACGCCATTGAGATGTACCGGCGGATTGACTCACGCAGCTTCCAAGGCCGCAGCATCGAAGTCGTCAAGCTCGAAATCGAAGTGAAGGTGATCGAATGATCCAGTACTACGACTTCGCAATCCAGTTCACGGAAAGCACCTTCCTTGGCCTCGACAGTGGTTACAATCCGATTGAAGTTGACAGCATCAAGCACGCTTGTCGATTCGAGCGTTTTGAGTTGGCTGACAACTATCTCAAAAGCTGGCCGAAGGATCGTTTTCCAGCCTCTACAAGCATCGTGCGTGTGTACAACACCTCAGAGATCGTGAAACAGCGCGGTTGACGGAACCGGTAGACGTAGCGGGCTTAAAACCCGCAGCCGAAAGGCGTATGGGTTCGATTCCCATACCGCGCACCACACAAGGACGACCATGAAAACATTCTTGATGTTGATTCTGCTGGCGAGCCTCACAGCTTGCGGTGGAGGCGACCCTGAAGACGACGGCATGAAGACAATTCAGCCGATCACCTGTTCCAAGTGCACAACCTAGGAGCCATCCATGTGCGTACATCAGAAAGAAGTCAAAGGCGCGGTCGATCTGGCCGCTGAGAACCAAGCGCTGCGATCACAATCAGGCGCGCGGATGCGTGACATTGCAGCCGCTCGAAGCTCCCGTAGGCGTGCAGGGCTGCCTCGAAACAAGATGACGCATTCCGAACTCTGCCGTCGCGTCAACGGCAACTAAACGTATCGGTGCTTACGATAAAGCACCACATGCTCAACAAGGAGAAATCATGAGCGCTCGCAAGCAAGTGGAAGTCAATTTCGGTCAGTTCTTGAGCGACCTGTCCGGCGAACAACAAGGCGTCAGCGCGGAAGTGCTGAAGGAGCTCCACAAGGAGTTCATCGACCGCAAGAAGGTCGAAGTCAAGCGCAGGCTCGAGAACATCTACGAACGCATGCAGCAGCACGTTGCCAGCCTGCGGCAAGTTCGTCGTCAGGAGAAGGCCATCCAGGTTGCCATGAAGGAACTGCAGGATGAGGCCAACAACGTTGTGAAGGGTCTCAGCACCGACTGAACGCGTATTACTGATGAGCCCTGCGTGAATGGGCGAAAAACGTCGTGAGACGTTTCTAATACTATTGTTAGTTTATATAGGGTGTAGCTTCGACCATAAGTAGAATCTTTCGAAAGAGAGAATCTCAGTGTCTACGGCAGCCCAGACCCTTGAGGCGAATCAAGTACTCCCAGTGAGAGGCATCCCACCAAGCGTTACGCGTTTCAGACAAATATACTTAAATGTTAGTATATTAGAGTCTTTCACGTGTGATGGTGGGCTCTGTCTTAAGAGCTTCTTAACGAGTTTTTAAGTCAGAAAGGCTTATATGCAAAGGCTTGATTTGAAAAGAATTGTGCTCGTGTCAAAGCGAGTGGCAATCTCGGTAGTTGTATTACTGAGTTTTTTGATGTTTCCCTTGTTCACACTAGGGTGCATCTCGTTCTACCTGTTTGTTCCAGTAACCTCCCAACTGAAAGTAGACATCATGCGAGTCGTCACATACGCAGCGTTTGCAGCCCTTGCAGTTCTTGCCGGGTTTGTGTTCGGTGCCCCTGGTTTCTTTGGTGTTCTTGCAGTCCCTGCTACAGCGATTTTCTGGTCCGTCCTTGCAGCCATTGGCGGCGGCTTGATCGGGATTGGTCACACGCTGTATGCCAAGCTCCGCAAGCCTGCCACCGAGTGATGTAGTTCGGATACACGGCTACTACTGCACGAAGAAAGAAGGCTTCTCAAAAGCCAGACGTTACCTCGACGATCGTGAGTTCATCTTTACGGTCAGAGAGTTCAAGCTTAGTGCAGTAGAGCCTGTGATCTTCGAAGAGTCCTACTACTTCGGCTCGCTGCTGAATCCGATACCTGTCGTTCCATTCGTAGATATCTTCGGGTCGCCTGTCCCTTTCTTTGTGAAAAAAGACAGTGCAAGAAAATTACGTTTGTTGCTATCAGGTTTCGCCGGCGCGAGATCTGTGAATCGCGTCTAAGCCACTCAGCCTTCGGGCTGGGTGGTTGTAGTCCCTCTTTTTTTTTTTTCGCTGGAAGGAGGTCGTATGTCTAAAGAACTCATAAAAATAGAGCTTGCTCACTTCATACTCCTTCTGGTTGCTATCTTTCTATTTTTCCAACTATCGCCTGGTGCTTGTCTGCTGCTGTCTGCCTTGATCTACGTTGTTCAAAAAGGTAAGTTAAAGGAGCTCGGCATCTATGACTAGGTTTTTAATTGGATTTTGGATAATTTATTTAATCCCTTACATACTGGCGAAGCTACCGAAACATGTCAGTAAAACTAACTAAATCGATAATTGTAGCATCCATAACTAATCGACTTGCCAACGAAATAGCACCACAGAACCCTGTGTCTTTTTTACTAAAGCACACTGTGGATGACTACTACTCAGAACTCATAAGTACGCTGTACCTGTACACAAGGCCCAAAAAGGGTGCCAAGTCGCAGAACATTTACTTCTCAGAGCTTATATCAGCTTTAGGCCACACAATACGCTCCAAACTAGGCCATCGTAAAGACTCGGCTGTTGCTGCAAAAACCGGAGCGTTTCTGTTGTATACGTTCCAGACCTTGGGCGTTCTAGAGTTGGTGGTCGTTGCAGGAAAATCACATGCAACTTATGCAATAGTTGTTAAAGATGAAGAAGCAATTGCTGCAATATGGAGCACACTGTCTTTTGAAAAGGTTAGAAAGCTCCCCACACTTTCAAAGCCTTCAGATTGGGTCGGTACTAGACATCCTTCCGGTGTCATGATCGTGAAGACAGGTAGCTCAGAGGTGCTCAAGTCCTTGAGCCCTTCCAATCAGCCAATGGTGTTTGAGTCTCTCAACAGATCACAACGTATCGGTTGGAATGTAAATAGCGAGTTGCTCACTGTTGCAGCCTGGGCCTTGAAGAATCGTACTGACGCTTTTGCGGATATCTGGGAGCAGGTCAACCCAGAAGCCAGGGCCACAAAAGTCAGAGAAGCAAAAGCTATCACTGACATGGGCAAACGGCTACTCAACAAAACTTTTTACCATGTCTATTACTACGACTTTCGTGGTCGTAAGTACCCATCATCAGCCTATCTACACGAGCAAGGTTCTGACTTATCAAAAGGCCTATTGTTGCGAGCCGAAAGGAAACCGATAGGTGCAAGAGGCTATTGGTGGTTAATGGTCACTATCGCGTCGGAGTGGGCGGGTGATGCAGATAGATCTGACGGTCTTAAGACTGACAAGATACCTCTACAAAACCGATTTGAGTGGGCTGAGCGTCATGAAGATCTTTTGCTGTCTTATGCTGAAGCGCCGAAGATAAACACTGGATGGATGTCTGCAGAAAATCCATGGAGATTCCTGGCTGGCTGTATTGAGCTTAAAAATCTACGAGTGTGGCAGTTCAACAACAACGATTTCAACAGCTACGGCTATCAATCTGGGTACTTGGGTTTCATAGACGGATCCAACAATGGTTGCCAACACCTTGCTGCTCTTACGCGAGACGAGGTTACGGCCGTACATGTGAACCTTGTCAAACAGGAATACCCCGGTGATTTGTATCGTTATGTGGCTTCAAGCGTGTGGGAGAGCGTCAACGCTGAAGTGTCAAGGCTGCCAGCTGATGTAGTTGCACGCGCAGACGCTTTTATTGATGACCTGATGACTCTTAAACGCGAGATATCGGCGAAAGAATTCTCTGACGAGACAAGAGCGCCACTGGTAAACGCTCTGTTAGCGCTTAAGAACTCCAATCCTGATATCGATGTTATTACACCACAAGTCTTCTGGCGTCGCGTAGATAGCGCCAAAGAGAGGCGCAAGATTGTCAAACGAAACGTGATGACACTACCGTACGGAGGTACGCCATACGGTCTTGGAGAGCAGCAGATAAGTGACGCAAAGAAACATGGCATTGCGCTTCTGCTTCATATGCAACATCGATGGGCTGCTTTTATGGGGCGTCGTGTGTACGAAGACTGCAAGGTTTCTCTTAAGCGCCCTATGCAGCTTCTTAGCCTGTTTGAAGACGCAGGCAGAAAGGCCGAGGAAGAAGGTCGCTTTCTTAGCTGGGTGGTCCCTATAACAAAGTTTCCCGTAGTTCAGAATTACACATCTGGAAAGATAAAGAAGATCTATGTGCAGTACGGTCCTCCAGTCGGTGCCAGAAAGAGTACTGGTTACTATGAGAACACACTGCAGATAAATATTTGTTTTATCGAAGATGTCGAGCCAACTAAGGGTAAACAAATTCAAGGCGCCAGTCCTAATGCAATCCACTCTCTAGACGCTGCTCATGTTGCCATAACCGTGTGCAATACTGACGCAGATATCACTACTATCCACGACAGCTTTGGCGCTCTCCTTTCAGATATGGATGAGCTTTTTGTGTCTGTTAGAAAGTCATTTGTACAACTCTACAATGTAAACCCTCTTAAGCAACTATTTGATGACATCGGCGCTGACATGTCAAATGTTTCATTTGGAAACTTGGACGTCTCAGCTATACTTGAATCTGAATACGCATTTAGCCCATGACTGAAAACTCAACTGGCCGTTCTAATCATCGTCTCGATATCCGTAAAGCTATGCTTGTGGCTGCGCTTGTGGAGAAGGAGTTTGTTGAAAAGTGTATAAGCGATGATGAGTTTGCGAAATACGCTGAGAAGACGCTTAACTTCAAAATCACTGCAGGAAACATTCGCGGTCTTCGGGAGTCGCTTAATGTACCGTCAATGACTGACATTGTCAGGTCGAAGAAGGAGCTGACACAGCTAGAACGCCTTACACAACTTGAGGCGAGCTTCTCGGAACTTCAACGCAAGTTCAGCAAGCTTGTGGAACAACTTGGAGGAGTTTCTCTTGAAGATCTTTGACACACTTGAGGAAATGAGAGTCGCTCTTGGCGAAGACCATGTGGTCTACAAAACAGTCAAAGAGCAAGTTACGCTAATCTACGATGCAGGCGACATCGAAACGTCCTTCATGGGTATGTTTGGAGGTAATTGCTACCTGATCGAAGCTCCAGAGGACACTCTTAAGTTGCCGGGTCTGGCGCTGGATGCAGGCGGCAATTATCTGAGTTGTGCTTTGAAGCCCTCAGCGATTGACACTGTGAGTCGTCACGGTGATTATATCATGTTTTTGCTATGCACAAACAATGCAGGAGGCGACTTCTTTTATGTACCTCAATCCATTCACAATAACAACGCAAACCTGCTTGCAACAGAAGCGTTGACTATTGCGTACTGGGCGCGTAATGAGCAAGAATTGACATGCAAGTAACAAGGACTTCAGCGCTGACGGGTGTTACAAGGACACTCGAAGTAAATTGCACTCAAGATCAGTTGTCACGGTTTGAAAACGGTCAAGGACTCGCGCAGAATATTTTTCCTGACTTGTCTGCTGATGATCGTGAGTTCATCATGACAGGCATTTCTAAAGAAGAGTGGGATCGTTCGATTCCAGACGAGTAGCACTTCATGTTTGCGAACCCGTTATCTTAACCCTCTTCTTCTTTTCTACTAAAGGTACTTATGGCGATCTTAAAGGACTGCGAAGTCTACTACCTCAAAGCAAACCCCAGTCGTCCCAATCGAAAGTATGACAAGGAAAATCCCACTTGGGAAGTTCAGCTGCGTACCCGCGATAAGGTCAAAAAGGCTGAATGGCGCGCCCTCGGCTTGCCAATGAAAGACGTTATCCCGGAAGACGGTTCGCCTGCATACACGCGGGTAAGTCTTCGCAAACGAATCATCAAGAAGGACAAGACGGCCGCGTCGCCTGTTGAAGTCATCAACGCAAGTCGTGAGCCAATTGATCCTGACACTGTCGGTAACGGCTCTATTGCCAACATCCGTCTTTATCAGTACGAATATCCTAAGAAGGGCGGCGGAATGGCTGTCGCTTTTGTCTTGATGGGTATTCAGGTCAAGAAACTCATTAAGTACGAAGCTCGTGTACGTGATGACGACTTCGATGATGAAGGTGAGACTGAGGTCGTTGAACCTGAAGCAGCAGGCGCTCCTGAAGAGGATCCTGAGAAGTATTGATGAGAATGGCACCTTCGGGTGCCTAAAATTTGAGGTCATATGCCACAATATCGTGTATTTCACTTAGACGCCCTTCAGCACTCCAATATCCCGCAATTCGCCGAAGTTTTCCAAGATGCCAATGCGCTTTTTGACAATTATCCTGCACCTTTGTCAACAGATCTTCGTATCGTACAGCTGAAGGCTCAAGACCCTAACGAGTTCTTTGACTTGTCCCCTAGAATAATTCAAGAGCTCCTTGAGGGATGGCAAGAGTTACAACAGGCGAAAGAAATAGCCTGGTCAATGGGTATGGAGGCTAGCTCTGACGCCCAGGGCGTCGGCCCCACCACTGCTGACACTATCGACTACAAAGGGCAAGTCCAAAGAGCAGCGCACTATCAGAACTTCATTGATGACTATCAATGGATTGACGCTGAGATGCGTAAGCCATATTTGCGAGATGACCTATCCGCAGCTTCTAAGGCACTGTCTTTACAGATAAGCAAATACTTATCAAGAGAAGGGCGTAAGGACGACGTTATCAAGGAGAATCTCAAGGCAGTGTGGTACATCCACTATAAGGTGGCAATGCTGCTAGAAGGTGGACCTATCAAAGCAGATGACGTTCCTGCGATTCTGAAGAAACATGGCTTCCTTTGAGCAATGTATTTTTGACATAGAAGGTGATGGGCTGCTTTCCAAGGTCACTAAGATGTGGATTATACACTTTGTGTGTGTAGCCACAGGTGAAACTAAAGAGTGGCTTATCGGCGAGCAAGGTTGGCAAGATTTCATAAACAAGCGTGTAAAGAAGCTGATTGGTCACAATATTCTTGGATATGATGTCCAGGTATTTGAGAAGCTGTTTGACTACAAGATACCTGATCATGTTTTGCTAGTTGACACAATTGTCCTATCACGGGTTTTGAATTACCGGCGTTTCGGTCTGGATGGTCATAGCCTTGAGGCTTGGGGCGAGTTCTTCGGGCAACCCAAGCAAGAACACGAAGACTGGTCTCAATTGTCCCCTGAGATGATCAGTCGCTGCCGCTCTGACTGTCAGCTTAATTTGCGTGTGTATCAAACACTACGTGAAGAATTGCTCGACAAGCTGGCAAGACAGAAGACCAGCTCCATACCGCCAGAGTTGTTCATCACATATCTAGATATCGAGCATGCAGTGTCTAGATGGTGTGGAGATTGCGAGCGTGAGGGCTGGCCTTTCAACAAGTCTAAGGCTGTTGTGCTGAGAGGCGAACTTCAGGAAGAAGTAAGGAAAGCAGAGGACGCTCTATCAGCAAGGCTTGGAAACAAAACAATCGCTACGGACCTTGTCAAAGGTATCGTTGAAACTAAGAGACCGAAGTGGACAAAAGAGGGTTTCTACGACGCTCACACCTGTCGTTGGTTCGGCGTTGATAAGTTTGAAGGTCACCCTGAAGAGTCTCAGCCAATAATTGGCGAGTACTGTCGCGTAGAGTTTGTACCACTAAAGCTTTCATCGGTGACAGACGTTAAGATATTTCTTGACCGCAATGGCTGGGAGCCGACGGAATGGAATTGGAAGAACGAAGTCGACGACAACGGCCGTAATCGCAAGGTCAAAGGCTCGCCTAAAATCACTGAAGATAGCCTGGAGTTTCTTGGCGGCGATGGCGTGCTGTATTCGAACTATGTGGTCGCAAAGTCGCGTCTGTCCATCCTTGAAACGTGGATTAACGCAGTAGACGAAAACGGAAATCTGCACGGTGAGTGCTTGTCAATCGGCACGCCCAGTATGCGTGCAACACACAAGATCATTGTCAACGTACCATCAGCAGAATCTGCTTACGGTCGGCAGATGCGTGAGTTGTTCGAGTGCGAACCAGGCTGGGTGCTGATAGGCTGTGACTCTGCAAGCAACCAAGCGCGTGGCTTAGCGCATTTCCTTGGCGATCCGGTATTCACTGACACGCTGATCAATGGCGATATTCACACCTACAACGCTGAGTTGATTGATCGCATCCTGACTTCAATGGGTATTGACTGGAGCGAGGAGCTCATAAAAGGTGGCTTGAAGCCAGACAAAGATCAGACAATGGAGCAAGCGCTGAAGAAGAGAAAGCGCGCTGCGGCAAAGCGAATTTTGTACGCTTTCTTATTCGGCGCCTCGGGCGGCAAACTTTGGTCTTATCTGTTTGGCAAAACCAACGCAAAGCAAGGTAACAAATTCAAAGCAGGATTCGTTAACGCCGTGCCTGGATTCAAGAATCTCCTCGAAAAACTTGAGAAGATCTTTGGTGCTACGTCACGTGGAGGTAATTTCGGTTACATCCCTTCAGTGGCTGGTGCCCGTATCTACGTAGACTCCTTCCATAAGCTCTTGGTGTACTTGCTTCAGAGTACTGAGAAGGCCACTTGCGGCGCCGCCGTGATGCTGCTCGTTAAGGCATTAAAAGCAAAGAACATACCCTTCAAACCATCCATATTCATGCACGACGAAGTTCAGTTTAGAGTGCCTGAGGCTTACGCCGAGGAGGCTAGAGCCCTAGGTGCGTTGGCTTTCAAGGAAGGTCCGAAGCTGCTCAACGTCAACATCATGGATGGCGATGCGCGTATTGGTAAGAATTGGTTCGACACACATTGAGGTAACATGCCTAAAAATGACATATACGCCGTTGGAGTTCGTTTCAACGACATGGGTGGCTGGTCAAAAGTATATACATACAAATCGTATGTGTCTTCAAAACCAGGGTCTATTGTCTTAGTAGACGCTTCAGGGCTGCCAAAGGTTGCTCATGTTGTTAGCTGCCACGATGAATTCACGTTTGATCCAAGGATTAACTATAAGAACATCCTGGCGGACGTTACACCATTGGTACCTGACGAGATTAAGGATCGCCTCAAGCTTCCAAAAGTACTTAAATGAATGTATTCATTCTCGCAAGCGATCCTGCAGAGGCAGCCTCGTACCTTTGCGATAAACATCTTGTAAGCCAGGCAAACGAGTCCGCTCAAATAATCTCTGCAGTAAACCGTGGTCCGTACAAACATACACAAGCGCAGTTGAACCATCCTTGTGTTAAATGGGCTGGGTTCTCTCCTGACAACTACAGTTGGCTAGTAGAGCATGCTAAGGCGATTTATAAGGAGTACACGGCAGTGTACAACAAACGCCACGCGGCCGAGGATTTGTCTTATTGCTTTGAAAAGCCGATTGTAAAAATAGGGCCTGGCAAGGCAACTTTCATTCGAGTTTTCAGAGAACCCTTCAGTGAGCTTATACCTGCAGACTTGAGCATCGTTGAGGCTTACAGGCAATATTACCGCTTGACGCCACTACCAAAAATTTACTCTACGAGAAATGAACCATCATGGCTAAAATTAGTGTAGAAGACTATTTGCTTGCTAAAGCAGCTGAAGAAGCTTCAGAGCTGTCGATTGAATTCAACAAATGTATTGTGTTTGGGCCAAGTTCTGTTTACGAAGGAAAGACGCAGCTTGAAAAAGTCAACAGGGAATTCAATGATTTACTGACAATCGTTGGTATGTTGAATGCGATATTCATACAGAAATACGGCAGTACGGTCGTTGTAGACCGAGATATGTCGGTTGAAAAGATCGCTAAGACGCAGTATTACATGAACGTTTCAAGAGAGCTAGGAAGGTTAGAAGGTGACAATAGCAATAATTGACGGCGATATCATCTGCTACCAGTGCACTTACAACATTTGGCAAAACAGGCTGCAGGATGCCGGTATAAAGCCAGACTCTAAAGGCATTTACAAGGTTACGTTAGACGCCGACGGGAACAAGTTCATACCGCCGATGACTCGCGAACAAGAGACTAAGTATCTAAAAACTTGTTGGGAAATCTTCAAGAAGAAGCTTAACGATCTACTTGAAGTAACCTACTGCGACGAGTTTGTCATGGCAGTCAAGGGAGGCTCTTCCTTCCGAGACCACATGTTTGATACGTATAAAGGCAACCGGGAGCAGACTGAAGAAGTTCGGAATGCGTTTGTGCCGACAATAAGGCAACTGGCAGTTCATGAGCTAGATGCCATACCTTGTGTAGGATACGAGGCTGACGATCTTTTGCGTATATGGCGAAGACAAGCCAACGAGGCTGGCCAAGATAATGTACTGTGCACTATCGACAAAGATCTGAAGTGTGAGCCAGGTCTCTACTTCAACATGCATAAGATGCACTGGAGGATGGAGACTATTAGCGAGCACGATGCACTTTACAACTACTACTACCAGCTAATCCTTGGTGACGGTACAGACAACGTACCTGGCATCCAAGGTGTGGGTAAGGTAGGTGCAAAACGCATACTATCCGGAGCCCTGACCGATAACGATTTTCAAGAAGCTGTTGTCGGGGCGTACATCGCAAGATACCAGGATAGCTGGTTCTCAAGTCTGCTTGCCAATGGGCGAATGATTCATTTATGGCGTTACCCTCACGACTATTTCAATCCTCGCGAGTGGGCTGTTGTTAGGGAGTTACTGGAATGAGCGTTTATACGGGTACTGTCCCCACAGTGAAGAGAGAGATTGTCGCCTCCAACGATAATGGACAGTGGGAATTTGGTAGCAAGATGGGCGTAGGTTTGGGGTTTGTGTATCTGGTGTATGACACCGTATTGCACCGCTTCTACATCGGTAGGAAGAACTATCAATCGCGGAGTAAAGGACGATTGGTTGAAAGTGATTGGCGAAACTACCGCTCGTCTTCAAAGATCTTGGCTAGTCTATTGGAAAACAGGCCGCACGAAGAGTTTCGATGGATCTGTTTGGATCAGTATTTCACAGCATCTGGGCTGGCTTATGCAGAAACTTGGTCGCTATGCTACGTCGAAGCACCGACTAAGAAGTACGTGTACAACAAGCGTATAGAGGCCATCACCTGGAACGTCAAAGAACCTGTATCTTTGCTTCACATGGCTACTCTAAACAAGTATAACGACATGGCAATCGAGTTTAACAAGACTGCTTAAAATGGGAAAGATAAAGAAAAAGGATTTATCTTGTCTAGATACTGTAAACTGTAAATCCTCAGATGCGCGGCAGCTTTATGAAGACGGCACTTCGTTCTGCTTCTCTTGTAAGACGTGGTTCCCAAAAAGTGAAGAGGACGGTGAAGTGACTGAGGATGAAGAGATCAAACCTGTAAAACGTAACGATCTCAACAAAGAGTTGGAACAGATTGCTGCTTATGGTCATAGAGGCTTTGCTGAAAGAAAGGTTGAGAAATTAGTCGCCGAGTATTTTGGAGTAAAGGTCTCGTATGGTTCTGACGGCAAGATAGACACACACTATTACCCATACGAAAACGGCAAGGCCTACAAAAGGCGCTACGTACCTACCAAGAAATTTAACTGGATAGGTAAATCAAAAGCGTTGTTTGGTAAAGAACTGTTCAACGGCGGCGGACGTCGTGTAATTGTTGTAGAAGGTGAAATTGACTGCCTTTCAATTGCGCAAGCCAGCCAAGACAAGTACAAGAAAATATACCCAGTAGTATCCATATCCTCAGCAACTTGGGCACCAGAGCAGCTACTTGCGAATAGAGATTGGCTTAGGTCTTTCAGCGAGATCATTATATGCTTCGATGAGGATGATGCAGGCGAAGACGCCCGCAAAGAAGCTATAAAGATTCTAGGCCTTGACAAAGTAAAAATAACGAAGCTCCCGAGGAAGGATGCTAACGAAGTTTTAGTCGAGGACGGCTCCGAAGCCTTGATGACTTGTATTTTCAATGCCGCTAAATATATCCCATCAGGTATCATAAGTACCTCGGATGTATGGAAAGCAATTGTAGAGTACAGCTCCAAGCCTTCAATACCGTATCCTCCATGCTTTGGAGGCATCACTTCAAAGACCAAGGGGATGCGTCTTGGTGAGATTAGTCTGTTCACGTCCGGTACATCTTGTGGCAAAAGCACGATGCTGCGGGAAATTGCGCTGCACATAATCGAAACAGTACCTGGCACAAAGGTGGGTATCTGCTCTCTTGAGGAGTCTCCAGCCGAAACAGGTATTAAGTTCGCAGCAATGCAACTAAAGCGAAACCCTGCTGATGTTGAAATACCTCTTGATGAACTGCAAATCGGTTTCGATAATGTGTTTAGAGATGATCGTCTCATGCTGGTTGACCACCAAGGCAGCCTCAAAGACGAAAGCATCATTGACAAACTTGAGTACCTTGCACTGTCGGGTTGTCAGTATATCGTGATTGACCACGTGACTATTCTTGTATCGGAAGGTGCAGAAGGTCTTACTGGCAATGAAGCGATTGACAAGGTCATGAATGACTTGTTGCGATTTGTAAAGCGACATAATGTATGGGTAGGTCTCGTTAGCCACCTTCGCAAAACTCCGGTAAATGGAACGTCCTTTGAAGGCGGCCAAATGCCGACGCTAGATGATATCAAAGGCTCAGGCTCAATCAAGCAAGTGTCCTTTGATATAATCGCATTCGCAAGAAACTTGATGGAAGATGATGTGATAAAGCGTAACACTATTTCAGCTGCGGTTCTGAAATGCCGATTCACCGGCTTGACTGGTAGAATCCCTGGTGCGTACTACGATTTCAAGACCGGCAGGTTTCTTGCAGAAGAAGATATCCCGTCTGAAGAGTTTCATTCGCTATGAAAAACTTAGATAAGGCACGGGAGTTGGCGCAGAAAAGTGCTAATAGGCTTAATAAAGTTCACTATGTTATGCGAACTGTTAAAGGTGATCTTGCAGTGGAGCGTGAAGACATCCTGAGCACGCCCTTCGGAAAGGGCTTGTATCCTGCAAAAGATCAAATGTTAGTTAAAGTGGAGCCGCATAAAAAATGACACCAGCAATTGTAACACCTTGGTCATCCATAGGTTATCTTACCTACAAACGAACTTACGCCAGACAAGTGCCTGAAGAAGGCAGAACAGAAGAGTTTGAGGAAACGTGGGGAAGAGTAATTGATGCGTGTAGAAATCAGTTGAACGTTGGCTTCACACCAGACGAGGAAGCTCGCCTGTTAGAGTACGGCATGAGCCTGAAGGCCACCAGCGCTGGTCGTTTCCTTTGGCAGCTAGGTACACAGACTGTCGACCGCCTTGGTTTGGCGTCTTTACAGAATTGTGCTTTCACTGTAGTCGACCACCCTATCCGACCTTTCTGCTGGGCAATGGACATGCTGGCGCTGGGTAGCGGTGTGGGTTACAACATTCAGCATAAACATGTCGATAAATTACCAACTGTTAGAGAGTTCTTTTCAGCCCCTACGCGAATTGATAATGCAGGCGCAGATTTCATTATTCCCGACAGTCGCGAAGGATGGGTTAAATTCCTCGGAAAGACCCTTAAGGCAGCCTTTCTTAGTGATTCCCCTGAAAAGGGAACCTTCACCTTCTATACTGGTTGCGTCCGTGGTAAAGGAACGCCAATCAAAGGGTTCGGTGGAGTTGCATCTGGACCGGAAGATCTTGTATGGGGCATCGGAAGAATCTCTGAAATCCTAATCAAGCGACGCGGTCGAAAGATCCGTCCTGTAGATGCGCTGGACATAATGAACATTATCGGTCACATCATCGTGGCCGGCAACGTTCGCCGTAGTGCCCAGATCGCCATTGGTGATCCGGATGACGTCGAGTTCTTGCTGGCTAAGCGCTGGGATATGGGTAACATTCCATCTTGGCGTGCGATGAGCAATAACTCAGTGGCTTGTGACGATATCGAAGATTTGCACGAATTGTTCTGGGACGGTTATGAAGGTAAAGGCGAGCCATACGGTCTCATCAACCTGAAGCTGTCGCGAGCTGAAGGTCGTACTGGCGAAACTAACTACCCCGATCCAGAAGTTGAGGGCTTCAATCCTTGTGCCGAGCAAAGCCTTGCTCCATACGAGACTTGCTGTCTTGCAACTATCTTCCTCCCGAATATTGCTTCGAAGGAAGAGCTGATGGATGCATGCGAACTCGTGTACCGAGTGAATAAGCATTCGCTGATGCTGGCCTGCCACCACAAAGATACTGAGCGTATTGTGCATAAGAACATGCGCATGGGTATCAGTATTACAGGTGTTCTTGAAGCAACTCAAGAGCAGCTGTCGTGGCTGGATGACACTTATATCTATCTTCGTCAATTTGATGTCGACTACTCCGCTAAGCTTGGTGTAGCGACTTCTATCAAGCTGACAACGGTCCAGCCTTCTGGAACACTTAGCTTGTTGCCTGGCATCTTGCCTGGTGTACACCCTGGCTATGCGCGTTTTATGTATCGTCGCATCCGTATCGCTGCCGAGCATCCCTTGGTGCAGCTTTGCCGCGACAACGGCTATCCTGTAGAGTATGTTCGCAACTTTGACAACTCAGAAGACTACAACACTGTCGTTGTAACCTTCCCGTTCAAGTACTCAGACAATGCAAAACTGGCCAATCAAATGACTGCGCTGGATCAGCTTGAGGCTGTTCGTATGATGCAACGTTTGTGGTCCGACAATGGTGTGTCTTGCACTGTCTACTATCGCAAAGAGGAGCTGCCTGCAATCAGGGCCTACTTGGCACAAAATTACAGTAAGTTCCATAAGAGTCTATCCTTCTTACTCCATTCAGATCATGGCTTCCAACAAGCACCTTATGAAGAAATCACCGAGGATCAGTATCGAGACTTGCTTGCCAGAACTAAACCAATTGGTCGTGTCGAGTCGGCGACATTTGAATCTTCCGACGAGTGCGCTGCAGGTGTTTGCCCGGTCAAGTGAGGACGCACCTTTACTAGCGCCTATGGCTGAGTTTGTATCTCATAAAGGCGAATACGTATCTGTGTTCCGAGCACTCCCCATATGTCACTTGATCGCATCCATGGAGCAATACCCTATGGTGATCGCGGCTAGGTTGATATCTATTTGTGTAAGAATAGACGATCAGCCGATAACAGTGTTTGACGCAATGACGCGTTTTCGCATGTATGAGTTCAACAAAATCATCAACTTACTAGCTAGGAACTAACTGGGAGGGCCTTCGGGCCCTCCCTTTAAATTGAATATGGACGACGAAGCATTTAGGAAGAGCCTCAGGTTTTGGCATATACCGGTGCTTATCTGGTATGGCACTAAAGTGTTGTGGGCAGAGGCTTCTGAGGACCCTCGCGAGGTTGCAGGTGTAGTACGCGATTTGCCAATGTGGGTGATCCGCTGCATGCTGCTTACTGACGCCAGTAAACGGGCGAGAGGGCTTGAAAGCTCATTCGAAGAGTCTACAATTGAAATATGTAAGATAGAAAGGGATTTACGTGCAGTTCTTTCCGCTAAAAGCTCCGAATGAAGTTCCGATCAACTACCCAAACTACTTTAAGGAGCTACGGTATCCTCTCCTGATGTCCCCGAAGATTGACGGCTTTAGAGGTGGTGCTCACAAGGGCACGATGCTGTCAAAGTCCTCAAAACCTTTTCGCAGCTACCAAGTCCATGAGGAGCTGACTGCGATCGACTTTTCTGATGGTGAGATCGTAGAGGGCAACGCTACTGACAGTGATGTTTGTAATAGAACTAATAGTCACCTGATGTCTTTTAAGAAGCCTGGTGACCTCTTTTACTACATCTTCGACACGTGGAATCCTGCTTGCGCTCACTTCCCTTTCGAGCAAAGGCTGGCGCTTGTGCACGGCCAAGTAGCAACTCTGAATAACCCTCAGTATATTGCACTAGATCACTCATTCGTAAACAACGAAGACGAACTCCTGGAAGCTGAGTCTAAGTTCATCCAGCTCGGCTATGAGGGTGTTATGTTACGGGATCCGCGAGGCACTTACAAGCCTGCACGGTCCACTTGGAACGAAGGCATCGTCCTTAAGTTGAAGCGTTTTGTGGACACAGAGGCTCTTGTTGTTGGCATCTACGAGCGAATGCATAACGACAACGCTCAGACTAGAGACGAACAGGGCTATGCGTTCAGGTCATCCTCCAAGACTAACTTAAAGCCTACAGGGATTGCTGGAGGCTTCATAGTTGACTTTAACGGTACTCGCGAGGAAGTACCCGGCGGAAAATTCACACTTCCAGAATTGACATGGATTTTTCAAAACCAGGAAAAAGTTATCGGAAAGAAATACCTTAAATTCAAATATATGCAGCATGGTATGAAAGATAAGCTGCGACACAAATCTGCCTTAGGTTTCCGCGACCCACTGGACATGTAAATGAACGGTTTCAAAGCATCTACTATTCGTAAGTTACTTAAGAAGAAGATTGACGAAGTATGCGAAAGCATTACGGACCCCGATATCAAGACTATCTTCAAGCGAGACGCAATTGTAAGCGGTGGTGCAATTGCTTCTTTTCTCCAAGGCGATCAACCTAACGACTACGACATTTACTTCAGCAATATTGAAACGACTGAGCGAGTTGCTAAATACTACGTTGATAAGTTCAACGAGGCTGTTGGAAAGCTTACAACGGCTCCTGGTGTCAAGGAGTATGCTCCTACAGTCCGTCGTGAAAAACGTGTCAACATCAAGGGCATTGAAGAGGACCGTGTTGTCATCTTTATGAAGTCCGCTGGTGTTGCTGGCGAGAGCCAAGATGTCTACGACTATTTCGAGGGTCGTGCAGACGAAATCACAGACGACTTTGTGGCCAGTCTTACAGAAGGCGCCACTGTCATGGGTAATACACCAGATGTGTTCCAAGCTGTGTCTGCGATCAAGGAAGAGCTCCGCGAATCAAAAGAGAAACTTCCATATCGACCTATCTTCCTGTCTGATAACGCTATTACGTTAGCTAACCGAGTTCAGCTGGTAATTCGTTTCTATGGGTCGCCTGCAGAGATTCACGTAAACTACGACTATGCGCATGCCATGTGCTTCTATAAGGCTGGCGAAGATGAGCTTTGCCTTCCGTCAGAAGCGCTACAAGCAATCTTGAGCAAAACACTGATCTATAAGGGCTCCTTGTATCCTGTCGCTTCCATCTTTCGTGTTCGAAAGTTCTTGAAGCGTGGTTGGAATATCAGTGCAGGTGAGCTGCTCAAGATCATGTTTCAGCTTAGTAAGATCGATCTGAGCAACCACGCAGTGTTGCGTGATCAACTGATCGGAGTTGATGCAGCATACATGAATCAGCTTGTTAACCTTATCAAGGCAAACGATGGTAAGGTTGATCAGGCGTATCTTGTTAAAATCATTGATGAGGTGTTTGAATGAAGCGCGGCAGTCTGACGATTTTCTTAGAAGTTTTTGACCCGATTGACCCAACGGACCCGACTGAGCGTGTTATGCGTAAACGTCGTGTTGTTCTTTGGCGTGATCGCATGGTTACGGAAGATGAAGCTCGAAGCATTTTCACAAAGTTCAAGAACACCAACCCGTGGGTTGATACGAGTCACCTGGAAGCCTATATTTCATACGAACCGGTTAAGCTGTGAAAGAACCATACACAATCGGGCCAAATGAAGTGTTTGTGTTTGGTAGCAACCTCAGGGGCTACCATGGTGCTGGCGCTGCAAGAACTGCTCTTCTTAAGTACGGAGCTGTCTCAGGGTGTTCTGTAGGTCTTCATGGTAAATCGTACGCCATACCTACAAAAGACATACACTTAAAACCACTAAGCCTGGATAGTATCGCTACTTCAGTAAAGCAATTCTTGATGTTTGCTGAGCACCACGATTTACTAACCTTCAAGGTAACTGATATTGGTTGCGGATTTGCAGGGTATACGCCCCTGCAGATTGCGCCTTTATTCCTTCAAAGGTCAGCTAACGTTCTGTTGTCTGACCGCTTTATGAAAGCTCTAGATGAGTGATTTACGAACACTGATTCTTGAATACGGTAAGGCTGTCTACATCAACGCCACAAAACCCTCCGATGAGAATCGGGATAAGGTCAGTGACGCTTTGAACAGGATCTCAGAGTCTGAGACAAACGGTATCACAAAACGGATGTCCAACGACGAGTTTGTGAACTACATTTTCAGCTTTTCAAAAGCCGGCCCTATCGCACAGATGGTGCTTGTCTATGCCATGCAGGAATACGTAACCAGGGTGGCTGATGGACCTCCTATGCTAGACGATCCAGAGAAGCCTCAGTTTATCGAGCCTTCTGCTTGGCAATCGGCATGTAAGATCTTAAAGTCAGAATTTGAGCAAAAATACGGGACACAGTAATGCTTGCAGGCGAACAGTTTCAACATCACAACGATTTCTACTTCCACTACCTAAACGATGGTAGTCCTAAGAGTCACAACGCAAATCACAGCCATCGCGGCTTTACAGTCTTGGCTCGATCTTTCAGCCAACGACTTGTTGCTGTAACGGTTGCAAAGTGTTCTTGGGAAGACGAGTTCAGGAAGAAGGATGGCGCTCGCATTGCGCTTCAAAGGATGGACAATTCCAAGGCTGATTTGATCAACCGCCGGAACCTTCCTAAGTACATCGCCGCTCAGTACCTTCGTATGAATGGTGTGAATCGCAGCCGAGTGAATAAAAAGTGGGCTGAAGAGCTCTTTATGCACACCCTCAAATCGGTGGTCTAAGTGTACGCAATCTACCATTCGAACTGTCCAGACGGCTTCACGGCCTTCATGGTGCTGTATAAGCATGTTGGCGGTAATGTCAAAGGCATCCCAGCTGGCTACTCCAAACTGCCTGATGTGTCAGATATTGCGCCAGAAAGTTTGGTCTACATACTTGACTATTCGGTCAAGAGAGCTACATTAGAGGCTTTGTTGTTGAAGAGCTGCAATGTGATTCTCCTGGACCACCACGAAAGCACCTTTAGAGAGCTCAAGGACTATCCAGCACATAAGTCTTTCTACAACTTCAGTGATCAGGCGTTTTCTGGAGCTATGCTCACTTGGCGTTTCTTGAACGGGCCTGAGGTTGCTGCGCCTTTGTTGGTGGAGTACGTTCAAGACTACGACCTATGGAAGTTCCAGCGGCCGTGGTCAGAGCAAATCAACGCGGCAATTCAATCGTACGATTTCACGGTGCAGAGTTATGAGGATCTGTGGAGCGGCATTGAAACCTCAAATGGTTACGACAAATTGCTGCTAGAAGGTACGGCAATCGAGCGAAAGCTTAACAAGCTGTCCAGCACAATCATCGCATCGACGAAGCGGTGGATCGTTATTGGTGGACATCGTGTACCAATCGCTAACGCCCCTTACGAGTTGGCCAGCAAGACAGCCACAAACCTCTCAAAGTTACACAAGGATGAGGCGCCATTTGCAGCCACGTACTTTGATAACAGTGAGGGACGACGAGTGTTCAATCTGCGAACCATCAACGATGATATCAAAGTGAATGAAGTTGCTGAATTCTTTGGGGGTGGTGGCCACCCCAAGGCGTCAGCTTTTAGTGTCGGTAACGATTCTTATTTGAGGAGCATCTGATGAACGAAACCCAACTGTCGCGCCAACTTCTGGATGAAATTTCCAAAAACTTTAAAGAGGAGATTGCCAAGAAGCCTAGCTGGGGCTCAAAGCAACTTGAGAACCTTTACGATCAAGTTGTAAGTAAAGTGCTTATGGATAAGTTGTTCAATTCGCAAGTAAACAAATAAACGAAGAAAAGCGGCCCGAGGTGCGTCGCGTTTGCCCGGATGACTACCCCCATGGGTTTCGCCGTGCGCTGCACCCGCGCCGAACCTGGTATGTAGCCGTGGCTGTTTTTAGGCCGGCAGTCACGGTCAGAGGGGGAAGCCGTTGGCTTAACCCTTATCTCCGATGATAAGGCCAAATCTCACTAAACCAAGGATTTCCATGTCTATTTCTGCTGACTCTTTTGTTACCAAGATCATTGTCAAGGGCCCGGACGGTAAAGAACATCAGTTCGATACCAAGCAGGAGGCTGTTGACTTTCTGCGTCGCCCCAAGATTGAAGAAGCTCTGAAGGCTGTCACTGCCAACAACGCCGAGCTGACCAAGTGGCTGATGGAGAACCAAGAAGGCGTCGAAATGGCCTTCGAGATTGGCACTGTTCGTCGTGTCACCAAGCAAGAGCACAAGAAGATGGGTCTGGCTCTGGACTTCATTGCTGAACAAATGAAGGACCAAAAGGCTGCTGCGTTCGCAGTTGACAACATCGCCGCTATCAAGGATTCGTTCCGTTGGCCGTCGGTGAAGCGTCTGAAGCCCGAAGAGAAGACTGAAGCTGCTCGTCGCTCGCTCATGGCTCTTTCGAATAACAACGAGTCGCTGTCGGCTTGGGTTATCGAAAACCAAGAGAAGGTTATGGAAGCTTTTGAAGCTGGCAAGGTCAAGCGCGAAGTGCACCCGGCCGCTTCGGAAGCCCTGGCTGCCTGGCGTGCCAACAAGGCGGCTGCTAAGGCTGCTGAAGCGGGTGCGGCTCCCGCTGCTGAAGGCGGTGCTCCCTCTGCTTAAAGACTAGGCCATTACCGGAATGGATGTCACCTAGTCGTAATTGAAAAACCCTCGCGTTTTTCGGCCCCACTCACGTTAACGCGTGTAAGTGGGGCTTTTTTTAAGGAACTCCTTTGCGATTCAAGACGGTAATTAATGTATCAGCCAGTACTACCATAGGTGCTATCTGTTACACTTACTTCTTCCCAATATCAGTGCCTGTCTACGTGATTTTTTCGGCAGGTTACCTGATGCTTCTACTCGCCTATATTCACGAAAAGTTATATGACTTCAAAGGATGACTACGATCTGTGGAAGACATGGTGGTATGCTGCGATGTATGGTGCAGGTTCTGCCAAGCGTATGCAAATGTTAGATGACAAACGGAGGTCAAATGAGCTGCAATTGCAAACTAGAAGCGGACGAGTGCACAGATGGCGTAGCTATCTTCTATCCATTGCAAGACGGTGGAATGTGCTCTACAAGGCCATGCGGAAATGAAGAAAATCTCTCGCACATTCAACAACCAAAGGTTTGCGTTTTACTTGGGGGCAGCAGGCGCGGAGATCTACGAGCGCAACCCCTCGGAACAATCAAGCGAGGTGCGGCTATTACAGCTGGCTGAAGTTTGTGTAAACATTTCGCTTAACCAGCTTGTGAAATGCAGATCAGCCTCATTGGAAGATTTGTTCGACACTTTCTTTGAGGCGCATCTATGCAAATGATTCGTTTCGTAATGAAACTTGACTGCAAAGACGGCTCAAGAGGATACTACACAAACACAGGCATTGCGCATGCAAGTCCTGATATCGAACAAGCCTTCTTATTTGAACATGTCCCAGACGGAAGCTATCTGTTTGGTCCTAAGTTCGCCCACTTAAATCCTGAAATATCGAGAGTTCAAATTGTTAAAACAACCACTGAAATTGCATGGTCGGTATAACTGGGTCGGACAGCCGGAAAGGCTGATCTACCTTGGTGATAACTTTAGCGGCAACGGTTATTGGCATCAGTTCGCAAAAGTCGAGGCGCCCGACGTAGTCTGGTGCGAAGTCAAAGGAAATCAACTCGAACAGTTTGAGGAAACAGTTGATTAAGTTCATCGACTCAGGAGGCTGCGTCACAAAACTTATCGTGAAGTTACCGAAAGTTATTGTGAAGCGTGGTAAGGGTTACTCAAAAGAGAATTCTGTTGCCTGCGAATTGACCGACACAGGTAACGGTTACATCGCCAAGTTTCCGGCGCATGGTTCAACTGATCAGGATCAGTACATCAGTATTGATTATGATAACGCTCGTAGTTTGATACTCGCTCTGTCACCTCACGCTAAAGATCTAGGATTTACAGATGGCTAACTATGTTGTAGGTTCCCTGTTACATACGAAGGACGGCCGAAAAATTGGTAATGCAATTATCGCCGGAATGAAAGCAGGTACAGATCGCGAGCAGTTTTATGACGTGGTGACCGACTTTGGTAATCGTATTGTCTTTAACTTAGCAGAGCTCATTGAGTTGTTTCACCCGCCTGAGCGAGTTACCACCTTCACAAACTGGGCGTTGGACCGATTAAACAAACGAGAAACAAATGGCAACTAAAGTTGAGATGTTCAAGAACATCGAGGGTCAGCTCTTTGAAACCGAGTTCAAAGCAGACTGCTCTTCGGCAGCTATTGTCGTTTCACAAGAGGTGCGACAGCTGCCCGAGGTTCCTGCAAGCATCTACAAATCGATGCTCGCTGTATTTGAGCAGAAGATTCTTCCGCTACCTAAGCTCAAGCAAATCGGTCTTGGCTGGTTTATCGACAAGTGACATCTAAATTTCCAGAGAACGACTAGAGTCCGCATTCCACGTATTGTGCTGGCGCCTATCTGGAAGCGAAGGCCAGTGTTGTAGCTACCACTGTTACCGCAGACTACGCGGCAGTCATAGACTGTAGATGTCACTTAAACAACTTAAAGGAGGTGAAAATGAAGCTAATTTAACTTAACAAAGGAGCTTCATTATGGGTGCAAAGAAGGCTGGTGGTACTGCGGGTCGTAAGCGCGCTAAGGATTCCGCCATGGCTGCTCAGTTGGCCAAGGACGGTGTCAAGCGCACCACTTACCGCGATCCCATCACCAACAAGATCGTTCCGATCGGCACTTATCCCGGCAAGAACAACCGTTAATTCGGAGGAGGGCTTCGGCCCTCCATTTAAATGCAAAGACACTACTCAGCTATTGTTACCAATGAGTTACTCTGGTATAACGGGTTATCACCGCAACAGCAAGAATTTATTGATAACCTTAAGTTGGATATCCGAGATGCTTTTGTACAACGTGATGAAATAAGGACACGCAATGGATGGCCCGAAACCAAGTTTGGAAACGACGAACAACTGTCTACGGCTCGAATGCTGGGGAATCGTTCCAAACGGTGATGTCTACACAGCCCCTGAAAGGCAAAGTTTCTCACTAAAAGGATTTGTATTCAACCACCCTAATTTCGAAGATGGCTCTGACATAACCACTTCCCCTATTACTTCTGTCACTTCACAGCTAGGCGATGCCGTTTTAGTCAGGCTAGAAGGTCCTGCGTATGCAATAGAAGTGTTCGTGCACACAACATCGGGTTCAAAGTACATGCTTGGCGACCCAGACCCAAACTACGAAAAGTTGTATCCCAACGCTAAGGAAAGGATTCTTAAAAATGGGCTCAAGTCATGACAGCCGTTACTGGGTATGCAAAAAATTGCTTTGTGCAGCTTGACTGGGAAACAGATGATATTGACAAACATCGATGCTCAAAACAAAACGAAGTCATCGATATGCCCGTCAAACGATATGTAAACAGAAAAGACATTTGCCTTGGTTGGGCTAGGGTAAAGCGTCAAGACTGGCTCATAATGAAACGCGGAGAAACGACTTTTCGCGTGCTACGCGCGGGCTTGCCACAGTATATCTTTGAGCACATTGATAGAGAACAGTTCAAAGAAGAATTTGGAATAAGCGCTGCTGATTACCAGGCCAGCTACTACCTCTTGCAGCATCTTATAAAGAACGCCGAACGTGTCGACATCTGACGCTTATCAAGAATTAAAACGGCTTTCATACCCACACTACAGGCTAGCAATCGAACGCGCATTCGTAATCACTAGTCATGTCAAAGATATCGATCTTTCGGTGGCTGCTAAAATAGAGCGGTCTGTCGTAGGTCTTGTATTGGAGTTGGTTAATGAAACTAAGCAATGAATTTCTAGCCGCTTTAGATCATTTCTCCGTAGTGCGTATTGGCAGAAGCCCTGCAAGATACGTCGAGCCCACGATCTTCATAACTCGTAATGACCAAGGCTTTGAGCAGGGCTGGACGGTTGAGCGAGTTTGCAGCGTGGCTTACCACGTGCTCTCGACTGAACAAATCCACATGTTAAAGCTAAAAACGCTAGCCGAGGGTTTGAAGAAACACGGTATGGAAGGCTTGTATGAGCGTATCATGCATGAGCCGATTTCTCAAGCAGTTATCAGAGAATGAGTCAGCCCAACTTTGGAAAGTTGTACACTGAAAAGTGGCCATACCGAGAAGACGCAGGTGTAGGGCTATCTTTCAGAGGTCTACCGACCAGTCTAGAAGATTTTCAAAGCGTACTAATGGACTTCAGCTGCCACCCAGTAGCTGCGGAAAGAATCTTCAATCGCATTAGAGAAAATGGTGAGACAAAGACGACTGTGGTTGCTTTTCTGGATTTTGAAAAGCTATCCAGTATGCTTGCAGAGCTCGGAGTCTCTTTATCTATTGTACCACCAATCGACAACCCCGTGTCTTATGAATATGATACTCCCTTTCCATCTTCTTTCATCCCGCCTCATTTGAGAAAGCCGTCTTAGCTCCAGCGGTAGAGCAATCGCCTTGTAAGCGAGAGGTCGTCGGTTCGAATCCGACAGACGGCACCAAATATGTTTAAACCAAAGATCAGGTTTGTTCGCACAATCAAGAGTTGGCGTTGCCTATCCTATCAAAACGGTGTTGTGGCGTTTGGCAGGTCGCCTAAGGCAGCCTATGATGAGTGGTTTAGATTAACAGTGTTTTGGGAGATTAGCCATTCACTTTCACACGATACTACTGATCAATAACATTCGAGTAGGAGTAATTGACCTTTTCACTTGTGAGCTAGCTGTAAGACAAAAGTACGGCAGCTTGCTCCAATCAACAACACTTTATGTACCACACTCTGCGACGAAATTCCGATGAAACAGTTGATGTACTTGAGTGGTCCGAGTACACGTCCGGTGTCCTGGAAGGACAGCCTAAAAAGACGTACAAAGGTACATTCAGCACGGTCGAGGAAGCTCAAAAAGAGTATCCGGGAGCGACTCAGTTTTCAAGTATATGGACCGAACCGATGGTTTCATTAAACCATCTGCCTGACGAGAACGACCCTGTCCCTGGTGGCATGTACCCAGACGATATATGAAATCATTATCGACCTTCTTTATACAAAACAGCGACGGTGAAGGACTGCACTACATACAAGGCAGTCTGTACTGGCGTAAGCCGGACACTGTTGAGAATGTAACCAACTTCACACCTTTCGACACTCCTGACGAGGCTGCTAACTTCGCAATAGAACGTCGAATACCAGGCAAGCTTTTTGTTGGCCAGATCGTCTACTCTTTATTTGAACTGAGCCCGATAAATGAAACCGCTATTTCGAAGGGGTGAGCTAGACCTCAACCACACACGCGTTGGACAACTTGTAACTCGTTTACAGAACTCACCAAACTATTACTACGTGTTACTCGGAGCGAGCCTTGTAAAGCGACCTGACTCTTCGCTGATCTTTGAAAATATGGTCAATTTAGACTACTTGCGTTTTGCGGTTGGTGGCGCCAAGAAGCTTCGCGATACCAAACCCGTAGTCACTTCTGGCTCTTATGTTTGGTTGCGTAGTTTACGTCCACTAAGTGATGAAAGCAAAGTTGCTTGGGAAATGGCACGCCTAGCGGTAATAGAAGCGTATACGCGTAAGCTGTACAATGAGCCTATACTTTGGATGGCTCGTGAAAACATCAACAATGTTCTAAACTATTGGAGCGATAATGTCCCTCGTCCGCGCACTATCTAATCTTCGTGTTCAGCAAGCTTTTGCTAAGGAAGCTGCACGAATCACCACAGTCTTTCTTGACCAGGTTGAGAAGGGTGACTTTGCTGACGTAACCGTTGTTCAATTACCCGAGGTGCTCGACATCGTTCAGCAGTGGGCTATTGGTAACGGTTATAAAGTTTCCGCACATAAGACTGATCCGACGGTAATCACTGTGAGTTTGCCATGAATCTGCCAGAAATTTGTAGATTGCTACCGAGAGGTTTTGAGTGGAACCAGCCGTGCACGCCGCAACTTTTGAAAGAGATTTTGTGCAACTATCTGTTGGCCCAACAAACCTCTTTTAAATGGATGCCATCGCCGGCTAAGACAGAATATGGGGCAGGTGTTCTGGAGCTTCTCGTTGCTGTCAACAAAGACGAGACTATGCGGATTTACGTTCACGCCGAAGCAGTGCTTGAAGCTGAAAAAATGCTTAAAGAAGGTTTAAAACCCTAACACAACCGACCATAGCTCAGCTGGATAGAGCAGCGGACTTCTAATCCGCAGGTCAGAGGTTCGAATCCTCTTGGTCGGACCAACCATCATGATGCCTAAATATGCTATCTGCCCAGGTTATGTTAGAAGTGAAACAGACGGACAGCTTCACTACATAGACGCTGTAGCACTTATGAGACTCTACAAAGTGGCTCCCACTGACTGTGTCATAATCTCCAGCAAACAAGTACAGACGTGATCCGAGCGAGAACCAACAACGCCACCATCTTCCTACACCCAGACCCTAAAGGCAAATATGAAAGACCTTCTTGAAACAGCTATCTCTGTCACAGCTGCAATAGCACGAGGAAAGGCTGATAAGTTGGGGAAACCTTGGATCATGCACTCTATGCGCGTGATGTCCAACCTCAGCTTGAAGACTTCAGACCCCATCATCCTATCAGCAGGGTGCATGCACGATCTTGTAGAAGATTTCCCAGAAGCAATATCCTTCAAGGCGCTGCTTGACATGGGCTTTCCGGTACGGTTAATAAATGTCTTGTGGCACTTGACGCACCATGACGGCTATAGCTATCCTCGATACATTGAACAAGTGGTATCTGACAAGATTGCGTGTTTTGTCAAAGAAGAGGATGTGCGCGAAAACATGCGTCGCATGGTAGACTACCAAACAACGGAACCTGCAACTTATGACCGACTCAAAGCCAAGTATGAAAAAGCGTTTCGCTTGTTGGTGGTCCTCAACGATTCAACAAGTTATGACGAGGCTTGCAGAGACTCTTTTGAGTTCATCTACGAGCTTCCGTTTAGTCTCCGACGACCTCCAGCGTTTAAAGCATAGGGCTGAGGCTACAGAGATATTCCTCCGGGAACATTTCTCCCACCATGTTGATTTAAGTCCCAATGGAGATAACCTCGTCTTGGTTGTTGGGCATGCAAAGGGTACCGATTACGTAACAACGTACCGGATGGACGCTACTGATTTCTTGTCAGTCGTTGACCTTTTGAGAAGGCTTGGGCGTCATAGTCGACGAGGTATTGTAGACACACCACCACATTGGCGAGGTAAGTTTCATTTATGAACTCAATTGCACTAGTTGCTTTCGAGTCTCGTTACCCTAGTTTTATCTTTGTTAAGGATCCATCACTTCGGGGAAGATACCTTCGAACAGATAGATCAGTGATCCGCGCAGCGTGCAGTCTGTGTGGAGCATTCATAGGCGAACCTTGTTTTTCAAAGCGAGAAGGCTTTAAAGTGTACCACGCAACAACGCATTATGTACGTCGTAATCTTGCCAAGCGCACAGATGATCCAGGTCTGTTGTCCGAAACAGAATTCTTAGACGGCCTTGCCGACAGGAAAGAAATAATCGATGTGGTCGGTGAAATCAGAGCTACAAGCATCGCTCAATGCATCCAGGAGAGTTTCAAAGTGTACAACGGGTCACCGTCTCAAATCTTTGAACGGTACTCCGAAGGTTGAATCAGCGCTGCGAAGGGTGGCGGCAGCCGCTTTGTTGGTAGAGGCGCCGTCGTCAGTTACAACAGGTGTTGCGCTAGGGTGGGACATTGCTGTTGCTAGAGAAGCCATCGAGATGGGGATCCCACACCGAGCTGCTATACCTTTCGCGAAGCAGCATGAATTGTGGAGTGATGCTCAAAAGAAAGAGTACGAGTGGGTCCTGTCTAACTCTGAGGTGGTTTATACTTCAAATGAAATAAGTTACGCAAAAGAACTAATGTTGTCCAGAAATGTTTGGATGGTTGACAATACGTCGGCCATCTTTGCTTTCTACAACTACAAAATTGTTAGCGGAACTGCGCATTGCGTAAAGTATGCCAGGTCTAAAGGTAAAGCCATCAACAACTACTGGGATTTATGGCAACGAATCATTCTCTAGGTCTTCGCAAGTTTCCTGATGTACACACTACGTCAGTGAACCGTATTTGTTTTTCCGTACGAGACGAGTACAATCGTCAAGAAATTTGTAGAATCTTCTGTGACTCCCCCGAAGAAGCAATTCAAATTGCAAAAGCGAAGAAGATGTCTATTGCGCCTATCATTGATCTTATGGCTAGTAGACAGACGCGGGATTTATTGGCTAAACTCAAAAGCGAAAGCCTGAGGCAACAATGATGAAATGGTCAGCGGCTCTGTTGGTTAAACTTTCAGCAGCGCAATTGAACTATCACTATCGACATTACGGGAAGAAGCGAACAACTTGGGTTCCAACGGAGTCCCAAATAAAAGGCAATACGTATGCTGCGTCTGAGAAGCTAGGTCCCTTTCTTGAAATGGTCAGCTCAGTGGCCTATAGGGATCATGAGATCTTCTATTCGTTTGATGAGATTTTCAAGCCGGGCTCTGTGACGTACTTTATCGAGCGTAAACAACCGCCCAAAGACGACAGCAAGCTTGAGGCCTACATGCTTAAAGCAGTTTCTCAAGTGGCGCTCTATAGAGCTCTCTTCTGTATACCTGGTTTGAACGAATTTCAGACCGCCAGGTTTGCTGTTAAAGCTGGCTCGCCATCTTACAAGTTCGCAATCGAACACGACGCTATGCGTGTTAAGTTCGCTCTGCAATTCAATGACCACTATTACGAGATCTCTGATACAGATAACGCAAGTGTTCTCAAGTACTACATGACAAAGTTACGTGCAGCGTCAGACTACAATAGAGCTCGTGAGTTTGATGCAGCGCTGGGCTCTAAGATCGAAGATCACTTAGGTAATTGGAATTACGCAACATGTCGACAACTTCAAGCAGCATCAAAGAGCCTTCATACCTCGAAGGCTTGACTCAACGCGAGCGCAACACTACGCCTCACCGGCAAATGATCAACTCTTGGACAGGCCCTTTTCATGAGGGTGTTGGAGCATTCTTTGAGTACAACGACGGCGGAATTGAAGTCTTTTCGGGCAGGCAATGGTTCACGCATAGGCCTGCAAACAGTGTTAGCAGCAAAACTTAACGTAGGTAGAAGTATCTTCATGGATACCGTAATCATGGATGAAACCCCGAAGCCTGTATTGGCTCTTGATTGGGACGGGACTGTCACTGAGAGTGTGGGTCAGTGGTTCACAGCAGCAGTTATGCTGGCGAAGATCTATAAGATCTACATTGTCACGATGCGGTATCCCAGCGAGATCGATCAAGTTATGCAGGGATTTGCTCAGGGCATATCTGCTGAAATTATCGCTACTGGCCGCAAGGCTAAGATGACGTATACTAAGCAGCTAGGCATCGAGGTAAATGTGTGGATTGATGACAACCCAAAAGCTGTACTGATGAACGCTTTGGAAGCATTCGGAGGTGACACACCTGAAGGGCACGTTGTTACTCAAAACTTCTCTGAGAGTCTTCACGGATGATGTGGTCTGGGTATCGAGTTGTTGTGTCGGAAGACTCACCAAAATACACACTCCCTGAGGAGTTGATACCTGGCGTACCCTGGCCTCCTGGCTTTCGTGATGAAATAAACACGTGGTCGAAGAGCTTCCTGGGCTACCACAACAACCTCAAGCCGGGGCAGTCTTACGTGATTGAAGATCACACTATCGTGGTTCACCCCACGGTCTACAAAACTTTGAGAAAGTTCACAAATGAAAGCATGGCGTCGTCATAACAGCAGTAAGTATGTTCGTCAAAACCCTGAGGGCCGTCGTATCAATAGATTTGAGCGACGTACCCACTTCAACACTGAGATGAAAAATCCCAGTCAACTCATTCTCAATCTTCTCAAGCGAGTCTAAATATGCGCACTTACATCAAGTGGTTCTCCATCGCAGTTCTTTCTATCTTCGCCGTTGTGGCGTTATTCAGCAGTTTCTTTGTAACGCAGCCTGGTACTGTCACACTGCTGACTCGCCTCGGTAGTGTCTCCGAGCGTGTTTATCAAGAGGGCCCTCATCTCAAGTTTCCATTTATTGAGAAGGCGAACGCGTTGATTGTGCAGCCCCGTACATATGACGCACAGAATGTTGACGCCGGCACCAAGGACCTCCAAAGCGTCAATGTTAAGCTTGCAATCGTCTACAAAGTGGAAGAGACTGCAGCAATTGAAGTCTTCCGTAACTATCGAGACGTGGACACGCTGGCCTGGCGAATTCTGAACCCTGCTGTAGAAGAAGTTTTTAAGGCTGTTGCGGCTAACCACAGTGCCGAAGAGCTTATCACCAAGCGAACTAGCGTTCGCGACAGCGTGGTCAAGAGCCTCCGGGCTAAGGTGAAAGATCACAACATCTCAATTCTTGATGTGAATGTGGTTAATTTCCGTTTTGCACCATCCTTCGCAGCATCGGTTGACGAAAAGGTAGTTGCCGAACAACGTGCTCTTAAGGCCCGTCACGAGCTGGATCGGATCAAGACTGAAGGCGAGTCTCGTGTCGCTGCTGCTAACGCTGAGGCGGCTGCAACTCGTGTGATTGCTGAGGCTGTCAAAAGCCAAGGCGGTGCCGAATACGTTCAACTCAAGTGGATTGAGAAGTGGAATGGTGCATTGCCTACCCACAATCTCGGTAATTCACAAACCATGCTTGGGCTCAAGTAATGAAGTCACTTCAAGTTATCAATCTCATGGGTCTGGGGATCATATCCCCGGATGAGGCTGATGAGTATTCAGAGCTTAAGGTTCTCAAAACTCCTGCTGGTTACTACCTTGGAACCACTTGCGGCTTTGAACCAGGGTCGCGGGATACGGGTTACTTCACAGAAGAGGCTCATGCCAAATCTGCATTGGAACTGCTTGAGACTCTGTTCTTGAGTCATGGAGCAAACTGTATTCTTCCCTGGGAGCTCGCTATCGCAAAGACTTACGGTCGCGACATCCCCTATAGGATCAACCCCTAAATGCGTGAGCAAAAGCAGAAGTATCGCCACAACATTGAGAAGGGCAACATTGGAGACTGTTTCAGGACATCTGTAGCATGTGTCTTGAATCTAGACAGAGATAGCGTCCCTCACTTCTTTGAGGCTGTTTGGAGTCAAGAGCGCTCAGCTCAACTCGCTCACGAACATCTCAATAGCTGGCTTGTCAGTGAGGGCCACGGTCTGCACTTTGTTGAATTTCCAATCGAGAGCCCTTCTGTTGAGGCATTCAAAGGTTACTTGGAGAGCTTCTTCCAGGACCTTTACGTCTTGGTCGGCTGTAACTCTCGTAACGGTGGCCATTCTGTTGTTATGCGAGGGAAACACTACATGTGGGATCCTTCAATCGATGACAGCGGCTGCGTTGGCCCTATGGACGACGGTTATTACTGGATTGGTCTTTTGGTACACAGGAGGGACTTCGGGTGACGTGCTTTACACCTGACGAGCTCAGGGCTTTCTTCTTCGGTTTGTTAGCGGCTATCGTAGTCCTAGTAATTATCGCTACAGTAAGGAGATAAATGGATTCTTTTGAACAAATTGCTTTCACGTGCCATGAAGTGTTGAGAGCCTTAGGCGCTACTGCCTTCAAGCAATGGCAGGATCTTCCTTTAGGGACTAAAGCAAAGCTCTCAGACGTTGTCTACGAGATTGCTTTGAACTTCAAGTCTTTTGAGCAGATCCATAATCGTTATCAGCATGTTGGCTGGATAGTTTTGAAACTCACTCCCGATGCAGTATCGTACGAGGATCTGAGCGACACAGCGAAAATGCATTATCGTGTTGTGGTTGCTTTAGTCAAGTCTATGTACGCGGCGCAGCAATTCGACGCTATTGCAGACATCACCAGCGCTTCAGAATTGCTCACTGAAAAGGCTAAGTTTGTGTCGCCTGAATATTCCGCGCTTGTAGCTGAAGGTCTTAACTTGTTCGATGCGAAACGCGCTGAGCAGGAAGCCCAGATCTTCAAAAACGCCGTAGTCACAGATACTCTCACCTAGAGGTTCATGCAGGTTGGTCAATTACCTGGGCGAGTGGTGACCGCCATCTTTCAACTGCGAGCTGACACAGTAGAATTGACATCAGCGTAAACAGAGGCTCTGTAGTATTTGTAAGAGCTGCGTAAGGTGAGAACCCTTAACCAACTTTGGATAACCATGCAATACTTACTAACTGAAACTGAATATCTTAAACTCAAGTCCGAGAAAGCCGTACGTGTAGGTAAAGAGCGTGACGAACTTCAAGCATTTTGTACGCTGGCTGCTAACCACATTCCTGTAAAGCCTCACTGGAGTAGTGAGCCTCCAAGTCCTTGGGGCTGCATCTTGGGAGGCCAGCAATTTAGCGTAAGGCCTGAATACTGTGATTGCTGCCCGTCTCAAAAGCTTTGTCCATATGATGGTAAGGAGTGGTCCAAATGAGCTTTGAGTGCCATATCACGTTACATAATAGACACGCAGACGTTGGGAAGCAAATTGCTGAGCTGTTTGGGTGGAAAACATCTGCTATTGATGGAGATCCTCTTCTTGGCAAGGAGGTGTTCTTCTACTTAACAAAGCATGACGACGATTATAAACAGATTGCTGAGGACATGTACAAGTGCTTTGGTCGACTACAAGACCTGCAGGTAGAAGTCGTTCGTCTTAAAATTGAGGAGATTCTTTTTGACTCAAGGAATTTACGTGGGAACGGTCTCCCACTTAGTCGGGAAGAGCGCCTTGCTGCGGTTTCCTCCGGAAGAATCGCACGTGCTGGCTCAGTTTGATGATCGCAAGCTTACTAGATCGGGACATCCATTTCAAAGTGTACTTGAGTACGAGCCTCATTCACGCTTTCCAACACAACAACTCCCCGACGAACCTCCTAGGGACGCGCTAGGCTTTGGCTGGCACGTATTTCGAAAAGAAGAGTTTGAAATATGTTCGTAGAGTTTACGATCTACCCAGGCGTCATGCCAGTAGTAGGTTACAATCTCTGGTCACAAGAAACTCACCCTCGATATCAGCTAGGAGGGTCTCCTTCAATCTGTATCGGCAAGTTTGCTGATATTGTCAGAGGTACTTCTCAAAACTTGGATTTCCTAGAACAATGCAACGCTCTAGGTATCGACATAAAGTTATACAATCATGTCTGAGGCCAATTACTTCTGCATTGTTGAAGGTATTGACAGGCCTATCTTTGAAGAGCAATGTAACTTCAAGATGCGAATGGGGTGGCGTCTGCATGGCACTCTCAACATATCTACCAATGAACACGGTGTTGTTCGTTATATACAGGCCTTCGTCAAATGACTGATCTAGAGAAGTTTCAAGCGTTATGTAAAGACTTTGGATTAGAGCCAGAGACAACTATCAGTGAAAGTAAGGCTACACATCTAACTTTTGAGAAACCTCAGGCAAAGGTAAAGGGCTATGCCAGCTCGTTAGCTGAGTTTGTATTCGAGGCCGATGGTAGTTTTAGTCATGTTGGAGTATGGGAATGAGCGGTAATTCTGATCAGGCTTATGAAGACTTTGCCGATGCCGCTAGGACAAAGAACAGAGTAATATACAGGCGCAAGTTCATAGAGTATAACAACGACCCTCAAAGACGTTGTTATAACGGCTGTCATTTTAGCACAGCCACCTATTGGACTGAGTGGGAAGAGTACGATAGCGTATCTGAAGACAAATTTGAGGCTCGATTAGCCTTCTGGCGAGACCTTAACGCTGATGCTGTAAAAGCACGTGGTAAGGGTAACACACTTTGTGAGTACAAATGACTTCTTTATTTGATGTGATCTACAGGCTTAATCAAGCAAAAGATAATCTTGAACGGATTTCGGCTGAACATGAGCAAGCACGTGCTCAAATGCGAGAGGCCAATACCGCATTCCAAAACTTTGTTGGTGCGTACGTCACCGCTAGTTTTCCTGCAGTAGTTGAAATCAGCTATAAGAAATATTTGCTCTCTTTCTGCGTCAGTTCTCAATCCTACCAATTGGAACAAGTCGAGACGCTTAGTCCGACCATCATCACGGATGCTGCTACAGCTGAAGTTTGACAAACACACCTCCATGGGAGCCCTTAACAGGGTTTCTGTGGAGGTGCCCTCAATTTATTTTTTTTTTTCTATGATCAAATGGCTAAACAACCGGCTTTCTTTCAACTACTATTATGGGCTAGTATGTACAGAAAAGGAGTTCATGAAGACACTAAAGAAGATGGGTATTCAAGACGTTGGTGTATGGCTGGACGGAGCTCATGCTAGAACACACCACTTTGTGTCTAACAGAGGTAAGGGCTGTTCAGTAGTGTGCTTCAACGCTTATGACCCCGACAACATAGCCAGACTTAAAGATAACCCTATAGGTATCTGTGGCCTGATGGTTCATGAAGCGACTCATATCAAGCAAGACCTAATGCGCTTTATTGGAGAATCTAAACCCTCTCTTGAGTTTGAGGCTTACCTTATGCAAGCCATTTCAGAAGAGCTTATAGGTGCTGTTGGTGAGGCCCTCCAAAAGGCATCCACAACTAAGTGAGTTGAGGTTGTCGAACCCGTTAAATTAACGATATACGTCATATCGACGACATTATATTAAAGAATGTACATTGTTGATGTCATGTTCAATGTCGATAAAATACTTTTGTTTATTATTGTTGTTTTGTTATAAAGATCAATAACTCTCTATAATAGTTGTTATTAGTTCTAAATACATAGATAATGAACTTACGTAAGCGTTGAGATTGCAATTTGAGTAATGTGCTTTCGAGATATATTCCGAGAATGACTTTCGAGGTGGCGCTAAGCCGATGATTTTGTTGAGGTGATGAACGTGGATTTAGACTACATCGTGGACGATAAACAGCCTAGTGGTCGTGGAGAACGTGGTGTTTCTACATACGTTCGTGGTGCTCAGAGATCTGTGTCCCGGTTAAAACAACTACGTTTTGACCCCATTGAGAAGCTCGTCGGTCAATACACTAGACTGGAAGAAGAGATTACTCACTACAAACAGATTCGTGCTGGCACTAGGATCGAACTGCTAGGTAATGGTAAGCCGAGAACCTTTAGTTATGAGGTTCTTATGAAAATGGAAGAACAACTTCAAGGTATAGCTAAGGAGCTCTTGAGGTATGGGTATGGTCGTGTCCCTGAAAACGAGGATCCGAATGCTCACAAACAGAAGTCCGGAGGTCTTGTGGTTAAGTTACATAAACAGGGTGATGTGTACACTGCAGGCGGCCCTACTGAAGACGACCCGGATGACTTTGAAGAATCTGGATTTGGGTACATAGAAAATGGACAATGAAGTGTCTTTGCACTGGGGTCAATCCCAGGTATACGAAGATTTAATCGTTAATCAAACATGCCGCTACCCTGTCGTGGATTGCTCTCGTGGATGGGGTAAGTCGTATCTAGCCGCGACTATCGGCTCTACAGCTGTATACGAGTTACTCGATCTGCCTTTTTGGGTTCCTAACAAAATTGTGTGGATCATAGCCCCAACATATGATCAAGTAACAGACATTTACTACCCGTTGTTAGCCTATGACATGGGTCTTGAAGCCGAAGCTCTTAAATCATCGCGCGATTTAGGCAGATTTTGGTTTCGTAACAATGTGGAGCTTAGACTGCTGTCATACGAAGCCGTTGAACGTATGCGTGGTAAAGGTGCATACCTAGTTATCTGGGATGAGGTGTCCTCATGCAAGAAGGGTATCAAGCCTAAAGACGCTTGGAACTCGGTTATCAAACCGTGTATCGTCACTCGATGGTCCAAGCGACACGCCAAACGTTACGGTGCAAGACGCCCTGGAAGTGCACTTTTCATAAGCACTCCTAAGGGCTACAACTTCTTTTACGACCTTTTCAACTACCAAGAAACGGATAAGGAATGGAAGTCTTACATGTTCGATCACACTACGAGTCCCTTGCTGGACCCTGAGGAAATCGAGCGTAATAGAGCCATTATGGATCCCATTGAGTTTGCGTCGGAGTATCTGGCCTCCTTCAAAGACTCTGGTAATAGCGTTTTCTACTGTTTCGATAGATCTGTGCATCTACGAGACGACTTGCCTTATTTTCTACCACCCTACGGAGACCAGCTCGGCGAAGATGTGCACTTGAATATTGACTTTAACGTCGGATTACAGTGTACTTCGGCCTTCGCTTTGAGAGGTCATCAGATGCACTTTTTGGATGAATTCAAAGGGCATCCCGATACAGAAACTTTGGCTCAAGTCCTTAAGGAGACATACAAGGGGCATCGAATATTTGCATACCCCGATCCTTCTGGAAGAGCACGTAAGACATCAGCACCTGTTGGTCGTACTGACTTCTCCATCTTAGAGTCCTACGGTATCCAATGCCTTGCCAGACCTAAAGCACCGCCTATTGTTGATAGTGTACAGGCGGTTAATCGGCGCTTGAAGTCTGCTGTAGGTGGTGTGCAGATGTTCTTCTCTAAAACAAGAGTACCTGGCGTAGTGAGATCCATGGAGCGTACCAAATGGGCAGACACTAATTTAGATGTCGCCGTGATCGATAAGTCCGAGGGTGTAGAACATTTCTCAGACGGTATTAGATATGGTACCGAGTGGCACTTCCCTGTTGAGCAAGGTACTAAAGTGGTAGGCAGAAATGTAAATGGCAGATTCTGAAAATGAAGCACAAATTCTTTCAGCAAAGGAATTCACAGTACTCGACAGTCACATAAGAACGGTTGTCAGAGATGCTGTACAAGAGGCTATTAGAGGTCATATTCTGACACCTGAGGAGTCTCAATTCGTGAAATTAGCACTTAAGCGTGAAGCTCGTAGGGAAGCCTTCCAGACTGCAATAATCGAAAAGAGTCTGATAGGCCTCGTCTTTATGGTTTTTACGTTCTTAGGTTTAACAATATTCGAGTGGGCTGTCAAGCACGGCTTTAAACCTTAGGAATATACATGTATACAGCAAAAGAACTCGAAATGCGAGCCGCGCCGTCAAACTGGACTGTTGAGAATAACAGCGGCTTGACAATTACCGCATACAATAGTGTTACTAAAGAGCGTTTCGTCGGTTCTGCAGAAGACTTCAAGAACCTTTTCAACAAGACCGGTGCTGGTGGTGTTGAGGTTGTCTACGCAGCCGATGGAAAGTTTGCAGGCTTTCGTAATGCAGATGGTAGTGAGATTGATCTTCGTGGTCTTACCGAAACAGGTGGCCCTGAGAGCGACCCTGAGATTATCAGGAAGTACAGCGTTGCAGATCCTTCTGTTTTTGATCGGGTTACCACCGATGAGCAGTCTGCAGGTTTCCTACAAAAAGCCACTCTCGGCCCTACCTACGCAGAGATTTCGGCTTTGACAACGTTAGGCTCTAAGCGTGCTTGGATGCTTGCAGAGATGGCTAAGCCCTTATCCAAGACGTTCGCCTCACGCTGCTGGGTGGATCAAGCCTTGACGGATACTGCGGTGTTTGACAAAAGCATTGAGACCGAGCGCGCCTGGCTTACTGGTTATATGCAAGAACCGGCCCTTCGCATGAAGTGCCTGCATGTTCTTAACAAGCTTTTCGTCATTACGATCGCTGGTACTTTCCAAGATCCGGGTCGTTGGGCTGCTTGGATGTCTTGGCTTGACCGCATCAACAACCATGTGTTCGGTAACTGGCGTGATCTTATTGAAAGCATCACCTATTCGCCACACATGAGCCTGATGTTGACGTACTACGCGAACAAAAAGGCCTCTGGGGAGCGACAGCCTGACGAGAACTACGCTCGTGAGATCATGCAGCTTTTCAGTATTGGTCTTGTTCAGTTGAACATGGACGGTTCTTTGAAGCTGGACGCTGCAGGTAATCCCATTCCCACGTATTCTAACGACGACATACGACAAGTTGCTCGCTGCTTGACCGGGATGACGCGGTGGAATTTCGCTCCTCCGTACGAACGCTATGATCTGAAGACTGCTTCCGGAGATACTCGTTTCAATGGTGCGATCGGTACTGGTGACTACGACGACATGATGGCTGACCCTGAAGTCAGACTTAAGCACTATCTGCCTGAGTATGAATACGGTCCTAAGCGTGCTTTAGGTGGTCTGCTCGATGTACCTGAGAACACTGAGCCAGAAGCTTGTTTGACGATGTTGCATGACGCTCTGTTTAATCACCCTAACACAGCGCCTTTCTTTGCTATTCGCATGATTCAGAGCATGGTTACCAGTAACCCTTCTCCTGGCTACATCTCACGTGTGGCTCACGCATTCGCAGATAATGGTAAGGGTGTCAGGGGTGACATGAAGGCTGTTTGGATGGCTATCCTGACAGACCCTGAGGCCAGTAGCGACGGACGCTATAACAAGGGCTTTGGTCGAGTTCGTGATGGATTTGACGTGTTCGCCAATCACATCCGTTCGTTCGGGCGTATTGGTAGCACTGGCTTTGTGGCTATCGCATCGGATGGTTTCTCTGGCACGTACGTAGGGGATTTCGGCCCAACCGCTTTCCGTACACAACCTAGTATTTTCAGCGCCTACGATCCATTGTATGTGCCGCCTGAACTGGAGGTCTCTAACGGACTTGCCCCTGAAATGCAGATGTGGTCTGAGGTCTTGTTACTGCGTTGCATGAACCGCCTTTTGGTGCTGATTAATGCGGGTAAACCTAGTGATACCGCTGGTGCCAACGTCATGAAGAGTGACTATTCTATGCTGCCTCTCACAGGTACTCCTGACGAGCTTGTGCAGCGTGTCAATCTCTTAATGTGCGGCGGTAAAATGTCGGCAGGCCTTAGAGCAGATCTTGTTGCGAATGCAGTGGCTATCGGTAGCGGTACGACAGCGCTTCAAGAGGCTCGTGCAACAGGTTGCCTGTTGATCACCTCTAACTCGCCGGACTACTTCGTACAACTGTAAGGATTTTTATGGCTAAACCAATAAGTTACAGAAGCCCTGAGGCTGTAGCTGCTGTGGAAGCAGAGACAGGCAGGACAGGTAACGATTACAGAGCCCTTGTGTGCGTTTTCTTGTTTGGTGGCAATGACTCCCATAACATGATCATCCCGCGTGATGGCTCGGCTAATCGTATTCATTACGATTTACAACGTGGTACTCTGGCAATTACTGCAGGTACTGAGCTCCCATTAACGGCAGAGTGGGGCGTGCACCCCAGCATGACCAATGTGAAATCCATCTTCGATGCCGGTAAGCTTGGCGTCTTGATGAATGTTGGTTTGTTGGCTCAACCGACAACGCGTGCGCAGTATAAGGCTAATACTGTCACATTGCCTACTCAGCTCTACGCTCACAACAGCCAACAAGCTCTCTGGCAAGCCCTTCCGATCCTGGCAAAGAATCCTGTCAACGGTTATATGGGGCGTGCTGATGATTTGGTTGGCGAGTTCTTCAACTTCAGCGCTGTTGATGATATCGGTGGCCAATTCTCGATCGCTGGTCGTCCACTTCAGATGCAAGGCTACGAGAGCCGCTCTAATGACTTGAATACCAGCGGACCTACATCCGCAACCGCTAGCGCAACCAACGCTCCCGGTACTTACCTCACACCTGCCAGAACGCGTCAAGTTTGGGACAACGAGCGCCAGGCCTTATTTGCAGGTGCGGTTGGTTCTTCGGTAAAGAAACAAGCAGCTATCACAACTAACCTCCAAGCCTTACCTGCTCCGGTTACTACTACCTTTACAGGTTTGAGTACTGCTTACGGTAACCTTGGAGGTCAACTTGCAATGGTTGCTCGTGTTCTGTTGAGCCGCTCCAATATGGGCCATAGAAGGGATACTTTCTTCGTATCAATCTCAGGATGGGATGATCATGATGGTCTGGCTGCTAACTATGGTCCTCGTTTGGCAGCTCTCGATGCAGCCTTGGGCGCTTTTTGGGCTGCGCTTGGTCAACTCGGCCTGCAGGAGAACGTCGCTCTCTATACTCAATCTGATTTCGGTCGTGCCCTTAAGCAAAACAACGATGGGTCTGACCACGGTTGGGGTGGACATGCACTTGTGATGGGAGGCTCTGTTCTCGGCGGTCAGCTCTTCGGAACACCGCCTGACTTTGCTACCAATTCTGTGAATGACGCAGATCAAGGTCGTCTTATCCCGACCACAAGCGCGGATCAGTACGTAGCCACGATGTTGAAGTGGTGGGGTGTACCTGAGAGTCAGATGGAGCTTGTTCTACCCAATTTGGCCAACTTCAGCCAAAAGACGCTGCCGATGCTTCGTGAGCCATTGCCGGTTGTTACACAACCTAAGGCTTACTCTATTGACCTTGTTTCGCAAGTGCTCAATACAGGTGCTTTTGGTGACGACGTTTCGTTTACTCTGCCCTATACCGCTGTAACCACACAGTTCGACAGAGAGGGTAATCTCATAGCGTCTCCCGTAAACGTGATCCCGAATAGTGAGTTCTTCGGTGGTGAAGCTCTTGTTGGACAATCGTCGCCTCCTTTGGGCAACCATTGGCTCGACTGGAATACGACGCCAGGTAACGCAGGCCTTAAATTCACGCTGAACGAAATTGGCGTTGAGAACGGCATGCGGTATACTGAATGGAATCTCAGTGGTACTGTGACTGTCACTGCGGCATATAGCCAGATTGCTTTTGGCGCGTTTGCAACGGTTCCCACAGCAATCGTGGCCGCTAACGGGCAATCGTACACCTTCTTCTTGAAAGCTCGGCGTATTCTGAGCAAGAGCCCGAACCCAGTTTCTTGGGGCTGCAACCTTCGCGCCACTAC